>RCNC010000624.1_pt1 | contig 22949 bp, 28 predicted proteins | sample 2041301 | NCBI WGS metagenome assembly RCNC01 (sample SAMN09708231, study PRJNA481090) | Marine sediment metagenome, whole genome shotgun sequencing project. | biome: marine sediment; feature: ocean; material: sediment; isolation source: Sewage treatment plant 13A marine sediment (STP13A) ...
GCCAGTTTACTCATTACTGTGAAAATGCTTGCTGTGTCATCAGGTAATTTTGAGGAAATTTTTGAGAGAAAAGTAGGCATATCTTTGTTGCTTTAAGTACCCACTAAAATACTGATTTTTAGCCAACCATATTAATTAACGAATCTCTTTCTGCCAAGCAAGTGCTCAATCATTTAATTGCTCCGGCATGCTTAAACAGACATGTTTAAGGAAAGTGAAAAATAAACCTGGAGTTCAAGTTCTGGTTTTATCTTATATAATTGAGGCCCAGACATATGTCAGCGCCTCAATTATCTTAATTATTAAATACTTGCTTTTAGGAACTCTCTATTCATACGAGCGATGTTCTCCAAAGAGATGTTTTTGGGGCATTCTATTTCGCAGGCTCCGGTATTGGTACAGTTTCCAAATCCTTCTTCGTCCATTTGTTTAACCATACTCATTACGCGCTCTTTTGCCTCCACTCTACCTTGCGGCAATAAAGCAAATTGAGATACCTTGGCTCCAACAAACAACATCGCAGATGAGTTCTTACAGGAAGCCACACAAGCTCCGCAGCCAATACATGCAGCTGCGTCCATTGAAAGGTCAGCATCTTGCTTTCGAATGGGTAAGGAGTTCGCATCTTGGGTATTACCAGAGGTATTCACAGAAATAAAAGCACCTGCTTGTTGAATTCTTTCAAAAGCAGTTCTGTCAACAACAAGATCCTTGATCACGGGAAACGCCTTGGCTCTCCAGGGTTCGATATAAATGGTATCACCATCATTGAACATTCTCATGTGCAACTGACAGGTAGTAATTCCTCTATCTGGCCCATGAGGCTCACCGTTTATGTGTAAGGAACATGTCCCGCAAATACCTTCTCTGCAGTCATGATCAAAAGCAATTGGGTCTTCGTTCTTCGCAACCAGACTTTCATTCAAAACATCCATCATTTCTAAAAAAGACATATGCTCCGAAATATCAGTTACTTTATAATCGACCATTTGACCTTTATCCTTCGGCCCTTTTTGTCTCCAAATTTTTAACGTTAAATTCATAATGTCTTTTTATTTATAGGAACGCGTTTTCAATTCTATATCGTTAAATTCCAATTCTTCTTTGTGTAAAATGGCTTCACTTGGTTTCCCGGTGTATTCCCAGGCAGCAACGTAGGCGAAGTTTTTATCATCTCTTTTCGCTTCACCATCCTCGGTTATGTGTTCCTCACGGAAGTGACCTCCACAAGATTCTTCACGCTCCAGGGCATCTTTTGCAAATAACTCTCCTAATTCAAGAAAGTCTGCTACTCTGCCTGCTTTCTCCAATTCAGGATTCAGCTCATTCAACTCACCGGTAACTTTAACATTCTTCCAGAAATCTTCTCTGAGGTCATGAATCTCTTTAATAGCCTCTTTCAGGCCTTTTGAGTTTCTGGCCATTCCAACTTTATCCCACATTATTTTTCCTAGTTTTTTGTGGTAATAATCTACGGTATGCGCCCCTTTATTATTGATGAAGAATTCCAATCTTTCTTTTACTTCCTTTTCAACTTCGTCAAATTCAGGGCTATCTGTAGGGATTTTACCGGTTTGGATATCATCCGACAAATAATCACCTATTGTATAAGGCAATACAAAATATCCATCTGCCAGACCCTGCATCAAAGCAGAGGCACCAAGTCTGTTGGCTCCGTGATCTGAAAAATTCGCTTCCCCGATACAATACAAACCAGGTACAGTAGTCATTAGATTATAGTCAACCCAAACACCCCCCATAGTATAATGAGTGGCCGGGTAAATCATCATTGGCGTTTTATAAGGGTCCTCATCAATGATCTTTTCATACATCTGAAAGAGGTTACCATATTTTTCTTCTATAATCGCCGCCCCCAATTCTATAATTTTCTCTTTTGAAGGATTTGCAATATGATGAAGCTTAGCCTGCTCTGTTCCATAACGATTAATAGCTGCTGCAAAATCGAGATAAACAGCTTCTCCGGTGGCATTTACGCCAAATCCGGCATCACACCTCTCTTTAGCGGCTCTTGAAGCAACATCACGAGGAACAAGATTCCCGAATGCAGGATATCTTCTTTCCAAAAAGTAATCTCTGTTTTCTTCAGCTATTTCTATAGGTTTCATTTTGCCTTCTTGAATCGCTTTCGCGTCCTCAATTATAGCCGGGACCCAAATTCTTCCATCGTTTCTTAAGGATTCTGACATCAGTGTCAATTTTGACTGATAATCTCCTGATCTTGGAATACAGGTTGGGTGGATCTGAGTAAAACAAGGGTTTGCAAAATAAGCCCCTTTTTTATGTATTTTCCAGGCAGCCGTGGCGTTAGATCCCATTGCATTGGTTGAAAGGAAATAAACATTGCCATAACCTCCTGTTCCAATCACTACCGCATGCGCACTGTGTCTTTCTATTTCACCCGTAATGAGGTTTCTTGCAATTATCCCTCTGGCTTTACCATCAACGATTACTACGTCAAGCATTTCATGACGGTTAAACATTTCAATTTTGCCACGGGCAATTTGTCTGTTCATAGCCGAATAAGCGCCTAAAAGCAACTGCTGACCCGTTTGTCCTTTGGCATAAAATGTTCTCGATACCAATACACCACCAAATGAACGGTTATCTAATAATCCACCATAATCTCTTGCAAAAGGAACTCCCTGGGCCACACACTGGTCAATGATGTTACCAGATACTTCAGCCAAGCGATGTACATTGGCTTCTCTTGAACGGTAATCTCCTCCTTTTACAGTATCGTAAAACAAACGGTAATTAGAATCGCCATCACCCATATAGTTTTTTGCAGCATTGATTCCACCCTGAGCAGCAATTGAATGCGCCCTCCTAGGAGAATCCTGATAAGCAAAAGCTTTTACATTATATCCTAATTCTGCAAGGGTTGCAGCGGCTGAACCTCCTGCTAATCCTGTTCCGACTACAATGATATCAATATTTCTTTTGTTGGCCGGATTTACCAGATCGATCTTATCTTTATATATTGTCCATTTATCTTTTATTGGACCCTTCGGTACTTTCGAGTTTAACTTAGTCATAAATGAATAGATTAATGGTTAAAATGGTGGTATAAAGCGATGATGATGAATCCGAATGGAATGGCAAAAGAATAAAACTTTCCAAATGATTTCACCGCACTGGTATATTTATTATTAAAACCGACTGATTGAAAAGCCGATTGAAAGCCATGAAGTAAATGCAAAGCCAGCAGAACAAAGGCAATTACATAGGCTCCTACCCTTATAGGGCTCACAAACTTATGCTGTAACTCTGTAAAATACCTGCTTGGATCTTCAGGTAAGACTTCAATGTATTTATGATTCATTTCAGGGAACCAGAAATCGACAAAATGCAAAATAAGGAAAGCCAGAATAGCCAGGCCTGAATAGATCATGTTTCTCGACATCCAACTGGCGTTTGCACCACCATTGTATTTGACATATTGTACATTTCTTGCCTTCTTGTTTTTCCATTCCAAAATAAAACCCATGACAAAATGAAAAACCACTCCGAAAATAAGGACTGGCTGCATTGCAAATTGAATTAAAGGGTTGGTTCCCATAAAATGGGACATTTCATTAAAGAGTTGCTCGCTAAAAAGAGAGGTTAAATTAACTGCTAAATGAATGACAAGGAACATGATTAAGAAAAGTGCCGATAAGGCCATGGCCACCTTTCTTGCGATGGATGAAGATAAAAATCCGCTCATTTTAGTTGATTTATAAAATAGAAAACAAATATACCGAATCCATAAATTTTTTGAGGCCTAATTTGAATGATTATTTTATATACTTTAACATTCTTATATTTACCAAGAAAAAAATATTCAAGATAATGTCGGATAAGGTTAAACATACATTAGACCCCAATAAATGGATTAGCCAGTATGCCGATTATTTATACAATTATGCCATTACCAGAGTTGACGGACAGGAAATAGCCAAAGATTTGGTTCAGGAGACATTTTTTTCAGGAATCAAAGGGAAAGACAACTATAGAGGAGAGGCAGCTGAGCTTACTTGGCTGGTATCTATCTTGAAAAGAAAAATTATAGATCATTACCGCAAGATCAATTCAGCCAAAGGTCAGAAAGAAGTTCGCATGAGTTTCTATGATGAAGGTCAAAAGAAAGGAAACTGGATCGAGGAAAGGGTTCCCCAAAGCTGGGGAAATGACGCCGAAAAGGAAATAGAAAATACTGAACTCAAAAATGCTTTAGACGCTTGTATTAAGAATTTACCGGAAAAATACAGAATGGTTTTTTTATTAAAAACTGTGCAGCAGTATGAAACCGAAGAGATTTGTAATGAACTTGATATTACGCCGTCAAACTTGTGGGTTATAATACACAGGGCAAGACTTCAGCTGAGAGGTTGCATGGAAAAAAATTGGTTTAAAAATTAAATAATTGGGTATGAAATTTATGATAAATTGCGATGAAGCAACCGCCATTTGCGATAAAAATCAATATGGGGAAGCCAGTATTTACGATAAAATTAGGCTGAGTTTTCATCTTATGGTCTGTAAATATTGTAAATCATACACCAAGCAAAATACTTTGATGTCACAATTGTTTGGAAAACATTTAAGCCCTTGTGATGAGTCCAAAAAACTAACTAAAGAAGAAAAGCTGGAATTGGAAAACAAACTTCAAAAAAAGTTAAAAAACAATTAATAAAAATATGCTGAAACTTAAATCAGCATTGAAAATCCGATACTTTTTTTTTATCTTTGAGGTGCAGATCACAATTTCTTATCATGCCAGAAAAAAAAGGACTCTTCAAAAGTTCAGTCAGTAGAAAAAACATGATGGCCATTACGGGCCTTTTTATTAGTTTTTTTTTAATCATACATCTTGTCGGAAACCTCTTGCTAATAATACCGGATTCATTTTTTCCCATTGAGTTTTGGGCTAATGTAGCAAACGCACACGATATGTATAATGCTTATTCGCATTTCCTCGTGCATTTTTGGCCTGTTTCGGTGATCGCTTGGGTTCTTTATGCTTGTATAATCATACACATAGTAGATGCCATAATTATCACTAGTCAAAACCGCAGATCAAAAGGAGATAAATACGTGGTAACTGATCACGCTTCAAGCAAGTGGTATTCAAGAAACATGGGAATTCTTGGAACTATTATTGCCGTATTTATCATAATTCACATGGCCCAATTCTGGCTGAAATACAAAGTTTTAGAAATTGAGGATGATCTTTATGATCTGGTGGTTGCAACTTTTAAGGTCGGATGGTTTGTTATACTTTATCTCATCGGAATAATCGCCTTGGGCCTTCATTTGATTCATGGTATTGAAAGTGCTCATACTTCCTTGGGTTTACATCAGAAAAGAATAGTAAAGTTTGTCAAAAGTTTTGCGCTTTGGTTCAGCGTGATCATGACCGTATTGTACGCAATTATTCCTATCATTATTTATTTTAAAGATCTATGAAAATATGACCCTAAACGCTAAAAACCCCGATGGTCCTTTAAAAGATAAGTGGCAAAATTATTTGGCAAACACCAAATTAATCAACCCTGCCAACAGAAAAAAATTAGATATCATCGTTGTGGGTGCCGGTTTAGCCGGAGGAGGCGCGGCCGCTTCCTTAGCTGAATTGGGCTATAATGTCAAGGTTTTTTTCTTTCAGGACAGCGCCAGAAGAGCACATTCTGTGGCAGCTCAAGGTGGGGTAAATGCTGCTAAAAATTACAAGAACGATGGAGACAATGTTCACCGAATGTTTTATGACACCATCAAAGGAGGAGATTTCAGATCTCGTGAGTCTAATGTTTATCGGATGGCCGAGTGTTCTACAAATTTAATTGATCATATGGTGGCTCAAGGTGTCCCTTTTGGGAGAGAGTATAGTGGCTACCTGAGCAATAGGTCCTTTGGAGGTGTATTGGTCTCCAGAACCTTTTATGCCAGGGGACAAACAGGGCAGCAGTTATTGATGGCAACCTATCAGGCAATGATGAAACAGATCAAAGTTGGAAAATTAAAGCAGTATGAACGACGTGAGATTTTGGATTTTGTAATCATCAATGGAAAAACCAGAGGTATCATTGCCCGAAATCTTGTTACTGGAGAGATAGAACGTCATGCAGCTCATGCAGTTGTTCTTGGAACGGGAGGTTATGGCAAGCTTTTTTATTTATCGACCCTTGCCATGAATTCTAATGGTTCCGCTACCTGGAAAGCTCATAAAAAAGGTGCGCTTTTTGCAAACCCGTCCTGGACACAAATTCACCCGACCGCCTTACCTCAGTCTGGTGAGTATCAGTCGAAACTGACCTTGATGTCAGAATCACTCCGTAACGATGGAAGAATATGGGTTCCTAAAAACGCTGATGAACAAAGAAGGCCCATTGAAATTCCAGAAGAAGAAAGAGATTATTATTTAGAGAGAAGGTATCCGGCTTTTGGAAACCTTGTTCCCAGAGATGTGGCTTCAAGAGCTGCTAAGGAAAGAATAGATGCCGGCCATGGGATTGGGCCTTTAAAAAACGCCGTTTATCTGGATTTTGAATCGGCCATAAATATCCAAGGCATAGACACCATAAAAGAGCGTTATGGCAATCTCTTTTCCATGTATGAAAAAATTACTGGAATTAATGCCTATAAAGAGCCTATGAAAATATCACCGGCTGCCCATTTTTCTATGGGTGGACTTTGGGTTGATTATGAATTGCAAACTACCTTACCCGGTGTTTTTGCGGTAGGAGAGGCAAATTTTGCCGATCATGGTGCGAACAGACTTGGAGCAAACTCTTTACTTCAAGCATCGGTAGATGGAAACTTCATACTCCCTAATACAATTTCAAATTATCTTAGTGATGATATTAATACCAGTGATTTTACAATTGAAAACTCAGAATTTGATGAGGTTGAAAAACAAGTAAGGACGCAAATCGATAAAATTTTGAATATCAAAGGCAAGATTCCGGTTGATCAAATCCATAGAAAATTGGGTAAAATAATGTTCAAAGAAGTGGCCATGTCGAGAAATGAAAAAGGTCTTTTGTGGGCAATCGAAGAAATAAAAAAACTGCGTGAAGAATTTTGGACAAATGTTGCAGTTTCAGGTGACGCTGATGGGCCCAATTCTGAATTGGAAAAAGCGGGTCGATTAGCAGATTATTTAGAAATCGCCGAGCTGATGGCTATCGACGCTTTGGACCGTAAAGAGAGTTGTGGCGCACATTTTAGAGAAGAATACCAAACTGCTGAGGGGGAGGCTTTAAGAGATGATAAAAATTATCAGTATTCATCAGCATGGGAATGGCTTGATGGGTACAAATGGAAATTACACAAAGAAAAACTGGTATTTGAAGAGGTAGAAACTACGGTCAGATCCTATAAATAATTAAAAAAATTAATCACTTACAGTCATTGATGGCTAGTCAATAAAATCAATCTCAAAAATGAAACTTACACTGAAAATATGGAGACAGAAAAATGCCGATAGTAAAGGAAGATTAGAGTCATATGAGCTTGCTGATTTGAACGAAGACATGGCTTTTTTAGAGCTCTTGGACCTTTTGAATGAGCAACTATCGGTTAAAGGAGAGCCCGTCATCGAATTCGATCATGATTGTCGCGAGGGTATCTGCGGCCAATGCTCGCTGGTGATTAATGGAAAAGCTCATGGACCAGGTCTTCATTATACAACCTGTCAAACTCATTTAAGATCTTTTAAAGACGGAGATACGCTTATTGTAGAACCTTTTAGAGCAGCTTCTTTTAAGGTGATAAGAGATCTGAAGGTTGACAGAAGTTCCTTCGATAAGATCATTCAGGCTGGGGGCTATATTTCATCTTTTACAGGAATGGCTCCTGAAGCCAATAGTATACCCATTCACCATAATGAATCAAAATCAGCAATGGACAGTGCTGCCTGCATTGGTTGCGGAGCTTGCGTTGCAGTATGTAAAAATTCTTCTGCTGCCTTATTTTTATCTGCTAAAGTTTCACATCTTGTTAAACTTCCACAGGGTAAATTAGAAAGAGCTGAAAGAGTAGTCTCTATGGTAAATGAACATGATGATCAGGGATTCGGAAGCTGCACCAATACAGGCGCCTGCGCTTTTGTATGTCCACAAGAAATACCATTGATTGACATTGCAAGAATGAATTATGAATATAATCGGTCTAAGACACTTTTGGGCCAAAAATAAGACTTAAAGGCTTTTAGTGATAAAACTTCGTCGCTGTAAATTCATCCATATTAATTATCTTTAGTCATAAATCGGAATAAGCGGTAAACTTTCTACTTAGAAATTTTATTGATCTTACATCTCAATGTTTTTTATTCTTTTATGGAATATATTGAAACAATTAGGCCCTTTGCGCTGATCGCCTATTATATTTTTATCAGCTTTATTATTGTCACCATTATTCTTGATAATAAAAAGCCAGAGAAATCTTTTGCCTTTATTTTTTTGATTCTATTGGTTCCCATTGCAGGAGTGATGATTTATCTTCTATTTGGAGCTCAATATCAAAAAAAGAAATTGCTTACCAAAAAGCGATATTTTGACAAGGTCTATCTAAATAAAATATTTGAAGGCAATAAAAAAAATACTGACGCCTTTGCCAACCACGCGTATTCAAAATTACCCACATTATTGTATAACATTGAACAAGTGAATTTTTCTTCCAACAACGAAGTTGATATTTTGATCAATGGTGAAAATAAGTTTAAGGTTTTAATTCATGAATTAAAGAAAGCAACGAAAAGTATCCATCTGGATTATTATATCATTACAGATGATGTGATAGGTACTCAAATTATAGATCTTTTATGTCTTAAATCTGAGGAAGGTATCAAGGTAAAAATCATTTATGATGATGTTGGGAGTTCCATTAGCAGAAAAAGTCACGCTAAATTTAAAAGCAGTGGTGTTGAAGCCTTTGCCTATATGCCGGTTTTATTCTCCCGATTGGCGTACAAAGCAAATTATCGAAATCACCGTAAAATTGTCGTTATTGATAATGAAATTGGTTTTTTAGGTGGAATCAATATCAAGGATAAATATATCAATCCCAACAAAATCGGGCTTTTTTGGAGAGATACGCATATCATGATAAAGGGAGAAGCCGTAATTGGTCTTCAATATATATTTATAAGCGACTGGTACTTTGTTAGTGGACAAAAAATTGATCTCAAGGAAGTGACCTACCTGAATCAAAATAATGTAAAATCCAATATTCCGATAAGTATTTTAGGAAGTGATTATGGTAAAAAGAATCAGACCATCATGGAGGCTTATTTTGGTATGATCACAAATGCCAGAAAAGAAATATTGATCACTACGCCTTATTTTGTGCCTGATGAATCTATCTTAAATGCCATAAAAATCACCTCTAAAAGCGGGGTTAAGATCAAGATCATCATTCCTAAAAAACCGGATATTAAAACAGCCTATTTCGCCTCTCAAACTTATTTGAAGGGATTGTTACAAAGTGGTGTTGAGATTTATTATTACACAAAAGGAATGATGCATTCCAAAACCATGGTCATTGATGAAGCTATCAGCACCGTGGGCAGCACTAATTTTGACCAAAGAAGTTTTAGCTTGAATGCCGAGGTAAATGCCTTTATCCTTGATGTAGGAATAGCGCAGAAGCTGAAATTTCAATTTGAAAACGATTTAAAAGATTGTTATAAATTGCAGCTTGAAGAACTTAAGAACAGACCATGGTATTTAAAGGTTGCTTGTTCTATTTCAAGATTAATTGCACCCATACTTTAATAGGCACATATATGAATTTCTTGCCCGATAATATTGATGAGTACGCGGCTGAACACTCTCAAAAAGAACCTGCTTTACTCAGCGAATTGTTCAAAGAAACATGGCAAAAAGCTTTGGTCCCAAGAATGATCAGTGGCCACTTTCAGGGGAGGGTTTTGTCAATGATTTCCAAACTTATCGCCCCGAAAACAATTTTGGAAATAGGAACCTATACCGGCTATTCGGCACTGTGTTTGGCTGAAGGCATGCAAAAAAATGGTCTTTTGCACAGTATAGATCACAATGAAGAATTGTATGATCTTCAAAAGAAATACTTCCATCGTTCAGCTTATAAAGACCAGATCAAACAACACACTGGTGAAGCGCTGGAAATTTTAAAAGAACTACACGGACCATTTGATCTTGTTTTTATCGATGCGGACAAGTCCAATTATTCCAACTATTTTAATGCAATTATTGATAAAATGAACCCGGGAGGGGTAATTTTGTCTGATAATGTTTTGTGGAGTGGTAAAGTTACAGAAGATCCAAGTCCTAAAGATCCGGACACTAAGGCGCTCATTGAATTTAATACACTAATGAATGAAGATCCTCGTATTGAAAGCGTTTTATTGCCTATAAGAGACGGATTAACGATTAGCCGCGTATTATAATCCGGGGCATATATTCAGTCCATACGTTAGTCTCTAATCATGGTGAGCACCATTTTGAACTTTTCAACGGCTTTTAGGGCATGTGGGATATTTGCCGGCATAATAATGGAATCCCCAGTTTGAAGTAGATGAGATACCCCATCGATCGTGATATCTGCCTTCCCATCAACAAGCATAACCATGGCATCAAAAGGTGTGGTATGTTCACTCAATCCTTCTCCTTTATCGAAAGCAAACAAACTGATATTTCCTGTTTGTTTTTTGAGTATGTGTTTGCTTACGACGGCATTATCGGCATATGCAATGCTGTTATCGAATGAAAATTTCATTCCCTTTTCAAATTCATTTTGTCCCATTGGATTTTGTTTTAATGAAAATCAAACGCCATCAAATAATGGGCTTGATACACTGCTTATGATGCAGCGGTACTCTGTTTAACAGCCAAAATTAAACTTATTTTTTATGAAATGAACCTTTTCATCTTTAAAGAGTTATTTGATTTCTATTTGAATGACGTCAAAGGCTCCAGTCCTATGGCTAAAAAGCCTTTTTCAAAAGAACACTTTGGTCATCCAAAAATTCTTCAATCTCTTCAATAAACTCCTGTTCAAGTTCCTTGCGATTAACGGTAAGATAAATAACGACACTTTCGGGTGCGGGCGGATAACCGGTTGTGATGGTCCAGGTCAAGGCATTAGGGCATTCCAGCAGTGAAAAGCGTACACCTCCTTTTATTTCTATTCTTGAAAGTGTAAATTCTCCCCATAAACTTCCTATTTCGACTTGATCCTCCTTAGGTTCAGCAATTGAAAATAGCTGACTACTTATTGTCTCAAGATTTTTTAAGGCCAACAATTCGGTAATTTGTTCTTGAGTAGTTGAGATATCAATAATTCTGAAAAATTCCATGGCTTTAAATTTCTTTGGCAAGGTAAAATCAAATGCTGAAAAGCTTTTAAAATTTAGTTTTCATACAAACCTAATCTGTTTTTAATGACACTTAACTCGGTTTGCAACACATCTATTTTATCTAACAAGTTTAAAACGGTATCAATACCTTCAAGGTTGATATACAAATCTTGATGCAATCGAATTATTTTTTCAAGCTCATTAATGCGGTCCGTATGCAAATAAAGAGTCTGTTCAATCGTAGTAATTTCGATCAAATCAAATTCCATTAAACCATTAAAAAATGACATTTCCACGTGATAATGTGTGCACAACTGGTCAATTGGTATTAAGTTTTCCTTGCTCATCATGATCTTAATTTATTTAACTCATTGAACAATTCTTTTTCTTTTGCAGTGAGTTTCGTCGGAGTCTTGATTTGGAAAGTAAGGAACATGTCTCCAAACGCTCCCTCCTTTTTATAAACTGGGAAACCCTTTCCTTTAAGTTTGACTTTAGTCCCGTTTTGTGTTTCGGGTTTTACCTTAAGTTTCACCTTGCCCTTAAAGGTTTCGGCAGTTATATCTCCACCAAGTATTGCCGTATATAGGTCTAAATCAATAGTTTTATAAAGGTTATTCCCGTCCAGTTTAAAACCTGAATTGTTGCTAATCACAAAACGAAGTAGCAAGTCTCCCTTAGGTCCACCATTTATTCCATCGCCTCCCTGGCCCTTAATTCTTATGACCTGATTGTTTTTAACCCCGGCTGGTATTGTCAACCTGATATTTTTGCCATTAACAGTTAAAGTTCGTTTATCTGTTTCGTAAATATCCGTTAAGTTTAGGTGTAATTCAGCATTATAGTCTTGTCCTTTAAATTTCACGCTTGATCCTCTGCCTCTTGCTTGACCGCCTCCAAACATGGATTCAAAAAAATCAGAATAATCATGGTCAGCAAAACCCTCCTGTGATCCCCGGCTTTGTCTATAGGGTCCTTGTTGTTGCTGAGCTTTCTCAAATTGTTCTGCGTGCTTCCAGTCTTTCCCGTATTTGTCATATTTCTTACGGTTCTCAACGTTGCTCAACACTTCATTGGCCTCGTTGATTTCTTTGAACTTTTTTTCCGCTTCTTTATCGTTAGGACTTAAATCAGGGTGGTATTTACGCGCCAATTTGCGATAGGCTTTTTTGATCTCTCCCTCTGTTGCCGATTTTTGTAGCCCCAGAATTTTATAATAGTCTATAAATGCCATCTTGTTATTTAAACATTGTTTTCTGTTTCAATCGTTCTAATCTCTGAATTTCTAAAAGGCATCAGCCTCCTCCTCCATCTTTTCCAATCTGGAATAGTAGTCGGGAAACCATTGTTATCTCCCAAATCATTGTGAAGCCCAATTGCACCCTTAATTTAAAGCATCTTATTATGAAATCCAATGAAATAAATCATTAATATCAACAAACCCAATGATCTGAATCAGCGAAGGTGAATTTTTTATTGAGATAGAAGCCACATAATACGGTCATAGGATAGGATATAATGTAACCCCACCGATAAACCGAAGGCAATACTCATCATTGTATAGCCCATATCATATAAGGCCCAGGCAGAAATTATAAAAATCCCTACTTCAATGACCAATCGAATAATACCAGGAGTTACAATTGGCGCCTTGCCTGAGCGGCTCGGGTCATCAGGAACCGCAAAAACACCCCATATTACAGCAAGTAAAATGGGTAATGTCAAGGCCAATAGAAAAGCTGTCAATCCTTGGCTTTGCTTCCAGCCCCAAAACCCCACAATGAACAACGCCATGAGTTCAAGAATGAATCTAAAGAGCAGGTTGATTGGATGTGAGCCCATATGATTAATTTTGTTGAACTTAGTTAAAGAGAATACAATAAAACTAATGATATTAGTTCATATTTACACGCTGCCCCCAACTATTTGTTCTTGAAAAGAAATTTAAATTTACTTTCCGTAACGGAAAGTTATACTTATGTTTGTTTCCACATTGGAAAGTTAAAACATAGCTTCCTTATGAAAAACAAGGAATATACCATTCAACCCGTAAAAGCTCATAAAGGAGTTGAACTCATAAAAAATGCACCCCCCAGGTAAGAGGTGGCCACTATTCTTCAAAAATTAATGAAATATTTAAATTTTAATACGCTTATACACGCACCAAACCGCCTCCAAATTTGTGCATTACTGGCTCCTTTTGAACGAGTGGAATTTCGCGTCTTAGGCAAAGAATTAGGGCTAAGTGATTCAGTACTTTCCAAACATATAAAAATGTTGGAAGACATGGGCTATGTTAAACAGACTAAGCGCAAGGTGGATGGAAGGGAGCGTAGGGGGTTTCATTTAACCGGAAAAGGAAGGATGGCCTTTGACCTGCATGTCAAAGAACTGAAACGCATAGTAGGTGGATTTTAATCATATCTATTCTTCCATTTAACCTTATCACTTCATTTTATCAGCTATATAGATCTGTAGTAAAGTAAATTCATCTCTGGTATGGATTCACCCTACTCATTTGAAGGTGGATTCACCCTAAAATTTCTTATTTCTGTTGAATATTGTATGCTGGCTACTTTATAAACCTCAATGGCCGCCTAACAACAATGAACAGTATATTCCCAAAAGAGATCATAGAACACAGTGTTGAATGCCATCGCTACCAACATCTTAGAAAGAGTAGCATAATATATATTGTTCTGCTCGCAAGCTTCTCGCTTATGATCTTCCTGATTCCATTTGTAAAAATTGATCTGTATACTTCTAGTCATGGGATAATCAGAAAAAAAGACATAACAAACCCTAATTTGATAGTTGAGTGTTATGTAACTCCCTCTGAGCTAGGATTCCTTCAGCTAAATGATGTTGTAAAATTTCAAATTGATGCTTTTCCCTACAATCAATGGGGGCTTGCAAGTGGTAAGATTCTGCATATCAATTATGATCTCACTATGGTACAGAATGCGCCCATGTTTAAAGTGATATGTTCACTTAATGAAACTTCACTTTTTATATCCAATAGCATCTGTGGAAATCTCCGAAAAGGTATGACCCTTGCTGCTAGATTTAGCCTTGCCAAAAGAACCGTATTTCAACTTTTGTTTGATGAAATAGGCGACCACCACCAACCTAGCTAACCAAGACATATGCCCAAAATTTCAATTAAACAACACGACATTACAGATTGCGGGGCTGCCTGTTTGGCTTCTGTTTCAGCCTATTACAAGCTTGAAATTCCTATTTCTAAAATCAGGCAATTCACCAGTACAGATAAAAAAGGAACCACGGTTCTGGGTATGTTAGAAGGTGCTCAAAAACTGGGTTTTGACGCAAAAGGAGTTCGTGGAAACCAGGAAAGTTTGCTAAAAATACCTAAACCTGCCATTGCACATATCATTGTAAAAAAACAATTACAACACTTTGTTGTTATTTACAAAGTATCCAAAACCAAAATTGAAATCATGGATCCTGGAATGGGGAAAAAGATAACGCTTTCAGTAAAGGATTTTATAAAACAATGGACTGGTGTTTTGGTTATCCTTTTACCAAATGAAACTTTTGTTTCCAGAAATGAAAAAATCTCTCTCATAGCAAGGTTCTGGTTTCTCTTAAAACCACATAAATTCACTTTTCTTCAGGCCCTCATCGGTTCAGTATTTTACACCTTGCTTGGCTTTTCAACTTCCATTTATCTTCAAAAAATTACGGATCATGTTTTGATCAAAGGAGATCATAAATTGCTCAATATCATGAGTATAAGTATGATTGTTCTGTTGATTATCCAAACCCTACTCAGTCTTTTTAAAGATGTTTTTCTTATAAGAACAGGGCAAGAAATTGACGCCAGGTTAATTTTGGGCTATTATAAACACCTTTTAAAATTACCTCAGCAATTTTTCGATACTATGCGAGTAGGGGAGATCATTTCGAGGATTAATGATGCGGTAAAAATAAGAATGTTTATCAGCAACACCTCTTTAACGCTCATGGTCAATTTCTTTATTGTACTGTTTTCCTTTATGATCATGTTTACTTATTACTGGAAACTGGGTTTGTTGATGCTATGCATCATTCCTATTTACTTATTTATATTTCTAATAACGAATCATTTTAACAAAAAAACGGAAAGAAAAATCATGGAAGCTTCGGCTGATTTGGAAAGTCAACTAGTCGAATCATTAAATGCCATGAATACGATTAAACAATTTGGTCTTGAAGCTTTTGCACATAACAAAACAGAAACCCGGTTTATTAAACTCCTTAAGGTCGGTTATTTATCATCCATAAACCATGTGATTAGTTTTTCTTCAACTCAAAGTATTTCGAGCTTGTTCACCGTATTATTATTGTGGGTGGGATCCTATTATGTCATCGCACAGGAGTTATCCCCCGGGGAGCTATTATCATTCTATGCTATAACGGGATACTTTACAGGCCCTGTGTCCAGCTTGATATCTTCTAACAGAAGCATTCAGAACGCAATAATTGCTGCGGATAGACTATTTGAAATAATGGATCTTGAAAGAGAAGATTCGGCAAATAAATACGCATTAAAGAAAGCATCTTTAGGCAATATTAATTTTAAAAATATCACGTTTCGATATGGATCCAGGCAAGAAATCTTCAAAGATTTCAATTTAATTCTAAAAAAAGGAGAAATATCAGCCATTGTGGGTGAAAGCGGTTCGGGAAAATCAACCTTGCTAAATCTGCTTCAAAAACTTTACTTACTCCAAAATGGAGGAATCTTTATCGGTAATCACAATTTAAAATATATCGATAAAACAAGTTTAACAAACGTTTTAAGTGTCGTTCCACAAAAAATAGATCTTTTTGATGGAAACCTAATTGATAATATTGCGGTGGGGGTACAGGAAGTAAACATGGAAAAAATTCTGGATATCAGTAAACAATTAGGGATCCTGAAATTCATAGAAAACTTACCTCATGGCTTCCAAACTCAGATAGGGGAAAACGGAACGGCCCTTTCGGGTGGCCAAAAGCAAAGAATTGCCATTGCAAGAGCACTTTACCGAAATCCTGAAATCCTGGTCCTTGATGAAGCCACGTCATCTATCGATAGTAATTCAGAAAACTATGTTCAAAAAATAATGATGCGTTTAAAAGAACAAGGAAAAACAGTTTTAGTCATCTCTCACAGGCTAAGTACTTTGGTTAACGCTGATACTATTTTCTTCCTCGATCAAGGAAAAGTTGTTGAACAAGGAAGCCACCAACACCTGATCATCAACAATGGTCCGTATCAAAAACTATGGGGAAAACAATTACCAACATGGTATGTTGACCAAAACCCTGCATTGAACAAAACCAAATAAATCATTTACTATGAATAACCTAAAACAACTGGAGCGACTTAGAAAAGTGCATAAGCTAATCAAACTTGAAAACACTGGAACTCCTGGCGAACTGGCCCAGAAGCTTCGTATAAGTACCAGGCAGACCTACCTGGTATTGGAAGAGCTCAAAGAAATGGATGCGCCCATTCAATTCAATCGCAGAACGGGTACTTATTATTATAAACATGAATACGAGTTGACCATAAATATTTCGATTCAGGTCCTGGCTCATGATAAGCTTATGAATATTTATGCAGGCAAAAGGGTTTCAAATTTCATTCAATCACTGCAAGGTTCTTGCAGCAAGCCCGATTATCTTCGCTATATCAGAGCAAAGCTAGAGCTAACCGGTTAGCTGTTGCAAAGATCTGAAAATAAAATGTTTAATCAGATTCGCTAATGCGAATCAAAAAAAATTTAATTATGAAACAATTGGAATGTTATGGAGTAGTAACTTTGGATTCTATCCAAAAAGCAGAAATTAATGGTGGAAACCCAATTCGCGTCGTGCTTGGCCTTGTCACAACGATTATAAGCCTTGGAAAAGCAGCCGATCAGGCAACTGAGTGGTTTTTAGACGGATGGAATAACCCAAATTAATGACTATGGATAAATTAATAATAACGAATTGCGCAGCTCTTTCAGCTTCAGAAATGAATTTAATCAATGGTGGAAGTCCTATAATCGATGCTGTTGAATGGTATTACAAAACTATTGGTAGTTTTTATCGTGGAATTTGGGATGGACTGGCTGGGAATGAACCCATAGCTTAAAATATAACAAAATGAAAAACAGAAAATTTTTAGCCTATTTATTTCTTGTGGTCGGCCTACTGAATGCAATTGCTTTATTGGATACTATCTTGTCTGATAGCAATCTTTCTTTCAATATTTTTTCATATCCAACCAATAAGGAAATCAATATAACCTTCTATGCTATATTAAGTTTTATCCTTTTTTATACAGGAATTCGAGAGTACAAAAATATTAATCATAAAAAGAATAATTAACATGATACAATTAAAATTAAACGGCATAACCATTTTAAACAATGATGAGCTGATTCAAATATCTGGAGGTGTTGAGCCGGCACAAGGCTCTTATGCAGCTGGTTATGCCATTGGGTCCTGGTTCAGGGAAATGTATGATATCTGGTCCTATGGATTAACACATCTGACCGATCGATAATTTATACCTGCCAGGTTCAATGAACCTGGCAGGTATAAATTAATCAACTTTCAACAAAAAATAATTTCGCTTTCCTCTTTGTAGTAAAACAAACTTATCAGCAATCAGATCTTTAGTACCTAATACAAAATCATCCTTTACTTTTTCCTTGTTTACAGAAATTGAATTTTCTTTAAGAGCCCTTCTCGCCTCCCCATTTGATTTTAAAAAGCTTGATTTTTCATTCAAAGCCTCTACAATATTTAAACCATTTTCTAAGTCAGCTTTGTCAATTTCAGCTTGAGGCACCCCTTCAAAAACATCCAAAAACGTTTGCTCATCAAGGGTTTTAAGGTCATCCGCAGTAGATCTGCCAAATAAGATCTGTGACGCTTTTACAGCATTTTCATAGGCTTCTTTTCCATGACAAATAATAGTGACCTCCTCACCTACTTTCTTTTGCAACAATCTTAAATGAGGCGCTTCTTTGTGTTCTTCTATAAGTTTTTCAACGGTATCCTTATCCAGGAAAGTGAAAATCTTGATATAATTCTCAGCATCCACATCTGACGCGTTTAACCAGTACTGATAAAATTTATAAGGAGACGTTCTCTTGGTATCGAGCCAAATATTTCCACCTTCAGTCTTTCCAAATTTAGTCCCGTCAGCCTTAGTAACCAAAGGACTGGTTAAGGCATAGGCTTTTCCTTGTACTTTCCTTCTAATCAACTCAGTACCTGTGGTAATATTACCCCACTGGTCACTCCCTCCAATCTGAAGTTTACAGTTTTTGTGGCTATATAAATGCAAAAAATCATAGCCCTGAACCAACTGATAGGTGAATTCAGTGAAACTCATTCCTTCTTTTGATTCAGTATTGATTCGGTTTTTGACCGAATCTTTTGCCATCATATAATTTACGGTAATGTGTTTACCAATGTCTCTGGCGAATTCCAAAAAACTAAGGCTTTTCATCCAGTCATAATTATTAACCATTTCGGCTGCATTATCCAAATCTCCCGAAAAATCAATAAACCTTTCCAAAGTTTTCTTAACTCCTTTGATATTCTGGTCAAGAGTATATTCATCAAGCAAGTTGCGCTCATTGGATTTTCCAGAGGGATCCCCAATCATTCCTGTGGCTCCTCCTACCAAGGCAATGGGTTTGTGTCCTGATTTTTGAAAGTGCATTAACAAAATGATCTGCACTAAACTACCTATGTGCAGTGAGTCTGCAGTTGGATCAAAACCAATATAGGCTGTTGTAGCCTCCTTTTGCAACTGCTCTTCGGTTCCTGGCATAATATTGTGCAGGAGTCCTCTCCAACGCAACTCTTCAACAAAGTTCTTCGTCATTCTCAAAAAATTTCAGCAAATATAAAAATTTAGGATTTATGCTTGTCATATATCTCACTTAATTACCCTAATTTAAGGGATATTAGGGCTAAAGATTACATTTCAATTGCTTATTTTCGTAACATGATTTTAGTAACCGGCGGTACTGGATTGGTGGGTTCTCACCTTTTATATCATCTTGTTTTAGATAATGATAGGGTTAGGGCTATACACATGAGAAGCAGTGATTTGAATGCCGTCAAAAGAGTTTTTAGCTACTATAGCCCACAATCAGAGGAGCTTTTTAATAAAATTAGATGGGTAGAAGCCGATCTTAATGACGTTCCTGCATTGGAACAGGCATTCAAAGATATAACACATGTTTATCATTGTGCCGCGATGATTTCATTTGTCCCATCCGATTATCATAAAATGAGACGGGTCAATATTGAGGGAACCACTAATATTGTCAACTTATGCATTTCCAACCACATAGAGAAACTCTGTTTTGTTAGTTCAATTGCTGCCATAGAAAACCTTAGTGAAGGTATATTGATGGACGAATCAGATAACTGGAACAATGCCAGCGACAAAAGTGGATACGCGATTACCAAATATGGTGCCGAAATGGAGGTTTGGCGGGCTTCTCAGGAAGGTGTCGAGGTTGTAATTGTAAATCCAGGAGTCATCCTGGGGTCTGGATTCTGGCATAAAGGATCTGGAAATATGTTCAGCCGTGTAAACAAAGGTTTAAAGTTTTACACTGAAGGAATTACCGGGTTTGTAGGCGTTGAGGATGTTGTACGTGCAATGATACGTTTAATGGGGTCAGAAATATCCAACCAAAGATTTATCCTGGTGTCAGAGAATCTCTCATTTAAAAAAATATTTTCCTTGATCTCGGATTCCTTAAACAAGGAAAAAGCAAAAATCAAGGTTAACAAATTCATGATTCAACTCATTTGGCGAATTGAATACTTGCGTAGTAAAATAACTTTATCAGAACCGTTTCTAACTAAATATTCGGCAAGATCATCGGTATCAAATCATCCGTATACCTCAAAAAAAATAATAAATGGATTGGCGGGGTTTGAATTTGAAGATATTAAAAGCTGTGTGGAAAAAACTGCAATTCACTTTGAAAAGAAATTGACCAAGAAATAGTAAAAACATTTCTCTAATTAGCCAATAGAGTTGGCATTCATTATTTAGTTTAGTATACTATCTTTCATTCGTTTATAATAATCTGGTGTCTTTTTTTCCCGTCCCAAACTGTCTATGCTATAAAAAATGGAATCTTGTAGTGTTTTCAACCTCTTCTCCACCGCTTCAAATATTTCTTCATAATCGTCAATACTAGATGTATAATAAAGGTTGTTAATCGCAAATTCCGTGCTGTCAATGCCGTATTTCTTATAGATAAGTGACATATAATTTCTGTTTTTTTCTAATTTCAAATTTGCTACATTAGAAGTTGCTGCCGCAATATGCATGTCAAAAAGCAAATCTGTCATTTGTTTCTTAGAAAGAAGATTATCAGGCTTCTTATAATTTACCTTTGACTCACAGGCAATAAGTATAAATAAAACACAAAAAGACGTTAATACTTTTCTCATCTTTCAAATTTTAATCTTTGTCCTTTTATTGATTTATTAAAAATACCATTATTATATATCAGACTTCCGTTTACAAAAGTGTGGGTTATACTCGATCTAAAAGTTGTGCCCTCAAAAGGAGACCAGCCGCATTTATATAAAATATTTTCTTTTGAAACACTTTGTTGCGAATTAGTATCAACTATCACCAGATCAGCATTATAACCTTCTCTTATAAAGCCCCTTTTGCTTATCTTAAAAATCTTAGCTGGATTATGACACATTTTTTCAACCATTTTTTCAATACTGATCTTACCTTCATTAACGGTTTCCAACATTGCTAAAAGTCCATGTTGAACAAGAGGCCCCCCACTTGGAGCTTTAGTATAAATCTGCTTTTTCTCCTCCAGGGTATGAGGTGCATGATCAGTGGCAATCACATCAATTCTATCATCAAGTAAAGCCTTCCAAAGACCTTTTTTGTCATTTTCTGATTTAACCGCGGGGTTCCATTTGATCAAAGTTGCTTTAGTATTATAATCACGGTCATCAAACCATAAATGATGTATACAAACTTCAGCGGTAATTTGTTTTTCTTCTAGCGGTATTTTATTTGTAAAGAGATCTGTTTCCTTGGCAGTTGATAAATGAAAAACATGTAACCTTGCACCCGTTTTTTTGGCTAATTCAATGGCTTTAGAAGAGGATATATAGCATGCATCGACACTTCTGATCACAGGATGTAATTTGATGGGTATATCATCACCATAAATGTTTTTTTGCTTGTCTAAATTATTTTTTATAGTTGTCTCGTCTTCGCAGTGTACAGCGATTAGAAGATTTGTTGAAGAAAATATTTTTTCCAGAACTTCTTCATTATCTACAAGCATATTACCCGTTGATGAGCCTAAAAACAACTTAATACCCGCCACATTTTTTGGATCCGTCTTTAAGAGCTCCTCCAGATTATCATTGGTTCCTCCAAACATAAAAGAATAGTTAGCAAATGATTCTTTTGCCGCTATTTTGAATTTATCCTCAAGCAATTTCTGGGTAGTGGCTTGTGGAACCGTATTTGGCATTTCAATAAAGGAGGTGATTCCCCCGGCTACCGCTGCCCTTGATTCCGAGGCAATAGTAGCTTTGTGTGTTAGTCCAGGTTCACGAAAATGTACCTGGTCATCAATCACTCCTGGCATTAAAACTTTATTTTTTGCGTCAATAATGGTGGTATTGGGCGGAAAATCTTCAATATTTTCACCAATTTGCTTGATTATTGAACCCATAATCAGCACATCCAGCTTTTTTGATTTTCCTTCGTTGACAACGGTAGCATTTTTTATTAATGTAGATTTCATGATGCTCACTATGTTTTTAAGATGCTTTTGGTAAACCTGTTAAACGCATTTTAATAATTCCAAAAACGGCTTCAGTAATTATCGTCTTACTCATCTTAGATTCACCAAGGGTTCTATCCGTGAAGATGACAGAAACCTCCTGAACATTGAATCCGTGTTTCCAAGCTTTAAATTTCATTTCAATCTGAAAGGCGTATCCTACAAATTTAATTTTATCTAATTGTATGGTTTCCAGAACTTTTTTGTTATAACATACAAATCCCGCGGTCGTATCATGAAATGGCATTCCTGTTACGAATTGTACATATTTCGAAGCAAAATAAGATAATAAAACTCTTTTCATGGGCCAGTTCACCACATTTACGCCTTGGGAGTATCGAGATCCAATCGACAAATCAGCCCCTTCACTAACACATTTATCATATAACCTTTCCAAATCAGCAGGATTATGAGAAAAATCTGCATCCATCTCAATAATATATTCATATTTTCTCTTCAAGGCCCATTTGAACCCGTGAATATATGCCCTTCCTAATCCATCTTTTTTGTTTCTTACTTCTAAAAACAGTCTGTCGGGGTATTTTTTTTGCAGACCCTTTACTATAGTTGATGTCCCGTCAGGAGAACTGTCGTCGACAATAAGAATATCAAAAGCTTTTTTTTGAGAAAAAGTAGCTCTTATGATTTTTTCAATATTCTCTTTTTCGTTATATGTAGGTATAATAACAAGCGTGTCCTGCATAATAGTTGTTTCGAATAGGCAAAGGCAAAATAAATAATTGCTAATTTTGTCCTAAGAA
>RCNC010000625.1_pt1 | contig 22919 bp, 15 predicted proteins | sample 2041301 | NCBI WGS metagenome assembly RCNC01 (sample SAMN09708231, study PRJNA481090) | Marine sediment metagenome, whole genome shotgun sequencing project. | biome: marine sediment; feature: ocean; material: sediment; isolation source: Sewage treatment plant 13A marine sediment (STP13A) ...
TACCCAGCGCGTCCATTGCGGGCCTGTACCGTTTTTCGCCATGGGCGAACGGGTTCCCGGGATTTCGAAAACAACACGGCCGTGATACACTGTCCCGGCGAGGTTTCGAATGCACTCGCTTCGACCGGAGGAACCACGATTTCCGCAGAAAAGAAACGCCTGCGCGAGGCGCGAGAGCAGGGTGTCGCCTGGAAGAGGTGGGGCCCCTACCTGAGCGAACGCCAGTGGGGCACGGTGCGCGAAGACTATGGCGCCGACGGCGAAGCCTGGGACAACTTCCCCCACAGCCAGTCCGTGATGCGCGCCTACCGCTGGGGCGAAGACGGTCTGGCCGGCATCTCGGACGACCGTCAGCTCCTGTGCTTCGCGGTGGCGGTGTGGAACGGCGCCGACTCGGTGCTGAAGGAGCGCCTGTTCGGGCTGTCCAACGGTCAGGGGAACCACGGCGAGGACTGCAAGGAGTATTACTACTACCTCGACAGCACACCGACACACTCCTACCTGAAATACCTCTACAAGTATCCGCAGGCGGCCTTTCCCTATGAGGACCTGGTGGACACGAACGCGGCACGCGGCTACGAGGACCCCGAGTATGAGTTGCTCGACACCGGAGTTTTCGAGGAGGACCGTTACTTCGATATCGTCGTCGAATACGCCAAGGCCGGCCCGGAGGACATCCTCGTCAAAATCAGCGTCACGAACAGGGGCCCCGACACTACTTCGCTTCACGTCCTGCCGACTCTCTGGTTTCGCAATGTCTGGTCCTGGGGTGATGATAAGGCGAAGCCTCGCCTGAGAGCGGGTGACGCCAAGTCGATCCAGGCGACCGGATCCCAGGCTGGGGAATTCCGCCTGTACTGCGACGGCGCCCCGCGCCTGCTGTTCACGGAAAACGAGACGAACCACCAGGCGATCTCCGGTGGTGCCAACGTCTCCTCCTACACCAAGGACGGCATCAACCGGTTGCTGGTCCACGGCGAACAGGAGACCGTGAATCCGGACGGCACCGGGACCAAGGCTTCCGCCGGATACGAAATTTCCGTCGCGCCCGGTGAGACCGAGGTAATCCGCCTTCGACTGACCTCCACTGCCCTGGCCGATGCCTTCGGTCCGGACTTCGACGTGTCATTCGACGCCCGCAGGGACGAAGCGGACGAATTCTACGACGCGCTGGCCCCGGCCACCCTGGACCAGGACGAGCGCCGGGTCATGCGCCAGGCCCTGGCCGGCATGTTGTGGTCCAAGCAATACTACGAGTACGACGTCGGGCAGTGGTTGGCCGAACGGGAGGGCGTCGAACATCCCCGCAATCGCGACTGGAGCCATCTGCACAACCACGACATCATCTCCATGCCGGACAAGTGGGAGTACCCCTGGTACGCGGTGTGGGACCTGGCCTTTCACACCCTCGCCCTGATGCTGGTGGACGCCGATTTCGCCAAGCAGCAGCTGGCCCTGTTCCTTGAGGACCGCTACCAGCACCCGGAGGGTCAGATCCCGGCCTACGAGTGGAACTTCAGCGACGTCAATCCCCCCGTCCACGCCTGGGCCACCTACGCGGTCTACGAATTCGACAAGCAGCGCCACGACGGGGTGGGGGACCTCGCTTTCCTGAAAAACGCCTTCGAGGGATTGCGCCGGAATTTTGACTGGTGGGTCACCCGCAAGGACCCCGAGGGGACCAACGTTTTCGAGGGGGGATTCCTGGGCCTGGACAACATCGGGGTCTTTGATCGCAGCAAGGAACTGCCCACCGGGGGCAAGCTGGAGCAGTCGGACGGAACAGCCTGGATGGCGCTCTTCGCCCAGAACATGCTGTCCATCGCCCTGGAACTTTCGCACCATGATGCGGCCTACAAGGACGAGGCCCTCGAATATCTGGAGCGGTTCCTGGACATCGCCTCGGCCATGGACCGGATCGGCGACAACGAGGACGAGATGTGGGACGAGGCCGATGGGTTCTTCTACGACGTGATGCGCTTCCCCGACGGCAGCGCCACCCGCCTGAAGGTCCGCTCCCTGGTGGGCCTGCTGCCATTGTGCGCGGTGACGGTCTTCGATGCGGAGATCCTTGACGAATTGCCGCTGGTAAAAAAACGTTACGAAAATCTCGTCGCCGCCAAAGGGGAAGGGCTGCGGAACATCGCCTGCCCCGAAACCGCCGGCCTCGAGGGCCGCCGCTTGCTGGGCATCCTGGACGACGGGAAACTCCGCCGCATCCTGGGACGCATGCTGGACGAGAACGAATTCCTGGGGCCCTACGGCATCCGCTCCCTGTCCCGCGTCCATGCGGAACACCCTTACGTCTTCAGCTGGGGGGGCGAGGATCACACCGTCGGCTATCTGCCGGGCGAGTCCGACTCCGGCATGTTCGGCGGCAACTCCAATTGGCGCGGCCCGGTGTGGGTGCCGGCCAATTTCATGCTCATTCGGGGATTGCTTCACCTCTACGCCTGGTACGGGGATTCGTTCAGGATCGAATGCCCGACGAGGTCGGGTCGCCAGAAGACCCTCTACGAGGTGGCGGAAGAGATCTCACAACGGCTGGAGTCGATCTTCCTGCGCGACCCGTCCGGTCGCCGGCCGGTGTTCGGCGGCGCCGCGAAGTTTCAGGACGATCCCCACTGGCGCGACCACCTCCTGTTCTACGAGTATTTTCACGGCGAGGACGGATCCGGGCTCGGGGCCAGCCACCAGACGGGGTGGACCGGCACCATCGCCACCTTGATGAAGGTGTTCGGACACCTCAATGCCCACGATCTGAAAAAGGGCGGCGCCAGGAAGGTCCACCAGAGCGTCGCCGAGGCCAACGACCCGGAGAAGAAATCATGATGATCCTCGCAGGAGATATAGGAGGGACCAAAACCCTCCTGGCCCTCATCGATCCCGAGGTGGGAGTGGCGCATCCCGTGCGGGAGGAACGGTTTCCGAGCGGGGACTACGCTTCCCTCGAGGCGGTCCTCGCGGAGTTTCTCACCGAGAGCGATCCGCGGCCGGCCGCGGCCTGTTTCGGCTTGGCCGGACGGGTTCACGGTCGCCAGTGCAAGACCACCAATCTGCCCTGGCTCATCGATGCCGACCTCATCAGCCGCGACTTCGGTATTCCCCAGGTCCATTTGCTGAACGACCTGCAGGCGGTCGCCGCCAGTGTTCCGCATCTCGAGGGTGAAGATATCTGCGTGCTGAACGAGGGCCAGCGCGACCCCGGGGGCGTCATCGGTGTCATCGCCCCGGGCACGGGCCTGGGAGAGGCGTTCCTGACCTGGACGGGGAGCCGCTACGAGGCCTGGCCGTCCGAAGGGGGCCACGTTTCGTTCGCTCCGGTGACGGTCGAGCAGCTGGAACTGCTGGAGTTTCTCGAGCGGCGCTTCGGGCATGTCAGTTTCGAGCGCGTGTGCTCCGGCAGTGGATTCCCGAACATCTACGACTACCTCGTGGCCAGCGGCCGTTACCAGGAACCGGAATGGCTGCGCGAAGGAATCCGGGAGGCCAAGGACCGGACCCCCCTGATCATGCAGGCAGGCTTCGAGCGCAAGGCCCCGATCTGCATCGCGGCCCTGGATCTCTTCGTGCGGATCCTGGGCGGGGTGGCCGGCAACATGGCGCTCAAGGTGATCGCAACGGGCGGCCTCTACCTCGGCGGGGGTCTGCCGCCGAGGATCCTGTCACGACTGCAGCAGCAGGATTTCCTGGACGCCATCTGTTACAAGGGCCGTTTTCGCGACTGGATCAAGAACATCCCCGTCTCGGTGGTGCTGGATTCCAAGGCCGGTCTGCACGGAGCAGCGTGGTACGCGCTGGAGCACCTGGATGATTCCTGAAATCATTCCTTAAATCATTCCTGAAATCTCGCCGATCAGCGCAAGCGGAACCGGTAGGGAATCGCCACCCACACCGGGACGGGAATTTTTCGCTGAGTGGCCGGCGTGAACCGGCAGCGCAGGGCAGCGGCAACGGCGGCCCTGTCCAGAATGGGGTGGACACTCCGGCCGATCTCGACTTTGTCCACCTGGCCCCGAAAATTAACCAGGACATGGACCAGCACGGTGCCTTCCAGCCCGGCCCGCCGAGCAATCTCAGGGTATTCGGCCTTCACTTGATAGGTCAGTTCGGGTTCAGCCGAGCTGGGCACGAATCCCTCATCGCTCGCCGGGGGGCGGATGGTGGGATCGAAGGGTGTATCGATGGGCATGGGGTCCGGGATCGTATCCAGCGCCTCCGGATCATCGATGGGCGCCGGTTCCACTTCCGGAATCAGCCTGGGTACCTCTTCCGGTTTGGGCGGCAGAACCACCGTCGGCACGGGTTCGAGGAGCACCACTTCGAATATTTCCGGCTTCCGCAGCTTATAGGGTTCCGCCTGATAACCCGGCCACAGCCACACGAACAGGGTCATCAGCGCCAGCGCGACCAGGACGGCACCCTTCAGGTACCTGGGATACTTCAGTTTGAACGCGTCATTTGCCGTCAGGGAGGTCGCCAATAGAGGTCGGGAAAGTTCCATGATGGTCCCGGATTCGCCATGTGGGGGACGCATCAGGATCGGGAGCGGGGTCGTCGGAGTCAACCGGTCAGGGCAAGCTGGCCAGGGATAAGCCGCTTCGTAGACGGAAATTGACAATGGGCTTCACCCCGGGTAGGGTCGGTTGGTGGTGGTTGGAATTCCCCGGCGAGTTCCAGGCTGCCTTGCGGAAATCGAAATCAATTTTCCAATGGGAGTTGGATCCATGACGAGCAAACAAATGGCTGGCATCATCCTGGTCATCGGAGCCGGGCTTCTGGTGGCCTCCATCCTGGCGGACACCATCGGCATCGGCGACGATCCGGGCTTCGGCACCCAGCAGACCATGGGCACCATCGCAGGTGCGGTGATCGTGGTCCTGGGGCTGGTGGTGAGTCGGAAAGCCGCCTAGGCCCATCCTTCGCGCATTGGAAACTGTAATTTGCTCCCCGGGCCTTCCCGCGGGGCCACCGTTTTTGTTCGGTCAGAAAACAAGATAAAAAACATCCAACTTATGATACTTTCTGACCACCTTTGAGGAAAATGCTCAAACGACGCCAACCAAGGGAGATACCAATGCTTGAAAAGATGCGGATGATGGGGGTTCTGGGCTGCGTGGCCATCCTGGCTGTGATGCTGCCCGCCTGCAGTGACGACGACGACCCGATGGATCCAGGCGGCGGAGGAGACACCACCGCGCCCCAAGTGACCGGGATCACCCCGGCTGACGGGCAGATGATGGTGGATCTGGCCGGCATGATCACCGTCACCTTCAACGAAGCCATGGATCCGGCCAGCGCGGCCGGGCAGATCACCCTGTCATCGGGCACGGTCAATACTACTGCCTGGACCAATGACCAGACCCTGACGGTGACGCATTCGGACTGGGCCCAGGCCACCAACGTCACTGTCACCGTGGGTACGGGACTGGCCGACGCCGCGGGCAACAATATTGCCGCAGCTGTGGCTGCTTCTTACTGGACCATGGCCGAGACTTTGACCGTGATGGATTTCGAGCCGGGCGACGGCGCCACAGAAATCAACCGGTCCGCCTCGATCGACCTGCTTTTCTCCGAACCGATGAATGCCGCCAGCCTGGGGACCGGGGTCACGATCACCGACCTCAACAAGGCCGTCCATCCGTTCACCGTCGAGGAGGTGGATGGCTACCGGTACGAACTCCATCCGGTGGAACCGCTGGCGTCCAACACGCTGACCACCGTGACCCTGGGCACCGGCGTGCAAACGGCCGGCGGTGATTTCCTGGCCGAAGCCTATTCCTTCAGCTTCACCACCAGCGACGCCATCGACAACACGCCGCCGACCATCGTCAGCTTTGATCCGCCCAGCGGCTCGACCATGCCGGCCAACCAGACGGCCGTCACCATCGTGTTCAGCGAACCGATGGACACCCTGAATTTTTCGCCGAGCATGATGAACGGGCAGTTCGCCTGGTTGATCAGCCAGGTGCTCGAGGATATCGAATGGAGCCAGGACAATTCCCAGTTGACGGTGCCCATGCCGAGGCCCTTGCCCGCGGGGCTTTCCCTGCAGATTCAATTCTCGGGCTATGCCGACGCCAACGGCAACGTCCAGAACGACATGACCGAATGGACCAGCACCGTCGCCGGCACCGCCGACAATTACCCGGTGTCGGACGGGTACCGCTTCATGGCCATGGGCACCTGGTCCGAGGGTGAGCCCGGCAGCATTGAACCCCTCTACTCTGGCGACGAGATGATCTTTTTCGAGTTCGAGGAACGGGTCGCTGCGAACCAGTGGAACAAGAAGGAGTTCTACGATTCCGGATACATGGTCCTCGACACCTACGAAATCCAGTCGGTGACCGCGGCCGGGATTTCCCTGGTGGGATTCGCCGAGGATGAGGGTGTGGGGGAAGGAAAGGTATTGACCGAGTATTTCCTTTCGAGTCCGGTGACCTGGGCGGAGTTCCCCTTCGTCAAGGGCAACACCTGGTCCAGCAACGCCACGGTCAACCTCCCGGATGGCACCCTGAGCGCCTCGGTGACCGGTGAAGTCCTGGACATGGAAGACCTGCCCATCCCCAGCCAGACGGGGGGGGATTTCCAGATCGTCTGGACCGATGTTTGGAAGGTGGAATTGAACCTCACCATATCCCAGGGCAGCGAGTACTCGGCGGTGGAAAAACAGGTGTTCTGGTACGCGCCGGGCGTCGGCGTGGTGCACGAGACATATCGCGAGGACACGATCCTCCCGGTGGAGGACGCCGGTTGGAGCGAGTCCGACCGCTGGCTGTACATCAACCTGGACTAGGAAAAGTTCGCCATGATCGGGCCGCGCTTCGAATCTGCGAAGCGCGGCCCGGTTTTTTTTACTTGAGCAACATCATGCCCTTGGTCATTTGCTGGCCGTCCACATCCCACCGGTAGATTTCCCCCATTTGATTTTTCCTGTGAATATGATGAAATTTGTTGAGAAGCTTCCCCCTGGGATTACCCCTGATTCAGGCCACGCGAGGTTCCACGATGAACAAGATCTCCCGCTCCTTGATCCTGGTCCTGCTGGCTGTGGCCACGCTGGCTCCCTCCGTGCAGGCCGAGGTCTTGCTCTCCGAACTTTGCGACCCGCGCAACGACTATCTCACCGACCGGTACATCGAGATCTTCAACTCCGGGCCGGATGCCGTCAGCCTGACGGGGTGGAAGGTCGTGGCGGTGGGCAACTCTTCGGAGATCTTCACCTGGAACCTGTCGGGCAACATCGCCGCGGGGCAGGCCCTGGTGGCCGGCGACCAGACCACGGCCGACGTGTTCCCTGTCGATTTTCCCGACGAAGCCTGGTCGAACAACAACTCCACCTGGAACGGGAAGGTGGGGGATGGGGCCCGGCTGAAGAACGCTTCCGGAGCGGTCATTGACGACGCAGTGGTGCCCGGAACCAATTTCGAGAACCAGACCATGGTCCGGAACGAGAACGTTTCGGTGCCCAACGGCGCGTATGTCCTGGCCGAGTGGACGGCCACCCCCGTCGATACTCCCAGTGAAGCCTCTCCCGGATCGCACCATGTGGCGGCCACCGACGGTCCGGCGATTTCCGGCACCGTGACCGTGCCTGCGGCCCCGCTTCCCGGTCAGCCGGTCCAGGTCCAGGCGAACGTGACTGATGCCGTCGCCAACATCACTTCCGTGACCTTGGACTGGGGCGTCTTTTCCGGCGCATTGGTCAACTCCATCACCATGACCAATACCATCGGTGACACCTACGTCACCAATTCGTCCATCCCGGGCCAGCCGGACGGGACCACGGTCTACTACGCCATCACCGCAATCAGCGACCTGCCCGCGGAAACGACCACGACCGAGATGTTCTATATCCTGGACTCCGGCACCTATCCTCCGGGATATTACAATGCGGCCTCGGGCCTGGAAGGGGAACCCCTACGGGTCGCCCTGCACGGCATCATCGACAACCACACCTCCATCAGTTACAACGGTTTGTGGACGGCGTTCTACACCACTGACGACAAGCCCAACGGCATGGTCTGGGACATGTATTCCGATGTCCCCGGGGGAACGCCGCCCTACGAGTACACGTTCGGGGTCGACCAGGGCGGGAGCGCCGGCGCCGAAGGTTCCGGTTACAACCGCGAACATTCCTGGCCCAGCAGCTGGTATGGGGCGACCTCGCCCATGTACACCGATCTGTTCATGGTCTATCCGACCGACAACGAGGTGAACAACCGGCGCGGCAGCTACCCCTTCGGCGAGGTGGATGCGCCCACCTGGACTTCGCTCAACGGGTGCCGGCTGGGGCCGTGCTCCTATCCCGGCTATGCGGGGACGGTGTTCGAGCCCATCGACGAATACAAGGGCGACTTCGCCCGCGCCTATTTATACATGACCACCCGCTACTACGGCGAAGACGGCAGCTGGCCCGGCAGCGACATGACCGACGGCGCAGTGCTGCTGCCCTGGGCCGAGGCCATGCTGCTGGAATGGCATGCCGCCGATCCGGTGAGCGCCAAGGAGCTCGATCGCAACGAGGCGATCTACGACATCCAGGACAACCGGAACCCCTTCATAGACCGGCCCGATTTCGTGACGAAGGTCTACCAGCCCGGTCTCAGCTCCGTGCCGATGCCGGCGCGGGCCGCGGCGATCGTGCTGCACCAGAATGTCCCCAACCCCTTCAATCCCTCGACCACCATCAGCTACGAGCTGGAAGATGGGGGGCAGGTCCGGTTGCAGGTGTTCGATCTGGGCGGACGGCTGGTGCGGACGCTGTACGACGGTAGCGAAGGTGCGGGCCGGCATGAAAAGGTCTGGCTGGGTCGTGACCAGCAGGGGCGAACCGCGGCGACGGGTGTCTATTTCTACCGGGTGCAGACCGGCGGTGAAGCTGAAACCCGCAGGATGCTCCTGGCCAAGTAGAACCGGCTGATCTTCGCGATCAGCCCCCTGAAGAATGAGGGGCGTCCAGGTGGACGCCCCTTTTTTGTCCCTTGTTAAAACGGTCTAGGCCTTGGCCTTCTTCCCGGTGATCAACGAAACCACCACCAGGGTCAGAAAACTCAGCGGGATGGATATGATGCCCGGCTGGCCCAGGGGATGCCAGGCGTCCTGGGCGGTCATTCCGTAGGGTCCGGCGAACATGGCCGGCCCGGTCAGGATGATGCCCAGAGCCGCAATAATCCCCACGTAGATGGAGGCGACGATGCCGGCGGCGGTGGTTTTTTTCCAGAACAGAAGCATGACGATGGCGGGCAGATTGGCCGATGCGGCCACCGCAAAGGCCCAGCCCACCAGGAAGCTCACGTTCACTCCGCGGAACACGACGCCCAGAATGATGGCGATGATGCCGACGGCGAAGGCGGCCACCTTGCCGGCCTTCACCTTTTCCTGTTCGCTCAGGTTCATGCCGCCGAACCGGTCCATGAGATCATGGGCCACGGCTCCCGAAGCGGCCACGATCAGGCCGGCCACGGTGCCGAGCACCGTCGCAAAGGCGATGGCCGAAATGATGGCGAAGAGCACTCCGCCGAACGACATGGCCAACAGCGGCGCCGACATGTTGTTGTCCGCCGGATTCACGGTTCCGTTGGTGGCGGCGCCCAGTCCCATGAACAGGGTCAGGACGTAGAAGAAACCGATGGCCGCGATGGCCACGATGGTCGACTTCCGGGCACACGCCGGACTGGGAACGGTGTAGTAGCGGATGAGAATGTGGGGCAGGGCCGCCGTCCCGAAGAAGAGAGCCAACATCAGGGATATGAAATTCAGCTTCTGCCAGCCCGTCTTCACCTTGAACTTCACCCCGGGCTTCATCTGCTGGGTGCCCGTGACGGTCTTGGGGTAGAAAACGTTGTGCTTGACGCCGTTTTCGTCGAAGACGGATTTCTTGTGCCACTGTTCGATCCGGGTGTCCGGATGGGTCAGCTTGGCCAGGAAACCCACCGGCCCCAGGGATCCGGTGCCCTGGGCGGCGGCTTCATCATCCAACCCACCGATGGCCTTGATGCGTCCCACGGGATACAACAGGCCGTCGGCCTTCCCGTTGATCAGGCCGGCGCTGGTCCACTGGGCCTGCCAGAGGGTGTCGTCGGAATCCTTCCTCCACCAGGAAACGACACCCTCATGGGTGAACTTCATCAAGTCGCCGTCGGTGTGGTTCAGGGTGTAACCCTTTCCCAGCAAAACAGATTCGGTGGTCTGTTCCGGGATGTTGAGCAGGGATTTTCCGCCGGCGTCCGGTAGGCTTGGCGGTTCGGTACTCAGCCCCCGCACGAGCAGGAAAATGACCAGGATGGTCGAAAAAATCAGCAACAATCCGCCCTTGAGGAACTGCACATAGGTGGTGGAGGTCATGCCGGCGGTCGATACGATCGCAATCACGATCACCCCGACGATGATGACCCCCGCCCAGTGGGGCAGGCCCAGCAACGGCTCGACCAGGGATCCGGCGCCGTTCATCTGGGGAATCAGGTAGCAGATCGAAACCACCAGGGTGGATATGGCCGCCGCCAGCTTGATGCCGCGGCTGTCGAACTTGGCGTCCAGGGCGTCGGCAAAGGTGAACTTGCCCATGCGCTTCATGGGTTCGGCCACGACGAAAAGCGCCACGACCCAGCCGGCCAGATAACCGATGGAGTAGAGGAAACCGTCGTATCCGAGGGTCGCGATCATGCCGCAGATCCCCAGGAACGATGCGGCAGATAGGTAGTCGCCGGCAAAGCTGATGCCGTTGACCGCCCAGTGGATCTGGCCGCCCGCGGCGTAATACCCGGCCGCCGACTTGGCCTTGCGCGCGAAGAAAAAACTGAGGTACAGCACCAGCACCACGAACAGGCCGAAGATGGCGATGGACAGGGGGGTTCCATGGAGATTCATGAGCTGACCTCCGGATCCCCGGAGAGGCCGGCCACCTCGTGTTCCTTGCTTGTGCACAGATGGTTGTAGATGAGGGCCATCACCAGGGCGAGGACGATGAGGCCGACCCCGTACACCACCGCGAGGTTCAGACCGGCAAACAACATGATCTGCATGGCCTCTCCTTCGGTCAGCACGTTGGTCAGGACAAATCCCACGTAGAACACGCAGTAGATGAGAAACATGACGACCCCGAGACGCGTTTTGTAACGGCTGGCGGGGTCGGGTCCGGATTCCGTGGCGGGTCCTTGGTGCATGACTTCCTCCTGGGGAAGGGACAACGGCAAACATGCCGTCCATGACGATCGGAACTGGATGATGGTGGGAAGTTAACACCCCGTTAATTGAATAACAATAGATTGAAAGCAAATTTTCTATAATCTGTATTTCCTTCGACCGGAGCCATATACGGGACCCTGGCAGGGGAAAGCGTTGGTTGGAGCCGCCCACGGTATGGGGTATACTCATCTGGCAATTCCCTCGAACTGGAGAGCCGATGAAGCGACTTGTTCTGCGTACCGTCATGCCGGCCTTTCTGGCCATCGGCCTATTTTCCGGAGTCGTGTTCTTCTTTTTCCTGCCTACCCTGGATCGCGCGGTCATGGACCAGAAACGGCTCATGATCCGGGAACTGACCGAGTCGTCCTGGAACATCCTGGCCAGCCTGGAGGCGGAGGAGCGTGGCGGTCGCCTCAATCGCGCCGAGGCCCAGAAGACCGCGATCGAACAGGTCCGAAACCTGCACTATGGTCAGGAGGGCAAGGACTACTTCTGGATCAACGACATGAAACCCCGGATGATCGCCCATCCCTACCGGCCCGACCTGGAGGGCCAGGACCTGTCCGGTTTTTCCGATCCCCACGGCAAACTCATGTTCGTGGAGATGGCGGAGGTCGTGAAGCGTGACGGCGCTGGTTTTGTCACCTACATGTGGCAGTGGAAGGATGATCCCGAGCGGGTGGTGCCCAAGCTTTCGTATGTAAAGGGATTTGCGCCGTGGGGTTGGATCATAGGAACCGGCGTTTACACCGAAGACGTCGACGCGGAAGTCGCCACGGTGACCAGCCGACTGCAGGCCGCGGCCCTGGTGATCCTGGCGTTGGTTTCGCTGCTGATGGCCATCCTGCTGCGGACCAGTTTCCAGGCTGAGCGCGGCCGCCTGCGGGCCGCCGCGGCCCTGCGTGGATCCGAGGAAAAATACCGCTCCCTGGTCGAGTCGGCGGGCGAGTCGATCTTCATGTCCATCGGGGGCGAGGAACTGTTCGCCAACGCGAGCATGCTGCGGCTGGTCGGGTATGACCGCCAGGATTTTGCGGCTCTCGACGTGGCGGATCTGGTGCGGCCCACGGCAGAGGAAAAGGAGAGCGGACGTCGCTTCTGGCAAACGGTCATGGACGGTGTCACCGCTCCCACCCGATACGAGGCCGAACTGATCGATCGTGAGGGCCGGCCCATCCGGGCCATGATCACCCTGTCGCGCATCGTGGTCCACGGGCGGGTCGGCTTCATGGCCGTGGTTTCCCGGCTGGCCCAACCGCGTGAGCTGGACCTCATGACCACCTCATCGACCGAAGATCTGGCGGCCGCGAATAGGCGCATGGCCACCATGGCCAGCCTCATGATCAGCCACGGCGCCGAGGCGCTGCAGGTGAGCCGGACCCTTTCGGGCAATGCGGACGCTGCGGTCCGCAAGTCAGTTGAACTGGCCGTGGCTGAACTGGGCCCGCCGCCCCTGCCCTTTGACATCATGCTCATGGGTAGTCTGGGTCGTGCCGAGGTCAGCCTGCTGGCGGACCAGGACCACGCAATCATTTATCCGGATGTGGAGGACGATCGGGAAGTGGTCCAGGAATATTTCCTGGGTTTGGGCAAGTGTATTTCGGAGACCCTGGACACCGCAGGTTATCCCTTCTGCCCCGGCGGGATCATGTCCAGCGAGCCCCGCTGCTGCCAACCGCTGTCGGGATGGCGCCGCACATTTTCCGGCTGGATCCACACCCTCGAAGCCGAGGACCTGCTGCAGTCCAAGATCTTCTTCGACTTCCGCAGTGGGCTCGACGAAGGAAACTTGACGGCCGCACTCCGGGAGCACCTGAAAGAAGAGATCGCCCACCAGCCCCGTTTCATACACCTGCTGGCCCGCAGTGTGCTTCAATATGAACCGCCGCTGACGGCCTTCGGTGGCTTTGTACTCGAAGAAGGGGAGTCCGACGGGGGCACTTTCGACGTGAAGGGCGTCCTGGCCCAGATCGTGGACTATGTTCGTCTCAAGGCCCTGCAATTCGGGGTCCCCGCCACCGGTACCCTGGATCGGCTGGAAGGGCTAGAAAGCGGGGGGCATCTGCGGCCCGAAACCGTTCGTGAAACTGACGAAGCCTTCCGTTTCCTCATGGATTTGCGATTGAATCACCAGGCGCAGATGATTCTCGACCGGCTCGAACCCGACAACCGGATCGATCCGGAAACCCTCGAGCCGGATTCGCGCCGGCGGCTCAAGGCCATATTCACCAATCTCAAGGCGGTGCAGGCGAGCCTGGACCATGAGTTCAAGGGAGTGTAGGACCATGTCACCGCCGGATGCGGGCGTCACCCTGCTGGTCAGCGACATCCATTCCCGCTATCACGTCATCGACGCCCAGGTGGCTCATGCCAGGGAAACCCTGGGGCGAGCCGTGGCGCGAGTCCTGGTCCTGGGCGACTTCGGCCTGTTCGGACCCAATCTGCACGACTTTTTTCGCCGCGACGGCAGGCGATTCACCCTGCCTGTCTCCTTCATCGAAGGCAACCACGAGGACTTCCGGTCCTTTGATGCCCTGGTCGAAGAATACGCCGACGTGGTGACCCACCTGCCGCGGGGTTCGCTGCATGATTTCGGATCCGGGCCCTGGTTGTGCATGGGCGGCGCGCGGTACATGGATGCGTGGTCGACTCCCAGCGGCTGCGAGATCAGTGAGGACGACATCGACCGTTGCCTGGAAATGGAGCCGGGCAGCATCGACATCGTCATCAGTCACGACTGCCCAACCTGCACCGGGGTGGTCAGCCATCCGGAACTGGGGCACCTGGGACCGCCGGGGGTCGAGGGTTTGACGCGGGTGGCCGATCACCTGCGCCCACGGCTGTGGTTTTTCGGGCACCATCACCGCTGGCATGAGGCCATCATCGGAGACACCCGCTACGTGGGCCTTCCTCAGAGTTGGCAGGGATATGTGCTGCTGGACACCGATGGCCGGGTGGACCTGGTGGAGAACGAAGTCACACTACCGCGCCGGCCGCGCTGGTGGAGGTGGATCGGGTTACGTTAAGGGTCATCACTTCATGACCGGTTTCCCCGGCGCCCTAGGGCAGAATGATCCACTCCGACCAGTCCTCCTGATCGAGCATGCTGTTGAATATGGCCGAGCTGCTCTCGGGATTGCTCGCCGACCGCGATGAGGCCTCGATGGCCAGTTCCCGGAATGAATCCTTCAGATCCGGCTGGGTGGACAGGGCGGCCAGTCCCTTCAGCCCCGCCGGCAGTTCGCCCGCCGGACAGGGCGAAGTGGTCGGCACGTAAAACCGGTCGGATTCCCCTTCCAGAACCACGATGAAGTCGGTGAACTGGTTCATGGTGCAGGCCGTGCGGTCGATGTTGCCCAGCTGCCGGTCACGGCTCAGCAGCACGTCGACGGGCAGGTCGAGCGACACGCACATGGCGTACATAAGGGCCGCTTTCCCGTATCGGTTGGCCTTGCCGCTGGCCAGGAGGGCCTCCAGCTTCGAGGAATGGTAGTCATCGAAGAAGCAGACCATCTGGATGTCGTTCTGGACGAAGTCGTACAGGGCGTCGGCTATTTCGGCGTCGGTGGTCAGGCCGGCCGTCAGTTTCTGGGCGCGAGCCTTCACCTGGGACGACTTTTCCTGGATCTGGGTCCGGTAGTTGGAGGCGATCACCGCCACGTAATTCCAGGAGGAGTTTTCCATCCAGGCGCCCGCCATGTCGTTGAACTGGGCCTTCGGATAGACCAGCAGGTGGGGCTGGTATTCGTAGAACAGGGGAACGTCGTCGCCGGCCCTGTCGGCGGGGATGTCCACCACGGTGAACTTCGTGTCGATGGGGTACCCGTCCTTTTCCTCGTAGACCTTCTTGGCGAACTTCTTCGGCTCCAGGTTATGGCCCAGGAATTCGAGGCTGAAATATCCTGCGGTCCGGACCCGCGTATTGCAGATCATGATGGGCAGGTCGCCGCTCAGACGCATGTTGGATCCCATGAAGGGGTACTCGGCGTCGGCCTCCACCGAACAGCAGATGTAGTCGCCCTTTTGGAGCTGGGGGAAGTTGACCACCACGTCCTGGGGACTCTGTCCCCCGGGGTTGTCGATGCGCCAGTTGGCGTCATCCAGCCGGATCACCTTTCCGTCCCGCCAGATCCACCCGCCGACGTAGCCGATATCTACGGACTCACGATAGCAGAGGGTGCGGGTGCGGAGCAGTTCGCTGTCCGGGTCGTTGACCAGCATCACCAGGTTGCGGATGGATTTGTGGGCCTGCTGTTGGGAATTGAACTCGAAACACCGGTACAGGACGGCCCCGGGCCCCTGTTTCAGGCTGGCTTTCTTGGCCAGTTTTTTCTCGAGCTGTTCGGCGAGTTTCTGGATCTGGGCATCGGACCGTTTGGCGGCGGTGGGGTCGGAAGTGGCCGCCGTCGTTTGGGTTGGGCAGATAAAAACCGCCAACATGGCGGCCAAGCAGAAGATGAAGGTCAAGGTGCGCGGATGGCAGCGGGATGGAGTCCGGACGGTTCCGCAAGACATGTTATTCCCCCTTTGGGTCAGCTTGAGACTTAATGGGAGGTCTTGCCTGAATCATGCCACAACCGGTGGGGAATTTCAATCGGGTCTAAGTCGACGATGGAAGGGGGAGGGGGAAACCGGACCTTGACAGGGCGCCTGGATAAAATCCGGCGAAGGCCCCGTAGGGCCCTCGCCTTTCCCTCATTCCCCCATGCGCGATATCCGATTTCCCAGTGGGCCGGGGGGCGGTCCGGATATTTACGGCCGCCAGTCTGGTCTCGCCCAAGGCCTCGCCGGCAACAGGTGGAGCCGCCCCCCTGATTTCGGTTCTCATTGTCGATAGATCAGGGTGTCTATCAACCGCATCTACCCCCTATGACTCCCGCCATCCGGATTCGACGGAGAAAAACAGGAATTATTTTCGATCCAGGAGGGAGTCGTGGGTCCGCAGTTTGACCATGCCCTCGTAAAGCCTTGATTTTACGACAGGTTCCGGTATCTCCAACACCTCGGCGATATCCGCCCGGGACAGGTCCTCGGCGTAGCGCAGGTGCAGCACTTCCCGCTGGGATTCGGGGAGTTCGGCCAACGCGCGCCGCAGATGGGCCCTCTGTTCCCGGCGGACCAGGCGAGTCAGGCAGCCAGTCAGGTCGGCGTCCAGGCGGGAGGCCGTCGGCAGGGCCTGGTGGTCGCGGCGGCGGCCCCGCATCCGGATCACGTCCAGGCAGCGGTTGCGGGCGATCTTATAAATCCAGGCCCGGAAATTTTCCGGCCGGGCATCGTTTTTCAGAACGCGCAGGAAAACCTCCTGCACCACGTCTTCAGCTTCGTCTTCGGAGCCCAGGTAGCGGAAACAGAAGCGCATCAGGGCAGGGTGATAGAGATCGCACAACATCTCGCCCGCACTGGCATCCCCTTCGCGGAGGCGGTTCACCAGGGTCGGAGTCAGGTCGGCCATAGATGGCTTGGCGCCCTGCGGTTCCTGCATGGCGGCTCCCTTTCACTTTCGACGATCCCCACTACTATAACATCGCTACGGCCGATTCGACGGAATCTTTCCAGCGGAGATTGCCACTTTCGACCCCGATAGGTTAGTATGCACATAGGATTTCCCGGCGTGGCTCGCATCTCGATCGGAAGCAGGACAATGGGTTGCGAACTTCCGGAAGCCAAACTCTGGAGCTGGATCGACCGGGAGGCCCCAGAACTGGATCCGCATCTCGCAGCGTGCCCGGAATGCCGCCGCCGCGCGGAGAAGATCCGCCTGGACATCCGCCTGATCAGCGCCGACCTGTCCGAAGTCGTTCCCCTGCCCAAAAAGATCGGTTCCTACACCATCGAGAGTCTGCTGGGGGAAGGGGGGCAGGCGCTCGTCTACGAGGCGCGGCAGGCTTCCCCACGCCGCTCGATCGCTCTCAAGGTTTTGCGCGGAGGGCGTTTCGCCGGCAAGAAGCACGTCCAGCATTTCCTGCGGGAAACCCAGACTCTGGCGAGCCTGAACCATCCGGCCATCGCGACCATCCACGAGGCGGGTCGCACCGAAGACGGCCACCGGTTCATCGCCATGGAACTGGTCGGCGGCCAACCTCTGCACGAGTTCGTGAGGGACCGTGATCTTTCCCGACCGGACCGCCTGGCACTGTTGCGGAAAATCTGCGAGGCCGTCCACTACGCCCACGAACACGGGGTGATCCATCGCGACCTGAAACCCTCCAACATCCTGGTCACCGAGGGTAACGAGCCCAAGATCCTGGATTTTGGGCTGGCGCACCTGACCCATCCCGACCCGGATGTCGCCGTCTCCATGACTCGCACTGGCCAGATGGCTGGCACCCCGCGCTACATGAGTCCCGAACAGATCCGGGGCCGGGCTGCCGACCTGAATGCGACCACCGACGTCTACTCCCTGGGGGTGATCCTCTACGAACTGTTGACGGGACAACCGCCCCATGAGGCCCACAGCTTCACCCCGGAAACGGTGATGACCATCTGTGACGAGGAACCGACACGCCCCAGCCACCTGGACTCGTCGTTGCGGGGAGACATGGAGACCGTCGTCCTGAAGGCCTTGGCCAAGAATCCCGAACACCGTTACGCTTCCGCCGCGGACCTCGGTGAGGACTTGCAGCGACTCCTGGACAACGAGCCGATCCTGGCACGGCCGCCTTCGCTGCTGTATGTCTGGCGCAAGGCATTGCTGAGGCACCGCACCGCCGTCATGATGGGCATCGTGGCCCTGGCCCTGGCCGGGCTGTGGGCCTGGCAGCAGTTGCAGCCCCCATTCGACCGGGATGCCGCCCGGGTCAGCCTCCTGGAAATGCGCCACACTCTGATGTTGCCCCACCCGCCCAGCCGGGTCAGCGTGACTCATGCCCTGACCGCTCCGGCGCGGTACCCGGGAATGCCGGAGGCGGTGCTGGTCAGGGCCATGGCCCTGAACAATGAAGGCGAACAGGGACTGGCGTTGAACTTTCTGGCCGATCAGCTGGAGAAGGAACCGGACCAGTGGCTGTATCGTGCCCTGCGATCGGAGATCGGGTTGGTCAAGGACCCCTCGGTGGCCGGGGATTTTCCCCTGTGGGCGAACGCCGATGAAGATCGCACCCTGGCGGAAAGCTGGTATCTTCGGGGTTTCACGACCTTCGACCCCGACCAGGCCCTGGCCTGGTCCCACATCGCCCTGACCCACGATCCGGATCATCAACTGGCTCTGGAGAGCGTGGTCCGGTTGGGAGCGGTGACCGGTGATCTGGATACCAGCCTGGCCGCGGCCTCCCGCCTGGTGGACCAGGACGACCGGCGGCGGTCCCAGTGGCTGACTTTTCGGTCCACCCTGTTGTGCCGCCTGGGACGGGCCCAGGAGGCGCTGGAAGACATCGACCAGATCCTAAAGGAGGATCCGGAATCGGCGCGCACTTATATCGCACGTGCCCAGATAAACCGCTGGCTGGGGAACTACCGGGACGCCGTGGCGGACTACACTCGAGCCATTGAAATCGGCGAAGCGTCCGGGCAGGCGACGGCCTGGTATTATTACCATCGGGGGACCCCGCATTGGATACTGGGCCAGCTGGAGGAAGCCGCCGAGGATTACCGAAATGCCCATCGGCTTCTGGCCCGGACTTCCTTCGGAAACGTCCGGCTCGTCCTGGTTCTCCACGACCTGGGGCGGGCCGATGAGGCTGCAGAGGCGCTGGCCGAAGCCAAGCTCAGGACCGGGGACGATGACTGGTTGGCCGCCATCTTGTCCTGTCTGGCGGGAGAGATCACGCCGCAACAACTGGTGGCCGCTGCGGGTGGTGAGGGTCCCCAGAAACTGTGTGAAGCCTACTATTATGCAGGCGAAACTTACCGGCTGGCGGGCGATCACGACAGGGCCGAAGCGATGTTCCTGGCCTGCGTGAACACGGGCACGGCCATCGACCGGGGGAACTACCAGGACCGGTTGAGCGAATTCGAACTGGCGGGATGGCGCCTGTCGCCAGGTGTACACCTGGAATAATCCTGAATCCACGGAAGGGTCAACACCATGAAGATGAGGCTCCCACTTCTGGCCGTGATTTTGCTGCTGACCGGTTGCGGAGGCGAAATAACCACTTCGGAATACGTGGACAAGATCGATGCCTGGCACGCCGGGCGGATGGAACGCCTGCGAAGCGACACCGGATGGCTGACGCTGGTCGGCCTGCATCCCCTGAAGGAGGGGGTCCAATCCCTGGGCGCCAGCGCCGACGCGGACGTGGTCCTGGCCACCGGGGCGCCCTACTGGGCCGGGTCCCTGGCGATCACCCCGGAGACGATCCTCTTTTCTGCCCATCCCGACGCCACGGTGGAGGTTCTAGATGCGGAATCGGATGGGCGGTTGTCCAGCTGTACTCTGGCCACCGACAAGGAGGGGCCTCCGACAAGACTGGCCACCGGGTCTTTCGTGTTTTACGTCATCGATCGCGGCGGCCAGCTGTTCCTGAGGGTGAAGGATCGCAAGTCGCCCGCCCTGCGTTCCTTCCAGGGTATCGACCGTTTTCCGGTGGACGTCCGCTGGCGGGTGGCCGCCCGCCTCCAGCCGGGGCCGTCCACCATCGCGGTGCCCGACGTTCTGGGGCACCGGACCGATTCGCCGAGTCCGGGGATCCTGGTGTTCGAGATCGACGGTCAGGAATACCGGCTGACCCCCACCGGGAAACCGGGTGAGAGGATGTCCCTGGTGTTCGGGGACGCGACCAACGGACCGACCACCTATCCCGGCGGGCGGTTCCTGGTCATCGAGCCACCGGCAGCCGACGGGACTGTGGTGGTGGATTTCAACCTGGCCTACAATCCGCCCTGCGTCTTCACTCCCTACGCCACCTGTCCCTTGCCTTCGCCGGGCAACACGCTGCCGGTGGCCATCGAGGCCGGAGAACAGATGTGGGGGGATGGCCATTGAACGGCCTGGCTGGCCCAGATGGCCGCCCTGCCCTTGCCCGAATCGATTGAGGCCGAATAACTTGGCCGCGCCCTGCGCGAGGATTTCCAGATCGAGATCCCGGTCACTGAATTTGCCGGACGACACTGGTTGCGCGTGTCCATTCAGGGTTACAACACCGGCCGGGACGTGTCCCGCCTGGTGACGGCTCTGGCGGAGCTGACAGGCTGAATTCCACCCCGCGGAACTCCTCCTTAACAAATCTCTTCCGAGGCCTTACACTTTTGCCGGAATACAAACACGCCAACCCATCCACCCTCCCTCAGGAGATCGCCCATGAGCCAAGGCGCACAAACCTGGCGCTTTCCCCGCATGTTCTGGACCGGCAACGCCGCGGAACTCTGCGAACGCGCTGCCTACTACGGGACCTTCATCGCCCTGCGGACCTATCTGATCCGGGTCGTCGGCCTCGACGACGTGCAAGCCGGCCTGACCGCCGGCATGTTCGGCGGCTGGATCTACCTGGTACCGTTCTTTACCGGTGCCATGGCCGATCGCATGGGCTTCCGCTACGCCCTGATGCTGGCCTTCGGCTTGCTGACGCTGGGGTACAGCACCCTGGGAATGTTCCACACGCTGGGGCCGGTCATCGTGGGCCTGGTGCTGATCGTCCTGGGTGGTGCCATCGTCAAACCGGTGATCACCGGGACGGTGAGCAAATCCAGCGACGAGACCAACCGGGCGCGGGCTTTCAGCATCTTTTACATGGTCGTGAATATCGGATCGTTCACCGGCAAGACCGTGGTGGCTCCCATGCGCATCCAGATGGGGGTGGAAACGGTGCCCTTCTTTTCGGCCGGGGCCTCGCTGGTGGCCCTGTTCCTGGTGCTGTTGCTCTACTTCCCGCACGAAAGCCATGACGGCAAAGCCAAAACGGTGAAGGAGACCCTTGATGGCATGTGGATGGCAATGAGCAATGTGCGGTTCCTGGCCCTGATCCTCATTACGGCGGGCTTCTGGGCCATCCAGGGCCAGCTTTACGCCTCCATGCCGGACTACGTGCTGCGCATGGCCGGCGAAACGTACAAGCCCGAGTGGTACGCCAACATCAATCCCCTGGTGGTGGTCCTGTTCGTGGTGGCGATCACACAGATGATCCGGAAGTGGAAACCCCAGAGCGCCATCCTGGTGGCCATGTGCATGATTCCGCTTTCGGCGGTGGCCATGGCGGCTTCGGCCTGGTTCGACGGTAACGTCACCGTCCTCGGCCTCGAGATGCATCCGATCACCTTCATGATGATCATCGGGATTACCATCCAGGGTCTGGCCGAGTGCTTCCTCAGCCCCAAGTGGCTGGAGTTCGCATCGTTCCAGGCGCCTCCGGGCAAGGAGGGTACCTTCCTCGGCTTCGCCCACATGAACACCTTCTTTGCCTGGATCTTCGGGTTCATCTTTTCCGGTTTCCTGCTGCAAAAGTATTGCCCCGAACCGGGCACCCTCGAACCGGCCGTGCGTGCCGCCCACGATGCCGCCCTCCTGGGGCAGGGGCCCATGCCGGTCGAATATGCGCATGCCCATTATTTGTGGTACGCCTATGTCGGGGTCGGATTGATATCGCTGACCCTCCTGCTGATTTTCATGGCCGTGACGAAAAAGATCGATGAAGGAAAGGCCGCTTCCGTTTGAGCGATCGACTGCCCGACAGAGCGACCATCGCCCTGATCAAGGGCAAACCCGTGCACTACCGGGTCCGGCGCAGCCGCCGGGCCCGCAAGATGGGCGTCCAGGTCTGCAAACGCGACGGCGTGGTCATCACCCTGCCCCATCGGGTCGGGCTGAAAATCGTGCCGGAGCTGCTGGAACACTGGGCCGACTGGATCGACCGGAAAGCCGACGAATACGGCGTCCGCCACGGACCCCTGGTCCGCGAGTTCGCCACCGGCAGCGAAATCGCCATTCTGGGCCGGCCGCGCCGCCTGGTCATCCATCCCTTGCCGGCGAACCGGAAACGCCCGGTGGTGGATCTGGCCGAAGACTCCCTGACTATGGCCCTGGCTCCGGCGGATGTCTTCGAAGTCCGTCCGGTCCTGGAAAAATTCCTGCGCTCGGTGGCCCGGAAGGATCTGAATGAGCGGACCGCTCTGTGGGCCGACCGGATCGGCTTGTTCCCCCGAAAGGTGATCGTGGGTGAACGCACCAGCCGCTGGGGCAGCTGTTCGCCCAAGGGCACGGTGTCCTTCTGCTATCGCCTGGTCATGGCGCCGTCCGAGGTGGTCGACGCCGTCGTGGCCCACGAGATCTGCCATCTGGCTCACCTGAACCACAGCCGCCGGTTCTACAACCTGCTGGACAAGGTCTGTCCGGGCCACCGGTCGTCCATGGCTTGGCTGCGGGAACATGAAGATGATCTGCGGTTGTGACCCGGACCAGGGGCCCTGGAACAAAGAGGATAACCATGAGTGAACTCTACGATCGCCCTACGACATTGGCCCTGCTTCACGAATTCACCCTGACGGAGGGCCTGCGGCGCCACGCCTACGCCGTGGAAGCGGCGATGAAGGCCTCGGCGGAGCGGGTCGGCACCGATCCGGAGTACTGGTCGGCGGTCGGTCTGCTGCACGACTTCGACTACGAGATGTATCCCGATCCTCCCGACCACCCCCTCAAGGGGGCGGATATCCTGCGCGAGAGAGGTTACCCGGAAGAATTCGTGCGCACGATCCTGTCCCATGCCGTCTACACGGGTGTGCCGCGCGAGAACGATTGCGCCCGCTGGCTGTTTGCCGTCGATGAGCTGTGCGGCTTTTGCATGGCCTGCGCCATGGTCCAGCCT
>RCNC010000626.1_pt1 | contig 22913 bp, 30 predicted proteins | sample 2041301 | NCBI WGS metagenome assembly RCNC01 (sample SAMN09708231, study PRJNA481090) | Marine sediment metagenome, whole genome shotgun sequencing project. | biome: marine sediment; feature: ocean; material: sediment; isolation source: Sewage treatment plant 13A marine sediment (STP13A) ...
GCCGGCAAACTTTCGCTTGACCACCTGTTGATCAAGCTGACCGGGCGGGACAATCAACTGGAAAAACATACCGGTGGCTTACAGGCTGCCGGTCTGGCCTTGTTAGTGCTGAGCCTGGCAACTATTTGGGTCGAGCCCGTATGGGGCTTCAGCTTGCTGGCCGCCGCAGCATTGGCGCTATTGATACCAGCAGTCAGGGGGAAGAGATAAACCCAAAACCGTAGGGTGCGTAACTTGCTTACGCACCTCTTGACATACCGGATTGGTGCGTAACCAGGTTACGCACCCTACGGGTGGGAATTGTTAAACCCGAGTATTGGCAAGGGAAGCGGACTCAATACATAGCCGTGCTGGCGGAGAATATTGATTAAGCCTTGCTCACCTGGCAGGTGCAATGCACCTACGGCAACGAATACCGTTTTGTTCTCAAGCTGATGCAACAGTGATTCAGCCATGCGATGGTTTCTCGCATGGATACCTGATTCGATAAAATAATCGCTGGCACTCTCACCGACCGCTTTGAGTTGTTCATCGGACAGCGCCTGTAAGCTCACCAGGTTGTTTTCCAGGTAGGCGTTCACCATCTCCTCATGAACTTCGATTACCTTACCGGACTCAGCTATTGCCTGGTCCAACAGTGACAATTGCATCGCTAACGGCATGTCTTCCAAAAAAGACAATTGCTGCTCGAGCGTTTCCAGTCCCACCACTTTGAGACCACTTCCGGATGCCCTTAAAGAAAGGGATAAATCCATAAAAAAACCGGTTTTCGGTGGTGGCGTACTCAGTGTCATCATGGCAGCCCATGGTTTCATTCGGCCGATCAATCCGGTCGGAACCTGGTAAGAAGACAGGGCCGCTTCAAGTGCCCGGTAGCGCTCGATACCAATCACTGATTCCAGGCTTTTTTCCGACGGATAATACATATAGTCTTTCAGGCGCTCCAACATGGAAATATCGGGGACCAACTCCATTGCAAAAACCTTGTTGGAACTGAGTCTATCGATAAAGTCTTCTGAAAAATCCAGTACGCGCGGGTCTTCACTATGTATGGTGCCCAACAGGTAACCCGACGGCTGAGAGTCTTTTTTTATCTCCCAGAATAGCGCGCGGTCAGCGAGCTGACCCTCATCGCCTGTAACTGCAAATGACAGGATCGGAAGCAGCAAGCCCAGAACCAGACCGGCGAATCTTGCGAGTCGATGCTTTTTGATTGGTATTTTGATGCACATTCCCTTATTCTCGCAGCCTTTATTACCGGAATCCAATATGCCTCGAATTGCTGATCGTTTCAGAGGTTTTTTACCTGTTGTCGTGGATCTCGAAACGGGCGGTTTTAGTCCGAAAACAGACGCGATCCTGGAAATTGCTGCATGCATCTTGTGCATGGACGACTTCGGCCGTATTAAAATTGCCGAAACAATTGAAACCGACGTCGAGCCCTTCAAAGGTTCCCGTATTGAACCCAGCTCACTCGAGTTTACCGGAATTGACCTCAATGATCCGGAGCGAAAACCTGTCAGTGAAAATGAGGCCATAAAAAAGATATGTTTACCGGTCAGACAGGAACTGCGTGCGACCGACTGCCAGCGGGCCATACTGGTAGGGCACAACCCCTCGTTCGACCTGTCATTCCTGAACGCTGCTATCAACCGGGTCAACTACAAACGAAACCCATTCCACCCTTTCAGCTCTTTTGACACCGCAACGCTCGGCGGTCTGGCGTTTGGTCAAACCGTGCTGGCGCGCGCGGTACAGGCCGCCGGAATTGAGTGGGACGAATCATCTGCGCATTCGGCCGAATACGATACCGTTAAAACAGCAGAATTATTCTGCGCTATCGTCAACCGCTGGAAGATATTAACTGGTTTGTAGTTCCGGGTTCCGCTATTCGCGGCCCCGGGATGACCGCGCCTTTAGCAAACACCACACGCCGTTAAGATTTTTTCGGTGTTTGACCATAGCCACCTCCACCCGGTGTTCCTATCGTCAGTATCTGACCCGGGACGGCTTGAAACCTAATCTTTCCTGGCAACCACTGACCATCCAGTTCATTACGGCCACACTCGCCTGCCTGCCCGCCCTCCAGCCCCCAGGGTGGATTTCTTCGGCGCTCTGTCAGCAAAGAAACTTCGGCGCCTTCAAGGAACCGGTACTGGCGCTTTACACCATCACCACCCCTGAATTGGCCTGCACCCCCTGAACCCCGCCTGATGGCATACTGTTCTATTCTTAATGGGTAATTCAATTCCAGAATTTCCACCGGTGTATTCAATGTGTTGGTCATATGGCTGTGACGGGCAGACCGTCCATTGCAAGCCTGTGCTGCACCCATACCGCCGGCCAGGGTTTCGTAATAGTCCCAACCCTGTTGACCACGTTTACCCATGGCAAGGTTATTCATGGTGCCCTGACTGGCTGCTGCAAACTGTCCCGGCAATGCCTGTGCCAACGCACCGCAAACTGTATCGACAATTCTGCTGCTGGTTTCAACGTTACCCGCAGCGACTGCAGCAGGTGCACGGGCATTCACAAGGCAGCCTAAGGGGGCACTGATCGTAACGCCCTGAAGCGCGCCATGACAGGCGGGCGTATGCGCAGGCATCAAACAACGAAAAACATAAAAAACCGCTGCAGCGGTCACCGGTATTGGGCAGTTCAGATTGCCTTCGACCTGTTCAGCCGTACCGGAAAAGTCAACCTCTACGCCATCATTTCCGACATTAATCCTTACCTTGACCAGAATGTCCGTGTGACCATACCCGTCATCATCAAGATAATCTTCAAATTGATACTCACCAACAGGTATGCATGCCAGGCTTTGCAGCACCAGCGATTGTGCCCAGGATTGCAGACTGCTTTCCTGTTGTTCAAATTCGGCTTGACCACCAACCGCAACCAGTTTCTGTAAACGTTCTGCGCCAAGCAGATTGGCCGCTATCTGGGCATTGAAATCACCCCTGGAGGTATCCGGACTGGTTAGCCCCTGCAGTATGGATTGCAGAAAATCCTCATCCACTTCATTGTTTCTCATTAACAATGTTGGTGGTATGAGAATTCCCTCCTCTGCCAGCGCCCGGCTGACGGGCATGGAGCCCGGGGCATCTGATCCGATATCTGCATGATGCGCGCGGTTGGCACAGAAACCCACCAAATCATCAGAGACAAAAACCGGGGCCACCAGGGTAATGTCCGGCAAATGTGTTCCACCCTTGTAGGGATCGTTCAGAATCAACATATCACCGGCGTGCCATTCACGACTCTCAACCAGGTCGACCATGGAAACCCCGCACTTATCGCAAAGCAGATAACGTGGTGATCGTTCGATGACGATGACTTCAGGCTCTGTAAATTTCATACACTTGATACAGGTCTGCATAATTCCTCCTTGCTAAAACGTCGAATTTTGTTTTCCTAAACGTCGAATTTTAGATTCGACGCTTAGGATCTCTACCAGGTTAATGATTAATACAGGGTACCCAGGGCAACGTCAGTGAACTCACGTTTAAGGTCGGTCATCTTGACCACGTAGGCAAGTTCAATGCCTAACAAGCTGATCTCGTTGGCGGACCCAACCATGGCGTTACATTCGATCATCATCTGCATAAAGATATCCGCTGCAGCGATCGCCGCGTTAGATCCGGTCGATTGCCAGGAGGTTTTCTCCAAGGCATCGGCCGTTGTAGAAACTGCCAGGGCCGGAAAGGTTAAGGCTTCGTCCGGAGTCGCACCGGCGTCACTGGGAGCGGCTCCTACTGCCAGGCCTTTAAGTTCAACCAACCAATCCGGATCATCGGCATCGGTCGATGAGTGGGTAAACCAAAGGCGGGCTTGCAAGGGTTGGTCCCGGTCCAGGTCCCAGGGAATTTTCCAAAGGTGATAAATCTCATCACCATCCGCGGCAATGGCCAGACCGGACAGTTCTGCGGCTGCAACAATCTCCTGGAAAACAGCTGCGCCGCCTCCCAAAGATTCAAGCCGATCGACTGCTAAACCGGTCATATGTGCAACATGGATAAATTCACGCTTGACTTGAAAAGCGATATTGCGATCTCTAATCATGGTTTAAATCTCCTCATTAGTTTGCCCCCGGCGCCGGATCGGCGCCGGGATACTCGGTTAGGGACTGAGGGTCCAGGTTTTAGGCGGTATGATCAGGTGAAGCGGCCAGGCCGTTATCGATGGCCGCGCCGGTCAAGAAATTGCCATGGCCCATGAATACGGTAGCTTCATTGGCTGCGGCAATAACGTCGGTGACACCTACCATCGTGGTGTTGATATCCATGATGGTCTTGAAGGCGGTTCCTACGCCGGTGCCGTCGATGCCCAGGGTTAAAGCGGTCCCCATGTTTAGGAACATGCAATTTTTAAAGATCGCAAACCCGTTACCCATGCCGGCAACGGTGGTGATGAAGTTCACCTGGTTGTTATCGGCTCTCATTAAGAAGATGCAGTTTTCGAAAATCGCTCTTAGGCTGCGATCGCTGGCACCATAAAAGCGGAGCATGTCGCCATCGGTCCACAAAACGGTTTCGATACCAAAGGTGCAATTCTTAAAAAACACTTCGCCGCAAGCCAGGTTAACCAGGTTAAAGGTCGCCTCATCGGCCGGGGTAACGTGCATCGGTCCGCCAAAGTGGCAATTATGGAAGCTGTTACGGTCGCCGGTAACGGACAATAAATTCAGGTCCGTCGCGGCGTCGGTGCCATACATGAAATAGAGATTGGCAAGCAGATTGCCATATCCGGAAACGGTTAGCATGTTGGCCAGGGTGGTGGTCATACCAATTCTCGAGCGCTGGTTCATCATGCTTTCGGGATACATGCCGATCAAGTGGGTCATATTCTTGTTCCAGTCGATGGCTGCGCCGATGGAGTGGGAATCCGGACTGAGATTGATGACATCATTTCGCCCGCTGGTGGCGGCTGCCAGGGCCTTGGTGATAGCCGTGCCTGCGCCGGATGTTGGTGAGTTGTAAATGTCCGCGCCCGGGACCCTCCCCCTCCAGTAGTTGTAAGGGGCTGCGCCGTCTTTGCAGACATAAAACTTTTGGGCCATGCCTGGCATGGATGAACCTTGAATTTTAGCCACTAAGGCTGGATCCAGGTTTTTTTCTTTAATCATGGTTTAAATCTCCTCCCATAGTTTGCCCCTGAAAATCAGGATACTTGGATTAATGGTTTTGGATCAACCGCCGCCGCCCTCATCGATACTCGCGGTGATATTGGTCTGCATTGAGGATTGGCCATCGGCGTTCACAATGTTAATCGGCTGGAAGAATTCCATATCCGCGCCGGCGACTGCTTCGGTGATATTGTCGGAATCTGAATTCAAGCGGATATTTAGGCCTGGGCCTATCCGGCCTTTGGTGGTCGCAACGCACGTGATGACAACATCATTAGCACCACGGCTGCGGATGTAAGCAGGAAAACCACAATTGCCGAATATTTGCAGATTGTCACAAGCGGTTGTAACATTCTCGATAAAAGCGGCCCCAACTGCGCCATCCATCCAGGATGGAATGATAATGTGATCATTTCCGCCGACAATCGATATCGCGGTCTGCGCTCCGGTTTTACCGCCATGGGAATTGTGCACCCAGTTAATCAGCTTTAAGCGATCGGCTGCGGCGACGGTCTGTATAAAATCGTCGCAATGAAAACCTGAGTTGTTATCGCGTGTCTCACAATTAAGCATCGTAAAATCGGCCGCATTAACGTCGATCGGTGCGGTCAAGTTATCGATACCGTTAACAAAAAGCAAATTTTCAAGAATGACGTTGGCCGCGTCGATGTCCATATCGGCCGTGATTGCGGTGTCAAAAGTAAATGCCGGTCGCATTTCGCCCCAACCGATGCCTTTGACGTGGATCCCCGCTTTATCGAGGGCCAAAGCGCCGGCCTCCGAAATGCTCTCGGTGTGTCCCGGGCACGCAATGATTAAATCGCCGCGGGTCGCAACTGATTTATCAATCGCCGCTTGCAGGGTTTTATGCAAATTGGCGCCTGGTACTCTTGGGTCCAACCAGGTCCTTGCCTGGATACCAGCCTTGGCAACATATTGGACCTCACCAAAAAAAAACCCGGCATTGGCACCCTGGATTTTCGTAATATCAATCATCGCGTCAATCGCGACGTTTCTATTTTTAATCATAAAACGAATCTCCTCTGATAGTTTTCCCCTGAAAATCAGGATACTCGAAAATTTGAGGGGGGGGTGGGTAATCCTACCCCACTCCCCCGCGGTTCGATTAATCGTACAGACTCGGCTCGACCAGATCCTTGATCAAGGTAAGGTGGTTTCGTTGCTCACAACCTAAGTTCGTGTAGACTCTCAGGAATTGATCCCACTCATCGTAACCCGCACGCTGATGCATTTGTTGGTCCAGCTTACCCCAACCCAAAGGCGTCATTTCGTACTTTTGGATCGCGCCATCAGGCTCACAAAAAATCTTGTTGGGGGGCAATGCGGGGTCGATAACCAGACTGACAGATCCGTCGCCTCCGGAAAAGGTCAGAGTCTCATAACCACCAACCAGCTTCGCCGGCGCAAAACGCACGTCGGGCAATAACAGATTGGCGTACTTTCGACGCTGGCCAAGTCCCATACGCATGGTCTTGACGGTTTTGCCGGAATGGGCCCGGGTAACGTCCAGGGCCTGAAGCATCAAGTTGAGACTGAGCTCACGGTTAACGCTGGAGTTTCCAAGCATATTCGCTTCCCACATGGGGTAGGAGGCAACCAGGATATTTTCGAAAGTGGCAAGGAGCGTGCCGTCATCGTAAATACCTTCCAGGCCGGTCATTTCAACCGGGGTGTCAGAGGTGGCGTGGGCGGCCTCGCGGGCGCCGGATCGCACCATTTGCTCTGCGGCTGCCAAAACATCGGTGGCAACCGTGTAGCTTCGAGCGGCTACGATCGGATGGTTGGTTTTGTAGGTGCCGTCATTGGCTTCCATTTCAACCGATTTTGCAACCGGATCCACACTGGCTATCCTGGAAGCAATCGCGGATTGGTCAATGTTGGCGCCAACGTAAAAATCGACAACCATGCCCGGAATCATCCTGCTGACTCCCAGGTCATTATCGAAAGTTACGGTCCACTCGGCGCCGGTTGCCAAGGCATCGGACTGCTCGGACACAGCGCCCAGTTTGCCAAATCCATCGGAGCATGATTGACGGTTGAGGTCCACGATCATGGCTTCGTAAATGTCATTGATGGAATCCGAAAGGCCTTCCACAAATGCGGCCATATCGCCCTTGCTGGCTTCGATTGCAGGGCCGGTCATCCGCAAAGTACCGTAAATGTACTTCGGGCTGATCGTCCCCTGTTTGTACTTTCCGGCCAACGGATCCGGAAGCATTTCTGACTCACGCCTGGCGCCTACGCCCTGGGCGCGTGCCCACCTGGTTCCGAAAACGTAGCCCAGGCCTCGCGGCTTGCGCTCGGATTTCGGAAATTGGTTATAGGTCGTTTTCTCATCCGCAAACTGATTTTCTAAGCCTTTGCCATAGACGTTTTTTAGTTCGTCTTGAATTGCTGTTAAGTCGTGATAATCAATACCCATGGTGTTATTCTCCTGTAATTAAAAAGCCGGCATTATTAGCGCTTGGAATATGCCCTGGCGCTTTTCATCATAATGGCTTTGGCTTCCTTGAGATTTTTGGGGTTAACTGCGTCGGTCGATCCGGTGGATCCCGGGGTCGTTTCGGTTGATGTCACTTTTGGAATTTTGACTTTGCCGTCAAGATAGCGCTTGATCACGCCTTGTTCGAATACCTGAATCTTTTTTATGCCGGCTTTAGTTAGGCGACGGACGGCCGCCTTATCCGTGATATCAACTTCGTTAATTGGGTTTTTAACGCCCATAAATTCATTTATAATGCCTCGATACTCTTTGGGAACTTCCTTATTACCCTCGATAACGGATGTGATCGTATCGTTAAATTCATCGATGGCAATTTTGGCCGCCCTCGATTTTTTCTGTTTATCCGCCTGGGTTTTATTTTTATCCAGCGCCTGGGTTTTTTCTTTCTCCAAGCGGGCGATTGTTTCTTCGGGGGTTTCTTTCTCCCGTTGTTTTTCTTCTTCCTGCTGCTGCCAATTGGCCTGATACTTTTGCAGGGTTTTAGTGTTTTCAATCAATGCATCAAGGTCGTTGTCGCCGATCTTGCCTTCCATATCGGCTAAGTGTGCGATAAAACCCTTCAAATCTTCGGCTGAATCTAATCCGTATTCGTCCAGGATTTCTTCAACGTCGAGTTTGCCGGTCGATAACTGATCGTCCTTAACACCTTTGCCGTCATCGGTCCCTGCAGCGGTCTTGCCGTCATCGGTCCCGCCATCGGTTTGTTGGGTCCCTTTGTCATCGGGATCCTTGGCTTTGTCATCGTCCTGGGTCGTATCGTCTTTGTCATCTGGCATGATTTTCCTCCGCCGCCTACGTTTAGACGCTGATCTGTCAGTCGCCTAATGCAGACTGAATAAAGTTACGGGAAAGGCGCCTGGCAACACGGTGCCTGGCGCCCCTCCCTTGTGAGCAGGAAGAAGACATAAAAAAAGCGCAACACGATTACAAACGTACCGTGTTACGCTTTTAATTTCTTCCTGCAGTGAATCTCGCTGCTGGCCGGCGTCGGGATCCACTATAATTCGAATGTCAATTAATCCTTGCCTGGTTTCCCCCAACCCATTTGCTGGATTTGCAGACCGATATCCCCGTTCTTCTCGGGCTTGCCGGTCCTATGGTCTATGCTATCATTTAGGGAAATTCGGGTAATTTTGGCTTTGGCGGCGAAATAAACATCATCGCCCGCGGACATGTTGGTAACATCCAATTTCAGCTTTTTAATCGAGTCTTCGTTCAGACTGACTTCCAAACCCCAGGGATAGGGCTGTTCGACTTCCATAGGTACATCTTTGGTTTCGAGTTGGTTGCGAAGTGTTTTCTTGGGCGTATTTTTCATCGAGATTAATTTCATATGTCCCCCAATTGTCGCCTATATGGTTTAAAAGTCAAGCTCTTATAGTTGGCCTGGCTGCGGTCCGCCGCCCTCCGCCATAACATCGGTCATATTTGGAGTGGCCGCTTCGGTGCCGACTCGAGTCGCATTGCCGGTCATATACGCCGCTTTCATCTGTTCTTCCTGGGCGACGATATCCTGCATGGCCTTATGAGTATCACAATGCGCGATCGCGGCTTCCTGCACGCCCGGCTCAAGGTGTCGAAACTCGGATGACAAAACATAGCGCCGGTGAATCTCGTAATGAATTGCATGGTCATCGTATTTGTAAAGCGGGTCATCAGATAAGACAGTGGGTTGCGGATCCGCTACGCCGTCGCCGTTGACATCGCCCATAGACTGAAACAACCCGCGGATGATTGGAATTTTAATTTCTCCCGCGGGGGTGACCTCGCCGGTTTCCGGATTCTGAATTTCCGGATATTCAACCACTGCAATCTCAAGGTCCGCATCGCCCATGTGCCCTATCAATTGATTTTCTGCCTGGGCACGGTCCATGTCGACATTGGATTTGTCTTTAAAGCCGGCCAAACCCAGGCGCCGTAAAATGTCTGCTCGATACTCGGGATCCAGGTCTGATTGACTGGAGAAGAATCCACTTTCTGTGAGTTTCAAGAGCATTTGAGTTTGACCGGCACGTGTGGAGGCCGCTCCGGATGACAGTTCAAGACGTACATCGGTATTGTTGCGTAAATCAGCGCCTTTAAACGCGACCGCCTTAACCCGTTCGCCGCGGTCCGGAATCTTAATCAATCGTTCCTCGGTGAATACCTCCTGGGCCAATACCAATTGTTTGCGCTTAACCCGTTTCAGGCCTCGATAAAAGCGTTCGATATCAGGCAAATGGCCTTGCTCTGCAGCGTCCCTGAGAATGTCGACCATGATACCACTGGCCTGGGCACTGGGCGCCTGGCCTCTTAATACGTTCTTTGGATCGCCGGCCGCCTCCTGGGATGACATGCGATGGATATCGCGCTCGTTTAACACCTGGGATGGCAACGGAACGCCATGGCTGATCTCGGGCTTGGCGCCTCCGGATGTAATGGCATCGTACTGGAGGACGAAGACCGCCTGGCCATGCTTGTCGATCTTTTTTAAATTTACGTCGGTGGGGACTGTGACCAGCGGCCGGCCAACTCCCTTGCGATTGACCTCCAAGTCCTGATCGATTTGATTGATTGAATTTTGCGGGCTGATCAGATCATTAACCCCAGGGTCACTCCAGAACCTCCCGGGCACATAATGATAGTGAAAATCGGTAAGGGTGTAATCCCATTTCCCGCCTTCCTGTAGCGGGATCGGCAAGCGCTCATGCCGAAAACAGACTTTATCGCCGACAAGCGCGGTGTAAATTCCATTGGGATGAGCCTTGGTAGGCCTGAATTCAATTTCCTTGAACAACACAAGGTCATCGTCCTCTTTGGTCTGATCATTGCCCACCTGGAGGCCGTCACCTTTCCATGGGCTGATATTGGCGACAATGCTGGCCAACTTACGTTCATAGTTTATGACCGGTCCTTCCGAACTGCCTTCATTGATCACGACTTTAAACGTATCTTCGACCCACTCCCGGGGCTTTAGCGATTTGATTCCGAAATGGCGTTTTTTCCTTAACGTATCGCCGTACCCGTCGACGCTAACATTAAACGGGCTTACAGCCTGGCTGATGATATCACCTGTATTGATCGGCGCTCCATGGGCATCGAAAGCCCATGCATCGCCTTCCATTAGAGGAAAGGTGCGGTCAAAGGACGTGCCGCAAAGGATCATCCAGATAACCTCTTTTTCCTTTTCATCCAGGTGCATTTCATCGTTATCGGTTTCGAGCCATCTGAGAAATGATTCGCCCATTTCGGCCGCTTCCATATCGTCTTGATCATTGGAGTTGGGCCAAATTGTGACTTTAAAATCTTTATTTAAAACAAGTGATTTCATCGATCGGACATAATCGCGAATGATATTTGATACGGGGGTGGGTGTGTACGGAGAAGGCATTACCGGCCGGAACTCCTGGCGGGATCGCGCCCATTCAAACCATTGTTCGCCCATGTAATACAAGATGTTTCGAAACCAAATTCGTTCAAGAATCGCCTGGCTGATATTTTGCTGTCGGTCAAACAGTTTGTCGGCAACCTCGATGATTTTAGTGTCATCGATCTTTTGGATTTCGGCCATTGCTTCCCTCGCTTTCTGTGGGGTTTCCATCAGCCAACGGGCAATCGGTCGCTAAGTTCCTTGTCTTCCTGGGTAACACCTAAAGCTCTTTCGGCTTCTTCAGCGTCACTTTGGATAACAGGCCTGGCCGCCTGGATTGCTTTGCCAACTGAATAATCGTGAAAGTCCCTGGACATTAAGCGATCGCGCAAATCCCTGGTGTCTTTTCGGTGATAGACAATCAGACAAATGATGACCGTGATTAAACCAGCGTATACAATACCACCAAAAAAGATATTTATGCTACCCATTATTAATTAACCCCTTCTTTTCGCGGTATAAACATCCGCCCTCATGGGACAAAAAGACCTTGAATTCCGCTGCAAATGAGAATCGCCGTTGGATTGTGCAAAATTTAAGATCCGGCCAATACTGCGGGCACTCTCGACAGTATTTTAGCCGATCTTCGCCGTTTCGTTCCACGTGAAATATCCGCCTTAAATATATTCTTATACACTTGCCTGGTGATCCCCTCCCATACAATTTCGCAAGGAGCGCACTCTAAGAATACCATCGCGCCAAACCCACCAATCCTACTGGGCGTTAATTTTTCCTTACAATTAGGGCAATGTGTCATCATAGCTTTTACTCGGTGGGCAATTTGATTTCAGTTTTAAGTCCCAGTATACCACATATGCCGGCGCCCAACTCCATTAACTCCTGGGTATCGATGATGGAGTCCTCGGAGGCCTCGCCGTACCAGGTCATAATGTAGGTTACCACGCCAAAAAACTTGCCTATGATTGCCATCATTTTCAACTTTTCTCTTTTTTTCATGTTGCCTCCTTGGTTAAGGTTAATCGGTTTCCTCTGCGTAACTTTCTCGGATTTCATCGAGCTCACTCCAGACTTTTCGGTGTGAGGGCTCCAGGGCTCTGCGCTTTTGTACCTGTATTTCTCTTTCGATGATAGCATGAATTTCGTCCTCGCTCACAGTTAATGGTCTACTCATTACGATATGGCAACTTTCATCATAAACATGATCTTCCTGATCGGTGTCGATATCTTCGATATCACTCTCGTCTAAAGCCAAATAGGGTATGGTTCGAATGAATTGCTTGCAGCTTGCGAAAACTACCAGCATCGGCATTTCATTTTTATCCTTGGGTAACCTCAAGCGCTCCCGAAATTGCCTGATTTTCAGCTTGCGTTCCGGATCCCCTGGGCGCAACTTGATTCCATACCCACGGAATACCTCCGCGGTGCTCGGTCCCTGGCCGCCGCCCTTGTAATCCGGTTTTTTATTAAAAGAGGTTGGATCACATAGGCGGTCCCCAACTCTGCCGGTAATCCCCATCTTTTGTTCACGCTCTAAGATACCTTCGGCAATAACGCTATCTTCTAAGCGGAGGCCTTCATCGGGTGTTTTGTTCCAGCCATACCATTCAGCGAATCGACAAACACGGCCATCGGCATCGATGAACCACCAACCAATGCTAAAGGGCTTTCCATATCCCCAATCGAACGTCATCATTATCGGAACAAAGTCCGGTATCGGGTAATCATTGATGACATGGCGCCTTTGGGACCACTCAAAGGCCTGGCCAATAAAAATGTCCCAGTCCCCCAGGATCCATGCGCGACGTAAAGCCGGATCCGATATCGATAATAGGCGCCTAACGTATTTCGGATCATTGTTACACAATATGAGGTTTTCATGCAGAAATGACGGAATAAATACACGTGTTTCCTCGGCTTCTTGGAAGATGGTGTATGGCTTGATATTATCTTCTTGGCCGGCTGATCCCAGTTTAAAATACTCTTTGACTTGCATGTGACCGGATCCGCCCGGGTTGCCGGTGCCGAACATATGGCAAGGCACTCCATGAGGTGAGCGCAAGGATCCTTTGAGCTTGTCGACCATCTTGATGAAAAATGGAAACGTGGTGCACTCATCGATCGATATTTCGGTGAACTGATGGCCAACCCAGTCATTGACCAGTTCAGGGCGCTGGATGGCCGCCATGATGATCTCAGCGCCATTGTTGAAGCGGATATGGTTGATTTGCTGATCGCCGCCGACGCGTTGCGCCTGGAGGCCCTCGGCGATTAACATATCGATACGCCGGCGCATTTCATTAAACTCTTTGTATTTGCGCCGGACGATCAGACCATTCCAGTAGCGGGCATATCTTTCAGCGCCGTTAAGGTGACGGCCTAACAGGCAATCGGATTTACCGCCGCCGCGGGATCCACCAAAGAAAGGAAAATCAACGGGGCATTGAACTGCTCGGACTTGTGGGCCAGGCTGTGGGATCCATAAAGGCATTTAGGCTGCGCCTGGTATGGCCTCGGGATTGAAGGGGGCATCGTGCTTGCGGGCCTCGGTTACTTCACGCTCCCAGTCACTGATCGACATCGGGCCACTGGGCACGGCCACAATGGATTCAGTTTGAACCGGTCCGCCGCCCTGGCCTGTGATCTCGACATGCTTGGATTTCTTCCAGCGCTCTGGCGCTCGGTTGGTCAACCAGTCCATACAGCCTTTGGCATCGGGGGTAATGGTCTTGCGGACGCGTTTGGTGACCACCATTTTGTAAACTTCTTCTTCTGTGCCATCGGCCTTGAAAACTTTGGTGATTTGCGGTTCGCGGGTGGTTTCGTTGTAGGAAAATCCACTACAGCGTTTAAAAAAGGCCTTCTCGATAACCTCGGTATCGAACAGATCCTTGCCGGCCTTCAGCGCTGCCTTGAATTCGGGGTGATCTTTTTTCCAAACATTGATGGTCGACTTGGCAACATTGAAAAGTTTTGCCAATTTCTGATCAGTGAATCCGCCTTCCTCGCACGCCACTTGGGCCATGCGGGGGTAATCCTCATCATACTTGGTGGGCGCTCCGCCTGGATTTGTTTCGACCATGGGGCCTCCGGTCTATCGATTGCCGCTCTATTTTGTAAGCTGACAATGACAGTCGAAAACAGTGGTTGGGGGGTGGGGGAGCATGAGAACCCCACCCTTTTACGCCAGGGAAAAGCCCGACAAGGCAAAAAACTGGCGCCAACCAAGGCTGTTAATATTAGTAATCGCCGGCTTCTTCAAGTGCCTTCTCGTAACCTTCGCGTTTCTTTTTGAAATAGGATCCGGCTCTGACTGGCTTTTTCTTTTTCTTTTTCTGGCTTGCGGCCGCGCGTTTTGCGGCCGCGCGTTTTGCGGCTTCACGCTTTTCAGCCTCTGTTTTGTCCTTATCGTCGTCATCGTACCTGCTGAAATAGCTCTTAATCGCTTCAGTCAGCTTCATCGGCTTTTTCCTCTGCTGTGGGGGTTGGGCTTGTTTGTTCGCCTTTGAGATAATATACCGGTACTGGCCGTAACATGCTTTCAGGATACCACTTTCCTTCCTCGCGGCCAACATCAACCAGGTAAATATTGCTGGTTTCATTGAGAATGACGGCCGCGGCCATAATGGCGCCTTGAATTCTATTGTGGTTAACCTGGACAAAATCCCCCAGGGCGAACTTGAAAGCGATCGTCATGGCCGGCGCTGTTGGTTTAGGGGGGAAGGGGTTGGGAATCTCGGGGCCTGGTAAACAACCTCCGCCCCATATGCCGGCTGCGTCCGCCTGTTCGGCCTGGGCGGTTTCTGGATCTACTGTGCCTTTATCTTTTCCTGGGTCTGTGGCCATTTCAACAATCTCCTTTAACACTTTGTGCATTATTATTTGGGTCCCAGGCCTCCAACTTGTTTGGGCGCCGCAAAATAGATAAACCCGAATGGTACCGGGACCTTGGCAACGTCGACCACGTCGCTCCAAGTTTTAGGTGATAACTGCCGATCGGTCGGCGAAGCGGCCGGGATCCGGATAGTTTCAACCCCGGCCAACCAGCGTCCCTCTGAGCTAAACGTAATTGTATACTCTAACTTATCGGTTTCGTCCAGCTTTGTTGCTGTTGATTTATCCGCGCCTTCTTTGACGATATAAACCCCGTATAAGATTTCATCGCCCTCGGCAAACGGCTTTCCCTCGGCGGTTTCGGTGACTTCATTCCAGGCAACTGTTGATTGATTGGCCACGGTCCACTCGATTGCATGGGCGCTGGCGGCGATAAACAAAAAAGCTAAAATAACCAGGGCAAGACTGAATTTCTTAAACATATTTTTACCTCATAAATTTAGATTAAGGGGGATCGTGGGGATCCCTGGAGATAGGCGGCGACGGGATCCCCACTCAGCGTAAAGGAGAATTGCCTAAGTGACATTATAGAGCGATTTATTAAAAACTGTCAAATTTACTTATGAAATTATGATCGCGTTCAAGGGCTCCTGATCGTGAATCATTTGGAAATATTCGCGGATCCTCTCACACGTTTGCGCCTCCCATATACTTGACTCGATCGGAAACAAGGCACACGTGATCGGATCTTCAGGCGCCTGTTGTTTGATTCGAAACACATAGGATCTCAACGGTTGTGTGATTTCCGGAAATGTCAAATACGGCTGAAGTTCAACTGGGTTGGGGACCCTGGCCACGCCGATAGTGGCAATCGATTTTCGCACGGTCACGGCCTGGGTCACGCCCTGGTCAACCTCCTCGCGACTGTGATCAGCTTTGATCTGAGACACAAAGTCCAGTAACTGGCCGCGCTGTTCAGTGTCCGTGAAAGAGGTCATCACCGAAATAACAAAACGCTCGATGCTCATAAAATGTTCGAACCGGAATTCATTATCCCGGCATTGGGCATGAACGTAATTTCGCCGCACCATGTGGGTGGGCTCCAGGCCGGATAAGATTTTGACGCTTTTAAAACTTTCGATATGGATATAATATTTTCCTGCCGCGGTATCACAATCACCACTATTGGGGACGGTCCATAGTTCCGCATCGGCGTTACAATTTCGAAGATACTCGACAACCCCTCCCAGTGTGTAAACAGGCAAGGGCGCCGGTTGGCTTGGCATGTTCTTTTGCACCGACATGGTATTGGGATACGCCAATCGTTTAACTCCATCAATCTCGATGACCTCGGGTTTTAATCCGGAATCCTGCAGCTGTTCGATCGCTTCTTTGGTAATCATGGGCTTAATCTCCTTTACGGTCCATATCGATGGCCTGGTTGATGATAAAATTAAAATCAACATCACTGGTAAAATGGGTCCAGTGTTCGTGATCAAAACCGACTTCAAGCGGGCTGCCGACGTAAACTTCACACGGTTCTTCATATGACGGAAAGTGGAAGAATAGGCAATCCCCATCGTCTTCGTGATAATCTTCTGTCCTTTGCAGCTTCATGGGATCTCCTATTCCGTGATCGGCCGGATAGCGCGGACCTTGTCGCTCGGGCGCTGTTCGCCCCATAATTCAGCCTGATGCTCCCTGACAAATTCCCGCGCCTTGATCCTGTCGGTGGCCGGATCGCGCTCATAGACCATTGTGGTCCGGATCCCGTTTATGGCCGGCATTTTCTTTTTTGTCTGGACATCGACGGCGACCAGGCCCTTGGTTTCGGTCGGGGTGAACTTCACAATCAAGTGAATCTCACGCACGGCTTTAACGTCCCGGTTAGGGTCATCCAGGTTTTCAAGGACTTTTTTCAGTTCAATGTCAAATAGCTCGATCGCGGCGCCGCGGGCCATGTTATCGAGTTGTAATCTTTCATCGCTGGTTTGCATCACATATCTCCTTTTCTGCGTTTGGGTATTGCGGGCCATACAATTCTTTGCTCCCGGTTGTTGGTTAGGTGAAAATGGTGAACGTGATATTCATAGTCACGTCTGCAGATACAACGGCGCTTGGTTTCCGGATGAATCGCCGTGCAGCGTAAAAACCGGTCTTTAATTTGTGTTCCGCCTTTTTGCATAATAAAATAATTTTATCCCTGTGGATTAAGGCTCTACGGCCGCTTAATTGGAGAATCGTCCTCGCCAACTCCCATGGTTACTGTGTCAAGTAAATAATGCGTGATAACAATTTCAATTAGTTAGAGTGCTATCATTGCTCAAATCCACTGTTTTCAACGGTTTACGAAAACCCCATATGCTATAATGGTGTTGAAAGTCAATCATATGGGGTGGTTGACATGCTCTTTGAAACCTATGGTAAAGGAGAAACCATGAAGCCGGATCAAGTAAAAGTCGGAATGAAGGTCCAAACTGCTGACAATTTTTCAACTCAACACTATTTTGTGAAACAGATTGTTTCAAAATTCCTGGTGGCTCTTGAGTATCCACTGAAAAATGGCGTAATGGCGTCCGGTGGCGTCATTGACATATCGCTAATTAAAAAAGTTAAGTAGGACAAATTTGTCCTGGTGTCAAAGTACCCTCGGGGGGTCCGAAAACAGTTTTCGGATACCCGGGGGTACTTTGTTTTTAACACGGTAAAAATAAATGCATGGTTTTAAACGCGCGTCATTGCTGGATTGTTGTTCGCCCTGGGCGACGCAAACCCTTTAAAATCAACGGTACCGTTCCCCGGTCCGGGATTTGGACTTTTGGTCAAGGCCGTGTTCCACCCTGAAGCGCTCCTGGGTAACTGGGTCCAGGCTGCATTGGTTCCGATCGATCTGCTTAAAGACAATTCCGCATAATTGCCGGCCGGCGACATGGGCCGCACAATGGTTACAGTACCCGCGGTTTAGCGCCTCCGCTTTTGTCATGGTTCCTCGGTTCGCCGTGTTTTTTAAGGAAATGGAAAACACCTGTATTTGAAATCCCACATATCTCTGAGGTCCTCAATGCACTTTGGGTTCTACGATATGTTTTGATAATATGCTCTGAGATTGTTTCAAACCCCGCTTTCCTGGCCGCCTCCAGGCGCTCCGTTCGAAATTTGTAACGGGTTTTCAGGTCGATGTTCAGGTAATTGTGCTTTGGTCGTTTCGTCGGGCTTTTTGGCATCGGGCTTTTCTCCTTTGGTGATTCTCAGTTTGGGTAATTTGATGTATTTCATAATCAAATCCCAGGCCGGTTGGGATCCCACGATAAACTGAACCATATGGCCTTCTCCGCGGAGCATGGTCGCAATCCTTAATTGATCGGAACTGGCTCTGCCTTCGGTGGTCTTTAATTCGATATACAATGAAAACCACTGGCCATGTGCGGTGGGAAGATGGATATCCGGAAAACCAGGTTTATGGCCGGTATCCTTGGCACGCTTGCCGACGATCGGTCCCAGGTTAACCCCGGCTAAAGATCCGGTCATCAACTTTAATTCCGGATACTGGGTTTCATACGCCTTGGCCAGGTCGAATACGGCCTTCTGGTGACTGTGCTCTTTATACCGGCGCTTCTTATTCGATTTAAGCCTATTGTAGTTAGTGTTTTTCGCATCGTAAATCCGTTTTTTCATATTTTTTCGACTACCTCCCAATTTTCTGCAAACAATTCAATCATGGTTTCTTTCCATGGGACCATACCATGCCGGCTGTCGACATACAGATACGGCGCGGTCATCTTGCTAAGAGCGGATGGATATTGCGCTTTGATTGTTGTATCTAATGACCATTGCGGTAACCGCATACTATCGCCTCTTTTCACCCGTTCAAACGCTTCTCCAAAGTTCATTCTATCTCCTTTTTTGGCCAATGTGCTCTCTTGTAATCCGATCGGATATCTCCCATAGGGCCTCTGCGATTGTATCCGCCTGGGCCTTGTTCAACTTGGCAATCACACTGGTTGGCGTGCCCCTCAAAAAGATGGCAACATCGTTTAACTGTGTTAACCAGTGTTTCAGGCTGCCGTCCTGGGGCTCATCGAAGATGACATTGATATCCTCGGGCTTGATATGTATTTCAATCTGATGATCGCACGTTACCCATTTGGTGAATTTCATCAATCATCGCCTTCCGGATCGGGTAAAAGAGTTTGTTGCTTCGGGCCATATATTTTAAAAAATACTCGGAGTCCTTTGGCCGTTACCATGGTCTGCAGAAAGCCTTTCTCCGGATTCGATTTGCTCGGGACTTTTTTCACAACAAACCATCCCAGGTCGATGTATCGCTGCATAGCCAGATTATTACGCTGATGGCCGCGCTTATACAAATATCCATCCCGTTTAAGATCGTTGATAAATTTCCTTGGCGCCAACCCTATAAGTTTTGCGCCGGCCGTAAGAGAATAATAGCCGGTAAGGTTATATAATTCATCCCAACCCTTGGCCTTCCATCCGACCTTGCTGACAATCTTGGTCGCCTGGGCTACTGAGCGCTCGGCAACCCTGAGACTGTTAACCGCTTTAACCTTCTCCTGGGTTTCTTCCTCCAGGGCGGCGATCAATTGCATGTTCTCAAGTTCCTTGTCGGCTGCATATCTCAGGGCCTCATACATATTTGCCGGGACCATATCCATGTAATTGGGTGAGTCAACGATTACGGTTGTCGCGGGTTTTGCGGGCTCCTCGATCTTTTCCTGCATTTTGTATTCGCCGGTTTTGCGTAGGCTTGGCAATACGTCACGGTAAAGCCATCGCTGGAATTTCCTGGCCTCTGGTTTCCTGGATAAAAAGATTAGTTGATAAATACCCGCCTCAGTAACTATAGTGCGCTTACCGTTATCGCCTCCGCGGCCATGGCCTCTACTTTTAAGATGATCAAAAACCATATATTTCTTTTCTTCATCGGCAACCCTTTTAAGCGCACTCGGCACGTGTTTAATTTCCAAAAAATCACAAATTTCCTTGGCAATCATCCAGGGTTCTTTATTCTCATCTGTAATTAATGTGAAGTTGTTCCCTTCGAAATCAATAAATGACATGGCTTTTCTCCTTTCTTGCCTGGTTGTTTGATTGTGGTTATTAATCCACATTCATTGGTTAGAACATCTGAGCCTATTTCTCCTCCTCATTTACATTTATTTAAATCTCGTTTTGTAATTGATGAAAAAATTAATCTGGCGGTATCAATACATCCAACACAATCTGGCAGTCCGGTACTTTCTTTACCCTCTTTGGATATCGTTTTACCTCCCGGACCTTCCTGTTCAAATGCGTCAACCTCCCCGCATAAAGTTACAAAGGAGCACATAAAGCTTCCAGGCAAATGTTTTGATCCATCAAATGGGTCGATTATTATTTTGGCCATTGATTTTCCCTTAGTTCCAAAAGATTAGAACATCTGATCCTATTTCTCCTCGCTGATTTTTCTTTTATGGAGTCCGATTATTCCTCGGCCGGCATTTTAAATATCAACACTTCGGGCGCTGCCGGATCCTCAAAACTAACCTTATGAATCAACTCCTCGCTGAAAGAGGAAATATTCCCATCGACATCATAGGCAATCCCTGCCAGGTAATAAGTTGTGCCCGGGACCAGGCCTTTGATCGTATATTCGCAACATTCAGCCTTAAACGGATCATAAGGCGCTGTGCATCCGGAGGCCCATCCGGCCGTATCGGTTCTGACATCCAGCACGTCATCATAATCAAATAGCATTGGGCTGCAGCCTGGATCTTCCTTACAGATCGCCTCCCACTCCTCTTTACACTTTTCGTTGGTGGGCTCATGTTCCAGGCACCATTCATCGATGGCGTCGGTTTTATCGAATCGTGATTTAAGTCCGGTATAGATTCTGTACCCTTCCAGGTCTGGTTCCTCGTTGCAATCCCAGGCGACCGTAACTGATGCGGTGGCCATGGTTTCTGTGATCGTAACTTTGTCCATGTAAAAATTACGATCGGCCGGCTTCTCGTAAAAATCATTGATAAAAGCCACGCTTAACTTGTGGATACCCGCGGAGGCGGTTTCCTGTTTGATAAAAAATGATTCCCAGGTGGCTGAATCAACATCGACGGTACCAATCACGGTGTCATCGATTTTAACCTCCATTATCGGCCATGCGCCTCCGGCGTAATCTCCCTTGGCAATAATTTCCAAGTCGATCATACCACCATAAAATTCGATATCGGAGGTAAATTTAGCCTCTCCCATTAGCGCCCAACCATTGGTCACGGCTTTATTAGTGGCGCCGGTAACTGTCATATTTTCAGCCTCGATGACGGTCATGGTGGCCGCCTGGGCCTTGGCGACCAGGAAAATAAATAAAAGGGCTGCACCGCTAAGAATTAATGCTTTGATAACCTTTTTCGTATAACAAAATGTCTTGTCTCTCATTCTCGCTCCTTTATGCCGAACAAAATTTCGATCTTGTGGCTGATTTCAACCTGGATCCCCAGGCGCTTGGATACGCCTTTTGCTATAATATCCATAATACTGTTTGCCATAGAATTATCAATTTCGCTTAATTCGTCATTTCCAACCGGTTTCGTTTTTCTTTCTTCCTGGTCTTGCATCTTATCTTCCTCCCGCTCCTGGCGCCGGTCCGCGGCCAGATCCTTAACACGCTGTTTGCGCTTCTCCTGGCGGTCCCTCCAGATTATTTTATTGATCTCACAATATTTATCGTACATCACTTCAACCGATCGAGTTTGATCAACGGCTTTATAAAAATACCGGCCGCCATCCGTTTCGCGGACTATCCAGCCAACCCCATACGGTTCCTTTTGGCCTAAACAAGTGTGCATATTCGATATCGGTCCGCTTAATTTTCTGGAAGCTATTTTAGGGTCCGTGTATTCAAGTATCTTCGCGATGTCTTTCAGTTCAACTGGGCCTTTATTGAGAATACACCATAAGATGTTTTCGATTTTTGATTCATAAGGTTTGTTCATAATTCCGTACTCCTTTCGGATTTCTTTGGTTGAAAATCGATGTGCACGCTTTGATACCCGTTTGGTTTCCGGCTCACGGCCGGTGGCCTTGATGTGTTTGCGTAAAAGAATGACATTACCGTCAATCGTTTTGCGGTGATCTTCCATGGCCTGGGATCTGCGATCGCGTTCTTCAATCTCCTGGGCGCTCAACTGCCTGCCCATGAAAGTACAACCGGTCAATTCAGCCGGTTCCGGAATCCCCGGGTATTTTTCGCTCATTGTCGATATCCTCCTGGAGTCCTTCGGCTTGACGTTGAAGTTTTATCCGTCTTTCCGCTCTCTCGGATGAATTAAGCGGTCTTTGGCCTTCAATCCTTTTGAGCAAATTGGGAAGATTTTTTTCCTTCCAATCCTTCATAGCTCTTAGTCTTTCTTCGATTTGTTCTTCGGATAGCGAGTGGAGCGGTATAAGGGCTTGATTGATTTTCGCGATATCTCTTTTGCGGGATACAGTTTTCTCGATAAGCTCAACCAACTCATTGGGCTTTGGAAAATACTTGTATTTATCGTCATCGTAGGAATTCATCCAGTGAAACAAAACGTCTTCTATCTGCTTAACTGAATAGGGGTTTAATACCTTTGCATAAATCTCGAAAGTCGATACTTTCAACTCTTTGTTAAAAATATCTGCGATCGCCTCTAATCCATTATTGATCCTCTCCTGGTCTTTGGGCGTTTTGTCGGGCATTTTTCCTCCTAACTATTTCTTTAGCTTCGGCGGTTCTTTGCCGCCGTGCATCCGCTTTGGATGCTGGTTTGTGTTTATCCCCTGTTGAATTTAAGTATCCCTCAAATAGGGTTTTTTTAAACAGAGTCGATGGCCTGTAATAATTATTGTGGAATGAGGAATCCTCCCACTTCAAATGACACACTTTATAACATTGATCCAGTGTGGCGCCGTTACCCAATATTTCGATGACGGGGTTTAAGTTTTCCTCTGAGTGGGTGAATTCTTTTCCGGATAGCTGATTAAGACAATCCAGGACAAATCCCGCATCTTGCTCCAGCTGTTCTTTCGGAGTTAAAAAATCA
>RCNC010000667.1_pt1 | contig 22858 bp, 19 predicted proteins | sample 2041301 | NCBI WGS metagenome assembly RCNC01 (sample SAMN09708231, study PRJNA481090) | Marine sediment metagenome, whole genome shotgun sequencing project. | biome: marine sediment; feature: ocean; material: sediment; isolation source: Sewage treatment plant 13A marine sediment (STP13A) ...
GCAGGTGCGGAAAGAAGCACTCAACACCCCAGTGGCTGTCCAGGAATCACTCCTGCTTGCCGAACGTATCCGATCCGACCAAGTACGCGAAAAGGACATCCTGAAGAAATTCCATCAGGACGTTGACAACGAAGAAGAGGAGAAGATCCATCAAGAAAAACTCCTGTCCTCACTCGAAAGTGTCAGAAGGTTACACCAGGAAAACCTGAAACTTCGTGCCTCTCTGAAGAAGGCAAAACTCTCAGAGGTGCAGCATAAGGTCAACAAGACCAAGATTGCAAAAACCAGCTTTCGCGTCAGTGAACAGCTGATGAAGATCCCCTTTCACGCAAGGCAGATTGACCGGATCGTTCAAAGGCTTAAAGCGTATTTGTTGAAAATTGAAAAGTACGAAAGACAACTTAATAAGATACATAGGGAAACCGGCTTTCCCGCTGAAAGACTCAAAAGGGATTACCTTCTGGTTCTCGTGAATCCAAAAGAGAAAATCCGGGTTGTGAAACGGCTGAAGATGAAGTTTCAGGACCTAAGCCAAATCGCCCAGCAGATCCTGGAGGCGGAACGGAACATCAAGCGTATCGAAACAGAAGTCCAGTGATGTTAAAAGATCCGTCAAGGCGATCACAAGGGGTGAAATCCGGGTAAAATTCGCCAAGAGTGAATTCATCGAAGCGAACCTTCGCCTGGTTGTCAGTATTGCAAAGAGATACAGGAACCGAGGACTCCAGTTCCTGGATCTCATACAGGAGGGCAATATTGGACTGATCACAGCCGTAGACAAATTTGAATATCAGAGAGGGTATAAATTCGGCACCTATGCCACCTGGTGGATAAGGCAGGCCGTCAGCCGTGCCATTGCGGATCAGGCCCGGACGATCCGAATCCCGGTACACATGCACGAGGCAATCAACAAACTGATTCGCAGCTCTCGTTCTCTTGTTCAGGAATACGGGAGGGAACCCACACTGGAAGAAATTGCAGAAAAGATGGATAGTCCCCTCGAGAAGGTTCGGCAGGTACTGAAAACGGTAAGAGAACCCATATCCCTGGAAACCCCCATCGGAGAAGAAGACAGTCACTTGGGAGATTTCATCGAGGACAAAGGCGTCGTCTCCCCTTCCGACATAATCATCGACGTCAACCTGGCCGAAAAGACCCGCAAAATCCTCGCATCTCTGACCCCCCGGGAAGACAAGGTCTTAAGGATGCGTTTCGGTATCGGCGAGAAGAGCAATCATACCCTGGAAGAGGTGGGTCAAATTTTTGACGTTACACGGGAAAGAATTCGGCAGATTGAGGCAGTGGCACTCCGAAGACTGCGGCATCCCAGCCGAGGCAAACAATTCAAGGACTTTGTCTGACTTGCGGACATCCCGAATAACAAGGACAATGAGGAGTGAACGGTTAGACCAAAATCTCAAAGGCGATGTCAGAAGTGGCCTCCCACCCGGGGGCTTGTCCCAAGGACGAGGGAGGGTCAAAAGCTTAAGCTACGAGCGATTTGTGGCGCATTCTCTGAGCATGTGATCTACTACATCGTAGAAGCAGATGACCTGGCTGCAATCCAACAATTTCTCTTGCCAGGTTTCAAGCGTAGCACCTGTAAAGTCACACCTGTTAGCGAAGAGCCAATTACTCAATAATTTCAATAACTAGACTGAAGAGAAAGATCGCATTCCAATGCCCTAAAGTCCAAGAACTGGCCCAGTTTGATAGGATTTCTTCAATCGACTTAGTTGATTTTTAGGCCGAAACACAGGCCTCTTTTTTAAGACGATCTGCAAAGTAAAATGCAGGTCAGACACCCACATAGGAGATCATTATGGGTAAGAAATTGTATGTAGGAAATTTGAGTTTCGACGTTGACAACAAAACCCTGGAGCAGTTGTTCGCCGCGTATGGTACAGTGGAAACCGCGGACGTAATCAACGATCGATCCACTGGCCAGAGCAAGGGGTTCGGTTTCGTCGAGATGAGCAGCAATGAGGAAGCCAAGGCGGCGGTTGCGGCGCTCGACGGTAAGGAGCATGGCGGCCGGGCCCTTAAAGTGAACGAAGCCAAGCCGCGGGAAGATCGCAGCGGAGGAGGAAGAGACGGGGGTGGTTACGGCGGCCAGGGGCGAGGCGGTCGCGGTGGAGGGTATGGTGGCGGTGGAGGGGGCGGGGGTCGTGGAGGCGGTGGTGGAAGTTATGGTGGCGGCAGAGGGCATGGTGATCGTGGAAGTGGTGGTTGAAATGGAGGAGGCGGTGGGAGAGACGGCTGGCGGGGCTTCTGGCAAGTGGCACCCGGACACAAAAGAGTCATCGCTGGACTTCGCCAGAGAGTGTGTTTGCACTCACTACCTGCTATTACCAACAGATGGGATGTCATGCCCGGCGTTCAATATTTCGGCCCCTGTCGAAAGCCCCCTGACTTGGATCTACACCTGCACCAGGGATGAAATCTTGCAGATGAGGTCGTCGTGAAACGATTCAGGAGATGCGATACTCACACGGATGGCCTTTTGCGGACAGAGAGGTATGCACCGGCCGCAGCCGATACACGTATCCGAGATGACGGCCTTTTCGTTTTGTATGGTGATCGACTGGCTGAAGCAGGTTTCGCTGCACATTCCGCAACCGACACACGCATCTGAAACGACCACTTCGAGGCCCTCGGGCCTGCGCACACTTTCTGCGATTGATGGATAGGCATTGGGCAACAAGATCTTCCAGAGGCAGCAACAATTGCAGCAGTTGCAGATGGTAAGCAGTTTGTCGGCCGGCTTGACGTTCAACCAGACCGAATCGAGTTTGTTTCGACCGATGAGGTGAACCAGGCCGGCTTCCTCGCACTTGTCCACGTGCTCCAACGTCTCTTCCACCGAGGCGAGCCTCCCGAGTGCCGGATTGATCCCCAGGACCGCTTCCCCCAGGAATATGCACCCCAGTTCGATCGGATGGTCTTTACATTTCTTCGCTGCCCTGCAGATGCATTCGTTCATGATCCATCTATGTCCGGCGACCTTCACAAAGTGCCTGACAATATCGGACGGAAGTGCGATGTTTTCCTCCGGATCAATCGATTCATTCATGGGGACAAAGACAATGTCATCGTCTTCGAACAGCAAGCGCTTTGCCAGCTTACCGAGAAAGGGAATTCGAGTTAATCTGGCCGTAAAGGGTGTCGGATGGGATCTTCTGAAGAGATCCACTTGCCACAGGGGCCGGGACATTGTTCACTCCTCTGTCGACATATTGTTTGGGCAGGATGCCGTCTTTCCGGGTGGCCGAAGCAGGTTAGCAGACATTCCGCTCGTGTTTCAATTGTCTTTGATAATGAGGGCTGAAATGACATATGATGGGGCCCGTATTCGGACCGGATCGGATGAGGAAAGGGCACGGGATGAATGAGCAGGACCATCTGTCAAAGCTGGAAGCGTTGTGGAAGAAGAACCGGCCTTCGGGGCTGCCCCCTGAACCCCATTACCCCCTCGGTGAAGTTCCCCTGACCGACTATCTGCGGCACTGGGCAAGGGAGACACCGGACCGACCCTGCGTGATCTTCTACGGGGCGGAACTGACCTTTGGGCAGCTCGACGATTTGAGTGATCGTTTTGCCTCTTTCCTGGCGGAGAAGGGGCTGTCCAGGGGAGATCGCGTGGCAGTTCTGCTGCCGAACTGTCCCCAGTTCCTGATCGCTTTCTTCGGCATCCTGAAGTTGGGCTGCGTCCACGTTCCGGTCAATCCGATGTTCAAGGATCAGGAGTTCATCTACGAGATGCAGGACACCGGCGCGGAGGTCATCGTGGTGCTGGATCTGCTCTATCCCCTGGTGCAGTCCAACCGGGACGAGACCCGCCTCCGTGAAATCCTGGTGACGCGTCTGGCGGATTTCCTCCCGGAAGAGCCGACTCTCCCTTTGCCCGACCTTGCAAAACTGCCTGCCCAGGACTGCCCCGGTGCGCTCGATTTCATGGCCGTCCTCGCGGGCCAGAGCCCGGAGTACCCGGCGGTGGAGATCGACCTGGACGACCTGGCCGCCCTCAACTACACGGGCGGTACCACGGGGATGCCCAAAGGCTGCGAACACACACAGAGGGACATGATTTATGTGGGCGCCACATTCGCGACCTACTCTATCGACGACCTGCGCCCGGACGACCTGATCCTTATCTACCTGCCCATCTTCTGGATCGCCGGTGAAGACGGCGGGGTTATTCTTCCTGTCTTTTCCGGGATGACGGAGATTCTGCTCGTACGTTGGGACCCGCTGGCGGTGATGACGGCCCTGGATAAGTACAGAGTGACCCTGATGCACGGCCTGGTGGACAGTTTCGTGGAGTTGATCGAGCATCCCGAACGGGACCGCTTCGATCTGACCTCCCTCCGAATGACCGGCGTTTCGTCCTTTGTAAAGAAGATGACGGCAGACTACCGCCGCCGATGGGAAGAGGTGTCCGGCAGCGTGATGCGTGAGGGCGGGTACGGCATGACCGAAACACACACCCTTGACACATTCACCACGGGCATGCAGAAGGATGATTTCGACATCCAGGGCCGACCGGTCTTCGTGGGACTCCCCATGCCCGGAACCCGGGTGAAGATCGTGGATTTCGACACGGGGAAACTCCTCCCCCTTGGCGAGGAGGGCGAGATCGTGATCGAGTCACCGTCCATGATGCGGGCCTATTGGAACAAGCCGGAAGAGACGCGCAGGCAACTCGTGGACGGCTGGCTGCATACCGGTGATATCGGCATGCTGGACCAGGAGGGGTATCTGTACTTACTGGGCAGGACCAAGGAGATGCTCAAGGTCAAGGGAATGAGCGTGTTCCCTTCTGAGATCGAAGCCCTCCTCGGCCGCCACCCGGCGATCAGCGGCAGCGGCGTTGTCGGAAAGCAGGATCAGGAGAAGAGCGAAATCCCTGTGGCCTTTGTCATGTTGAAACCTGACTTCGTCGGCCGCGTGAGTGCAGAGGAAATCACGGCCTGGTGCCGGAAGAACATGGCCAATTTCAAGGTGCCCGAGGTCCGGATCGTCGACCAATTGCCCCTCACGGCCACCGGCAAGGTGCAGAAGACCGAACTGGAGCGCATGCTCGACTGAGGTTGCTCTGTGACCATTCCCATCAGTGGTCTATGATCGTGTAGCCACGCTCCGCCATGCACCTTTTAAGGGCATCGTTGTACAGTAGCTGCTGCTTCCTCCGTTCCACGAACTGCTGCGCTTCGAGTTCCTTTTTTTCCTCGGCACGCATCGGGGAGGGATCCTCCGGAGGACGAATGGCAGGGTCAAACCCTGTTCGCTGCACTGCACGCGTGTGACATTCGAATCGGTCTTTGCTCTCCTGTTCTTTCCCCGCGCCTTCCTTCTGGAAGACAGACAGATCCAGTTGCGTGGACGGAGCCTTACGGCACGAGCCGACACAAACCAAGGTGAACGCGAGCAAGGCGCCAACAGCGGCTACCCGCCACTTTCTCGTTCGCTTCTTTCCGATCAACACGTCTCCCTCTCTCTTCCGGCAGGATTCTTCACGCCGATGACTCCTGGTTCAACCTTCCGAACATCCCCCTGTTCTTCTTGTATATCTCGAGGAAGCACCCGAAGAGCTCGTCGTAGATCCGGCGGTTCTCCGGCCTCGGGGCAAAGCTTGCCTCGTAGGAGATCAAATCGGGAATATCGTCAAATCCGATGCACCCCAGGCCGACCGAAGCGATGAAGGCCGCCCCCCGGGCATTCGCCTGGAGCGGGTCCTTCACCTGCCTGATTTCCCGGTCGAGCACATCGGCAAAGATTTGGCACCACACATCCGACCTGGCACCCCCTCCTACGATGTTCAGGGGATTCAACGGGCGCTTCACGAATTTCTCCACGTACCCGAGACTCCACCTTGTATTGTACGCCACTCCCTCCAAAAAGGCCCTCACGATGTGATCGAGGTTGGTGGTCTTCGAGATGTTGTACAGCCCACCCCGGAGGGTGGTGCTGTCCACCGGGGTCCTCTCCCCGTTGAGCCAGGGCGTGAAGATGAGCTTGTGACTGCCCGGTTCGACGCGTCTCGCCACCTCGTCCATGATCTCGTAGGGGTTCTCAGGGGGCTCGCCCGTAACGAGGTCGTTCTTGTGGAAAAGGATGTTGTCCGCAAGAAAGCCAAGGCATCCACCTGCGAGGTCCTGTTCGTTCACGCTCTGGTACTTCCCGGGGATCGCGGTCGGGAACGACGCGATCGCGTGAAAGATATCCGATTTCTTGAAGGGAACAATGCACTGCACCCAGGATGACGTCCCGATGTAGACGTGCCCCTCGTATTCTCTCACCGCTCCCGACCCGATGAGCGCGCACTGGTGGTCCGGCGAACCCATCACGACCTTCACGTCTCTGGGCAGGCCGATTTCGTCGGCCACGGCCGGCAACACCGGCCCGAGGATTTCGGTAGACCCCTTGAGGGGAGGCAACTTCTCCCTGTCGAGCCCCAGGATTCGGATCAGCCTGTCGTCGTAGTGCACACGGTTGATGTCTCTCGTGTCGGTTGTCCAGAAGAGGTGCATCGAGTCGAAAGAGGCGGCAAACTCGCCCGTCAACCTGAGGTTCAGGTAATCCTTGCTCGGGAGGAACATGTGCGTCTTTTCGTACACCTGCGGGAACTCGTTCTTCCAGAGCAGTACATGGGCAACGTCATCCTTGCCGGAGAGGGACGGCGCACCTGCGGTCTTGGTCACCCATTCCACGATCTTGAGCAGCCCGTAGCCCATCACGCTCGGGAAGCCCTTCATGGCTTCCGCAACGTACGGGGCTCCGCGGGAGTCCATCCAGGTGAGCGAGTTCATCAGGTGGTTGCCTTGCGCATCCACCGCCACCGTGCTGGAAAACGTGCTCGACACGCAGACCGCCTCGATCGCATCGGCAGGCACTGCGCCCTTGCCCACGAGCCTCCTGGATGTTGCCAGCAAGGCGTTCCACCAGTCCTCGGGGTCCTGTTCGGCTCCGCCGCCGGGCAGGAAGTGGATAGGGGTCTTCTCAAAGTCAGAGACCTCCACTTGTCCGTGTACCGAGATGATGGAGACCTTCACGCCGGATGTGCCGTGGTCGATGGCTAAGATGTACTTGTCCTGCTTCATGCGGCGTCTCTAGATATCAATCTTTGTCACTCTTCCCCGTGCATCGATCCGTTCTGCATACAGCACCTCGACCGCCTTCTTCTTTCCCTTCTGCTTAATGGGCTTCATCGTTTTTCGCAGGCTGATGAAATCATTCGGGTCCACGCATCCCTCCGGGGGCAGCACGCCCTTGGCCGTGACCTTGCCCTGATCCATCAGGATCACGCCCATGGCCGCAGGAATCCCGGTGCCCTCGCCCAACCCACCCCCTTCGGAGGCCATGTGGACCCTGTACTCCTCGCGTTTTCCGTCTTTCTTGCCCTTTACGACGACCGCCATGGCCCCCCGCTGGGTGCCGAATTTTGTTCGTTTGAGGATCCTGTCCCGCTCCCGGATGATGTACGCGACCGCAAAATCATAAGGCACGACTTGCTTTCCGCGCACGTCGAGGGGTTCTTTGCTCGCCAGACCCAGTTTGCAGACGTTCCCGGTCAGTTCATAGTACTCGATCGGAAGGACCGACCCCTTGTTCGTTACTTGCTTGACCTTGATGTACTTCGGCAGGGTTACCTGCTCCGGATGCGGATACGGGTAGAGCGGGATCTTCTTCCCCACGATCGGGAAGTCGAAGGTCTGCCTGAGGGCGATCCCGTCCTCCCGGAAATACTTCACATACTTCAGCTTCCCGTCCAGGAACATGGGGATGTCGATCGTCATGCAGTGGAAACGATGGCCGATGACGCCCTCCCCTTCTGTGGGTTCGCCGCCGTGTGTATGGAAGATGTCCACCGACTCGGTCTCGTCCAGGAGCGTGTCGGCCACCAGCTTTGCGAACAGGTTCGTGACGCCCGGGGAGGCACCCATGCCGATGAGGGCTGTAATCCCGGCCTTCTTGGCGGCCCTGTGCATCTTCAGGATGTCCATGGTCACATCCACGTCATCGCAGATGTCCACGTAGTTGATTCGCTCTTCGATGACCGCCCCCAGGATGGTCTTCACGCTCTTGTAAAATGGCCCGACGCAGTTGAGCACGATGTCACTGCCCTTGATCGCCTTCTTGATGCTCACAGGGTTCTCTGCATTCACCTTCACCGCCGAGACCTTCCTGGAGCCGGTCTCCTGGATGATTTCCCTGGCCCTGGGCATGTTCACGTCGGCGATACGAATCCCGGAAAACAGATCCTGTGCAGCCAGACTCTTGACGGCCACACTTCCGACCGCACCACAACCACCGAGAACGGTTACTTTCGCCATCTTATCCTCCTCTCAGGAACTCTAGAATCTTGTCAAATTTCGAAGAAACACCCTTACAATATGTGGTTTGTTTACGGGAAGGCAGTGTATGAAAGAGGGGACGGAGTGTCAAGGAACGCATGGGAAGCCATATAAAATAGGAACAGCGTCGGGTCAGGCATCCTCCAGTGGCTCTTCTGCGTAACACCTGAGGGGCCGGTCGAACATGTACAGGCCGCACTTGTTGCAAGATATGCATTCGGCCTTTTCCAGGCTTCCTTGTTTCCATCGTCTGACCAGTTCCGGTTCCCGGATCAGAGGCCTCGACAGGGAAACGAAGTCACAGACGCCATCCTCCAGCATCTTCTCGATCACACTCGGGGTACGGAGTCCACCCACCAGAATGACCGGCACCGAGCCTTGGCGCTTCAATGCTTGTGCATAGGGTTGAAAGTAGGCTTCTTTTTCCTCCTTGTTGATTCCCGGGACCGCGATGCGGAGCTGGCTGTCCGAAACCGTTCCTCCTGTCACCTCGATACAGTCGATGCCGGCATCCGTGATGATCTCCGCAACGCCCACCGCTTCCTCCTTCACGAGCCCCCCCTCGATGAAGTCATCGCAGTTCATCTTGATCATCAACGGGTAGTCCTCCCCCACCAGATCCCTGCCTCTTGTGGCGATTTCGGTAATGAAACGCGCTCTGTTTTCGGTACTGCCCCCGTATTTGTCGGTTCGGACATTCGTGTAGGGGGAAATGAAGTTGCTGATCAGATACCCGTGCCCCCCGTGGAGCTGTACAGCGTCAAAGCCCGCCTCCATCACACGACGACAAGACTGGGCAAACCGCTCGACCATCTCTTCAATCTCCGGGACCGTCATTGCACGAGGGACGACCTCCTTGTTCGTCACCGGAACGGCAGAAGGGGCAATGGGACTCGATCCTCGTATCTTCGGGTTCTCCTGACGGCCCGTATGCACGATCTGCATGGCTATTTTCGCGCCTCGTGCGTGCACGCCGTCGATCAGTTCTTTCCAGTCCTCCACATACCGGTCCTCGTCCATGGCGAGGTCATAGACTCGACCCTCCACATAGCAACGTTTCTTATAGGCATCCCCATCGACGAGGGCGGCGGACGTGACGATCAGCCCGACCTCTGCCTCGGCCAGCCTGAAGTACAGTTCCTTCAAACTCTGGGTCGGACGGCCGTCGGCCGTCGCCATGCCCTCGAGCGTGGCTGACCGGACGAACCTGTTCTTTACCTGCACGCCCTTGATACTGGATGGCTCGAAGAGGATTGAAAGCATTCTTCCTCCATGAGAGAATCTATCCATATCTCTTGCGGAAACGCCAGGATGCTCCTAATCCGGATGTTGTATTCTACTTCAAATCCGTTTTTCTGAAAAGGAAAGATCATGACCCCTGACGATCTGAAGGTAAAAATCCTGGGCATCGTGGGCACGCCGATCAAGGACGGCAACTGCCAGTATTACCTCGAACAGGCGCTGCAAGTGGTCGAGTCCGGAGGGCAGGCAACGACCGAGCTGATTCATCTCCAGGACTACCGGATCGAGTACTGCATCGGCTGTGAAGCCTGCCTTCGTCGGGTACACAAGGTGCAAAAGGAGGTCGGCTTCGATGTCATCCCGGTTCCTGTAAAGGAGTATAACTGCAGCATCAAGGACGACATGGAGATCATCCACAAGAAGATGCTCGAAGCGGACGGCATCCTGCTCGCCGCACCCGTGTACATCGCTACGATCCCGGGTCAGGTAAAGACCTTCATCGACCGATGCCGGACCTTCGTGCACGACTTCCGGCTCCGCGGCAAGGTGGCCGCACCGCTGACCGTAGCCTTCTACAGGAATGCCGGGGAGGATACGGCTCTTCAGATGATGGCCCTCTCGCTGCTGGCCCTTGGGCTGACCCAGGTCTCCTTCGGCGCTTCCGCGGTCTCCACGAAGGAGGGGATGGGCATCCCGATCCGCGAGACCCGGTTCGCGGTCAAGGAGGATCCGGTCGGAATGACCCTGATGAACATGGCGGCCACCCAGGTTGCCCAGACCGCTCTGCAGATGAAGGCCGGCAAACTGGCGCTGGAAGAGGCCGGGGTGAGCGTGAAGACCGGTGGATGGGCGCCTCCGCAGTGAGGATGCTGTCATGCCCGCGGAGGCGATCCATTGGCGCAGGGTTTCGATTAATCGAATACCTCTCACCATCCGTCATTCCCGCCCCCGCCTAGAGATTGCGGGGGCAGGCTCCGGCGGGAATCCCCCAGCCTTGTGGCATTCCTTCTCCCCCTTGGGGGAGAAGGTCAGGATGAGGGGGAGCTTTTGTGCCACCCTCACCCTAACCCTCTCCCTCATGGGAGAGGGAATATCGGTTCTTCAGCCCTTATCGCGTCAACAAAAAGGTGTCAGGAACCTTTTTCAGCCTCAGTCAAGAAAAACCACGCCAATCAGAAAAAGGTTCCTGACACCTTTTTATTGCCCCTCCGCACCTGATGCCAAGGGATTCCTGCCTACGCAGGAATGACGGCTGGGTAGAGATTCTCCCTTCCTTTGCAGTCCTCTACACCAAATTAATCCGGATGCCGCACAGCACCACATGGTCTTCCATGTACTCGCATCCCCGCGCTTTGGCCGCGGCCAGCAGCCGGGCCTGGTCTGCCACTTCCAGGTCAAAGGCCCCGACGCCCGGTCCGCGGCCGTCGGCGGCAGGCACAAATCGGATCGACCCGTTCTGGAGCTGTATGTGCGGTTCCCCGGGACCGCATTCCGTCAGGGGAAGTCCCAGGATCCGTGCCCACAGATCGGCCAGACCGGCCGGGTCCTCGCTCTGTATTTCCGCTCCCACGAGACCCCTCACCACATCGGCTCGAACGGCCTTCTCCCAGTCCGGACCGCCCGGTTCCCACATGCACATCCTCTCCGTAAAATCCACTCCGGGATCCACCGAATCCACGGAAAGGAGCACACCACCCGTGTCGCGGGGATGGAAGTGGGTGCAGCGATACTCCGGGTTGTCCAACGTAAAGACCGAACGGACGCCGAGGCCCGTTATTCGCTCCCGCTCGGCCTGCGCATCCGCACACTGCAGCAACACCATGTACCCCCCGTTGCCGCCACGCCGTTCGAGATATCGTCCGGCGGTGGTATTTTCCTGGACCGGGGCGACCACCTCCAGGAAGTCCCCGTTTATCGGTATGACCGCGTTCTCGAGCCCGAAATAGACCACCAGCGGGTCCCGGTAGGCGACATCCAAACCCAGCACCGCCGTAAGGTCGGCCACGACCGGCTCCAGTTTCTCGGCCACCAGGCAAACTTGGCGTAACCGCATGTTTGTTCCCTCCCTTTCGGTCCCTCGATTGCTCTGCAGAATAGCAAACCGACCGGGGAAGCCACAAGTAAGGATTTTCACGATCCGGAACGATATAAATAGGTAAGGAGTGGTGGTATGATGATCTGCCCGAAATGCGGATTTGAACAACAGGATGCCGTCGATTGCATCCAGTGCGGCATTGTCATCGAAAAATACCGACAACCTGCGTACGCTGCTCGTCCTCCGGCCGGAATGACGGAAAGCGGCCCCCGGAAATCCCGTGCCTCCCTTCCCTGGAACGCCCTTCTCAGGCTGACCCTTCTCGTCGGTATCGGCCTTTTCTCTATTTCCTATCTACTGAAGGACAACCTGCCCGACGGCGACAACATCCTGGAAGAGACCCTTCAACCCCCGGTTCAGACGACAGTGAACATGGCCCCCTTCCAGATCGAGGCAGGCGAGATGGTCTACACCATCACCCCACTCCATGCCTACGAACTCTATGGACTGGTCGTCTCCTATCACAACTGCGGTACATGGTGGGACATATACCATCACGGCCAGTGGAAGGATTTCATCAACGTCAAGGATCTGTGCGTGATCTGGGGGAGCAACGTACTGACCGAAGTCTACAAGGAAATGCGATTCACGAGCGATTCGTGGACCTGCACGTATTACTGGCCCAATCACGAGGTCGGAGCCAAATTCAACCACACTTGCCTGTCGAACAATCACCTCCTGAGCCACGACGAATCCGTGACCCGGTCGCTCCTGAAGACATCTCGTGGAGATCAGATCTACTTGAGGGGCTATCTGGCGGAATATTCCCACACCGGCGGAGAGTTTCATCGCGGAACGAGCACGAATCGAACGGACAAGGGGAACGGTGCCTGCGAGACCATCTATGTAGAGGACTATGAGATCCTCGAGAGGGGAAACCCCTTCTGGCGAACGACCTTCACGGTCTCAAAATACGCGATCCTGCTCAGCCTGCTCCTCATCATCATCCGCTTCCTGCGATCCCCGGTAACCTCGAGTTACGAATAGCCCATCCCTCTCGAGAGGGAGTATGCCAGGGAGCCTCTGGATTCCCGCCTGCGCGGGAATGACGGACACCGCATCTACGCGGTTTTGACCTTGGCGGCTTCCTGGAGGCCGAGTTCTTCGATGGCGGCCTCGCGCATCTTGAACTTCTGAACCTTGCCGGTCACGGTCATCGGGAAGTCCTCAGCGCTGGGCACGAACTTCCAGTACTTCGGCACCTTGAAGTGGGCGATCTTACCCTTGCAGAAGGCCTTCATGTCTTCATCGGTGAGCGCTTCGCCCTCTTTTGGCAAGACCCACGCCATCAGCTCCTCGCCGTACTTCACGTCCGGCACACCGACGACGTAGACGTCCATGACCTTCGGGTGGGTCAGAACGAACTCTTCGATTTCCCGGGGGTACAGGTTCTCTCCCCCGCGGATCACCATCTCCTTGATCCGGCCCGTGATCTTCACGTAGCCTACCTCGTCCATCCTACCCAGGTCCCCGCTGTGCAACCACCTACGCCCATCGATCGTGTCGGCCGTCGCTTCCGGGTTGTTGTAGTACCGGCTCATCACCTGATAGCCCCGGAAGCACAACTCGCCCTGCTCTCCCCGGGCCATGACCCTGCCCGTGGCCGGATCGATGATCTTGAGCTCCTGCCACGGCATCACGCGCCCCACCGTGGAGACGCGCCGCTCCAGAGAGTCCTCGATACGGGTCATCGTCGTAACGGGTGAGGCCTCGGTCTGACCGTACGCGATGACCACCTCCTTCATGTTCATCTTTTCGATGACCTCCTCCATCGTCTTGGTCGGGCAGGGAGCCCCGGCCATGATGCCCGTTCTCAGCGTCGAGAGGTCGTACTTCTCGAAGTCGGGAAGGTTGAGCTCGGCGATGAACATGGTCGGCACACCGTGCAGGGCGGTGCACTTCTCTTTTTCCACCGCCTCGAACACCGGGACCGGTTCGAAGGTAGGGCAGGGAATCACCATCTTCGCGCCCGTGGACACGCAGGAAAGGTTGGACATGACCATCCCGAAGCAGTGATAGAAAGGAACGGGAATGCACAGGCAGTCCACCTCGGTAAAGCGCATGACCTGTGCCACGTGATAGCCGTTGTTCAGGATGTTGAAATGGGTCAGGGTAACGCCTTTGGGAAAACCGGTCGTGCCCGACGTGTACTGGATGTTGATATCATCATCCGGATCCAGCTCGGGGGCGACCGCCCTCAGATCCTCATCCGGTACCGTTGTCCCGTCTTCCAGCACCTCCTCGAAGCAAAAGGTGCCTTCCTCTTTGCCGTCGAGCAGGACCACGTTCTTGAGCGCGGGCAGAACGGATGCATCCAGTTCGCCCGGCGTAGAACGAGGAATCTCAGGACAGAGCTCCAACAGCATCTCGTAATAGAGCGAAGTCCTGAACGAGTGCATCAGAACGAGCGTCTCTGTCCCGGACTGTTCGAGGGCGTACCTGAGTTCGTGGGTCCGGTAGGCGGGGTTGATGTTCACGAGAACCGCCCCGATTTTCGAGGTCGCAAACTGCGTGGCCACCCACTCCCAGCAATTAACCGCCCAGATGCCCACACGATCACCCTTCTTGACCCCGAGCCTGAGAAGCCCCTTTGCCAGTTGATCGGTCACCTGGTCGAATTGGCCGTAGGTGAACCGTCGATCCTGATGCACGGAAACCAGCGCTTCCTTCTCAGAATGCTGCCCGGCAATCCTCCGCAGACACTCTCCGATGGTCATGTAGAGCAGAGGCCTGTCGACAGCCCCGTGGGCGTAGCTCGGGCTTCCAGACCCCATAAATGCCTCCTCTGTCTTCAAGGGAGTCTCTATTTCCCCGGATGCTTCAAGTGTTCCTCAGGTTTTGTCACTTCGGACAGGGGAACCTGTTCGACAAACCCGAAGGTCTGGCCTCCAAGCAGCATGACCCACACGACCAAGACCATCGGCAGGACCGTTGCGGGAAGGCCCGTGGGCGCCAGAATAACCGTCATGGCCGCGAACAACCATATGGAGAGCAACGCTCCCAGCAAGGCGTAGATCACCGATCGCCAGCTGAAATAGAGGTAGAACCCGCCCAGGGCGATGGCCGTCAAGATCGGATTGACGCTCATCACGCCCGTGCGCAGGATCGGTTCGTACTGCCCAAACAGGTAGCCCAAGAGAATCGAAAGGCCGGCGCCGAGAAGTGCCATCAGGGCCGAGATGCGTGAGTTCACCAGGATACCCACGAGAATGAGCAGGCCCGTGACCGGGTGGAGTTGCACGAAGACCCGCCCGAACCCGATGGTGATTCCGAAGAACCAGGTCTTCCAGGTGTACAGTGGGCTCGTATCCGGGTGGTCAGCCAACAAAGGTGATACAGCGGAGAAATTTGCAAGGTCCTTGTAGAGGATCCCTGCCAGAAGGGCCCACAACAACACAACGACCGGAAACATCGTGGCCGGTAGGTCCAGCCTCTTGAGCGCGTGCGTCAGCCCGGAAGTCAGCGGCACCGCCAGGATTCCCCCCATCATCACGAAGACCGTAAGCTCGAGAACCGGATGAGCCATGGCCGGGTGAGCGAAGATGCCGACCAGAAGGCCCACATAGCCTCCACTGAAACTGAACAGGCCGCTTCTTATGCTCTCTTCATCCGCCTGGAACCACCGGGCCACGAGCGTTGCCACTGTCGCGCCGAGTAAAAAATCCACTGCAGCCACCCAGGAGCTGATCGCTACTCCCAAGATGATGATGAGCCCTGTCCAGGGGTTGTTCTGGAAGAAGACCTGACCGACTCCTCGAAGCAGAATCTCCGGGAAGCTGAGCAACGGGTTCTTGGAAACCTCATTCATAACCTACTCCTCTGTGATTCACTGGGCTCCCTCGACAGCATTCACTTCCCTGCAATTGACGACAATATAGTCTATTTTCAATCTTATGTCAGCGGTTTTTCCCGAGAAGGTCGCGGGCGCCGACACCCCAGTGACTCAGGACCCTGGATGCTTCGCCCAGGTTTGTGTCGAGCATCTCTACCTGATCCCCGGCAACGATCTTCACGAACCCGGAAAAGGCCGTGGGCGCCCAGGGCACCAGTACGGTCAGTTGTCCGTCGCCGTGATCCTCGACCACGTAAACGACCTCCCGAACCCCCTCAGAAGAACCGAGCAGGGCCGGCCTGAATGCTGCGCCCTCCCCTGCTTCTCCAAAGGCCTTCGTCAGACTCTTCAGAGCGCTGTACATAGGCAAGCGTCCCAACACCTTGCGGTCAATCCAGCCACCAAGACGTCTTCCGACCTCCACACGCAGGGCGAGGCCGATCACAAAGGAGACGCCAACCAGCAGGGCCACAGCAATCGGAACCGGAGCCGCCAGGTGGTCGAAGGTCCCCTTTGGGAACAGATCGGCGATGGGCGTGGCCAGCCCGACCACGAGATCCAGGATTTCTCCCAGCAGCATATACAGAAGGAGCACCGGCAATACGACGAACAAGCCACCCAGCGCCGTCGTCTTCAGGAATTCGCCAATCTGCTTCATCGTGGGGCTTCCTCCGTGTTTGATGTCTTCCTTGTTACTGCATCTCAGCCTGCTCCCCTTCAGTGGGGAAGAATCCTTCGACCACTGCGTAGGGAAGGCCCAGTGCTCTCCCCATGATTCCCAACAGATCTTCCCCCAGAGCCGTAGGCGACAGGGGGACCGTCTTCGGGTGGTCCAACGGCCCGTGCACTCGCATCGGAACGGCTATCACCCCCTTGCCTCCAAGGAGGTACGAGACAAAAGGAATCCTGGAAAGGATGGACTCGACGGTTTTGAGAGACGAGGCCAGCACCCTGACGTCCAGCTTTCTCCCCACCATGTCAATCTTACCGACCGCATAGATATCCACGGTCGTTCCGTCGATAAAGACCTCCTTGAGTTGCAGTTCGCCCTTCTGAATAATCCCATGGGCTTGGATCGAGTTGTAGGCGAACCCCCGCTTAGCGAGGTCAGGGAGTCTCAGCTGGAGGATCTCCTTCGCATCGAGAAACGCGAGGACAGCGAAGAGGAAGCGATCTTGAAGAATCGTACCCTTCCGGCAACTCAGTTCGAAATCGCCCTGAAGCCATTGCAGGAGGTCCTCTGCTTGCCCCCTTCCTGAAAGTTTCACCTTGAAACTTAAATCCCCGGTTGCATCCACGTCGATTTGGATGCAGTCCAGTACCTCCTCGATTCTCTTGTCCCGGCACATGGCCGCCAAGTCAAGGGACAGCTCCGCGGGCAGCACCTCCACGGCTCCCACCGTGGAAACGCCACAGAGATCCGCTTCCTTTGGAATGATCTCGATCCCTTCCCCTTGCAGCCGGATCTCGACTTCCACCGGTCGCAATGTGACCCCCTCTAAGGTGAAGGAGTCTGCCTTCACCCGGACGACGCCTTCCACCGTCAAGCTGTCGAGGCTGTTTCGGTTCCGCGAATCCGCCTGCAGCAAAGCATCCTCTTGCGCCTCTTCGTGACCTAACGCCTCTTGTATCTTGTCCCAATCAAGGTCTCCCGCGAGAGCATCTATGTCGAGAACGAATCCCTCTGAGGACAAGGAAACATCGCCCCCCAGCACAAGTTGCTCTTCCTCCCACACGAGCCTGGCCCGTTCCATCGTCACTTGACTTCCTTGCGCCCGCAGCGAGAGGTCCTCCAGACGCACCGGGACAGCAACGGGAAGGGGAAGGCTCAAGGCCTCTGCCCTTAGCGTCCCTGTCGCTTTCGATTCCAGAGGGTGATCCATGAAGATCTTCGCTTCGAGATCCCCCTCGACTCTCCCGGCGAGGACCTGGTTATCCAGAAACAGGTCGTCGAGCGTTTCCTTCTCGAGCCTCCCTTGAAAGGCGATAAAGAACGCATTCTCCCTTTCTGTCAGCCTCAAGGATGCCTTCGACACGTCATCCTCGATGGACAGGTCGTTCACGACCAGCGCCTCAGGTTTCAGGACGAGGTCCACAGACACCCGGGGGCCCAGGGGTGACAGGAGAATCCCGCTTACGAGGCTATCCTTCCCCTTCTCCCATTTGAACACGGCCTGCGACACCTTGTAGGGCGCCCGGAGATGGAACTCGGGAGGATACTCGATCTGCTCCGACACCCAGCGATTCGCCTCCGGTCCCACGGCTCCGTTCAGCTTCCACTCCATTCTCTGCAGACCTTCCCGATAGCCGTCGAGCCGGCCGCTCACGACGCATTCCGCGTCCAGGAGATTTACGCGCACACCCTCGAGGAGGATGCTTTTCCGGTTGGCCTGCAATGATCCCTTGGACACCTTCACTTGACCGGGAAGGAGAGACGTCTCAACGACGAGTCCTTTCACGGCGCCCCCGGCCTCAAAGTACCATTTGTCCGGCTTCTCGACAGGCCCTGACAGGCTTTTCACCCTGAGCGCCATGGTGCCCCTGACAGACTTGACCTCTTTCGTCGCTTCGCGAAAGGCTTCCAGGGAAGCAAGCCTTCGGTGTATCTCACCCAGGGACAAGTCGAGATCCCCGGACAAGTGCCGCACGTAGGGCGTCTTGCCCAGTTCGAGAAGGGCGGTCACTCCGGAAAAGGACGATTTCCCCAAGCTCCCCGAAAGATCCTTGCCTTCAATTGCTCCTGGAGACAGAGCGATATCTCCGCCCACCCCTTCAAGTTCCAAACCGGGATCGCGCACAAGAATCCTTGCTCCCCTGAAACGACCCTTGACGAATAGGTTTTCCAGACTTCCAAGGTCAGCGAGAGATGGCCCATCTGAACGAACAACCACAGACGAGACCTCGCCTCCCCTCACGTACTCGCAGATTTCCTGAACCCGGGGGTTCTCACCTCCTGTGATCAAAGCAACCTCACGCAGCTCGAGAAGATCGATGCCTTCCCCCTTTGCCTCCAGGCTCACTTGAGGGGGGTCCGAATCGATGGAGAGTTCTCCGCTCGATTTCAGCCCTGGGAAGTCGAGGGTGAGGCGATTCAAAGAGACGAGCCTTCGCCCCGGCTCGAACCTAAGGGACCCGCTGAAGTCGAGACCCTCCAGAATTCGCTTCCGGTCAGGCGATTGGTGTTTTAGGGAAGGCAAAAAGCCTCGAAATTCCCCCTCGAATCGATCCGCGTCATGCCCGTCAAAGGAGAACTCCACGTCGAGGTCTGCGGGTTCGAGCCGCGCCAAAGCAGGGGGCACGAGCCCCTCGAGAATCGACGCAGACGCGAGGCCGCGTAATCGGATTTTGCACTCCCCCTTCAACGTTTCACCGATGGACCCCTCGAGCGAAAGGCCTTCCCAGAACCTTGACCGACAGATGAGATCCACCCGGACGCGATGGGGCCCTGAATCGACTCGGGCCCGGAGGTCCTCCACACGAAAGAGAGGCCGGTCTTCTCGGCACAGCTCAAAGGTTCCTTCCTCGAGTTCAACGGAAAGGCCCGGCACCTTCGAGGTGAGCACAGACACAACCGACGCCACCCCTTCCCGGACCTCCTCCTGAGCAGAGAGATCCGAGTCCTCCCCACCCTCTCCGGAAAGCTCTAATTTCAACACCGGGGCCTCGATCCGAATCCTCATTAACTCGAAGTCCCCCTCGAGGAGGGACAAAAGGCTCGTTTCGGCTGTGAGCTTTGCAGCCCTGATTTCCATCGCTCCGGGCTCCGTGAGGCTCCCCTGGTATATTTCGATGCGGGGACGGGGGAAGAGGGAGAGTTCGGCCTTCTCGTACCCCAGCGTGGCTCCCAGCTCCTCAAAGGCCAGCGCTATCACTCTGTCTTTGACGACGTCCAGGTTGAGGAGAGAAGGGACAAGGAAGAGCAAAGTAACGAAGAGTGCAATGCCGGCCAATCCGCCAATGAGAAATAACCAGGCACATCCTCTCTTTCTAACACCCATGGCGGAGTCCTGATCCTCTCATCCTACCTGTGCGAAGCGCACCTCTGCGTCATGGATAAACAGCGAACGCACCTTGTCCCAGAAATCCCCCCCGAGCACGAACAGGCTCGCCACGATCAGGATGTCCCCACCAAGGGCATACGGGAGAGGATGACTCGACAAAGCGGGAATCCACTTAACTGCATAAGGCGACAACCACCCAAACAGGAGCGGCACGCTGAACATGACGAGCCCGATTCGATAGCGAAGCCGACCGACCTTCCTGGGCGGACCGTACTGCTTCAAGAATCCGAAAACCCGGTTCTTGATGTAGGCATAGCCGCTCTTCCCCAGGACCGCTATCGCGGCGAGCCCCAGAACCTCCGCCGACAGCAGGAGACCGCCAGTGACCGAGGCGGTCACACCGGTCGAGAGACCCAGCGTCGTCACAAGCGGAACGCCCGCGAGGGGCAATAGAATACTGAGTCCGAACATGGCAGCACCCAACTTGAATCGCCACCCCGTTGCCGGCGACGCCAACAAATCTGCTTGTTCGTTCATGCACTTTCTCCTTCTCTACGAAAGGCGAAGCCCGGAAACTGGGAATCCCGCTTTGCGGAGAACCCGGCTCTCATATCACCCGCTCTTCATCGAGGAGTTGAAAGCTCGTTAGTTTCCAGTAGCTCTTGGTTGGCACCATCGTCAACTCGGCCCGGTAGGTGTTACAGCGATAGTGAATGTGCCCGGAGTGACTCACCGACCCGTACACATCCCAGCTCGCCACCATGGCAACACCGCCATCCTTCAGCCGCTTCATCGATTCAACCGATTTGATGTCCAGTCGGTCGATGAGGGTCGACGCGCCTTCTGTCTCATCCATCCGCATCGCTTGCCGGTTCTGTAGGTACACCTCGTTCAGGAACTCGCCGGCAACACTCCGCGCCAGGTAATCGTAGATCTCCTCGTCCGTGTCCAGCATGAAGGCGCGGTACGTGTTCAGCATCAACCCCTGAAGGACTCGTGTAGCTTCAGCTTCTGAAAGTACGTCTTGATGCAAGACCCTTTGATGTACCGGAAGTCGACCCAAAGCATGTCCACAGAGGCCACCCGCTACGAGCGCGATGGTGCAGAGGACGATCCCCTGTTTCCTGGCCCGTGGCCGCAGACTGAGAAACCACGCAGCGGGCAGGAGCAGGAAATACAACCAGCGGTCGAGGAGTCCGAGACCGGCCCGAACAACACCTTGCCCTTCATCGAGGGCTGACGCAGAGTCAGGGACCGTTGCCACTGTCTGCGTCGGGCGCAAGACCTCACGATACACCGACCCGTCCGCCAGCCGAACCCGAACCAGCGCATCCGTCATCGTCTGCTCGAGCCCGTCGATGCTGATTTGAGCACCGGCCAGACCTTCATCCCCACACGCCATGTTCCACATTTCTATGATTGCGCTCCCCGTGACCACTCGGTTCCGGGGCGAGGAAACCCTGCAATCCTCCGGGAAGGTCGGTGTGAAGCGATCCGGAATGTTCTGATAGCGAGGCACCTTCCAGACAACCCGGATCGTTCCAGAATCGGACTCCTCCATCTCGAGGCAGGCCGGACGGATGTTGTCGGCCAGGGCGGACGCGCACGCCAGGAACCCGAACAGCAATCCCACAATCAGAGAAGACGTGAATCGTCTATGTAGCATCTTGGGGAGAACCAAACCTCATTCCTCTGTTCTCGATCCGTCCACGTCCAGGTCGTAGGGCATGCCTTCCAGAAGAACGCGGTACTGCGATCGAAGTTCCTGGTAGGCCTTCTGCGCGAGCATGCGCTGCTTCTCGCTGATCCAGTCTGCCTGCAGCCGGTCCTTGATTTCGTCGAAAGCCGGAAGTCGAGGGTCTGAACGATCCTCAACGTAAACCGCGTGAACCCCGTATCCCGACATAACCGGGCCATGCCACGAGCCGGGCGATAGGGTTTCTACAGTCTCGGCAAACGCTGTGCCGAACCGGCCTTGGACCGCCCGTGCATCGCATTTCTCGCAGTGGGCCGGGAGCATGGAAGCGTCACCGAGTTGATGATCTGCCGACGGGTTCGCACCCCCCGCCTCTCCCGATTCCAGAAAGGCCTTCACCGCCTGTTCCGCACGCTCGACGCCCCGCTTGTCCGTGTTGAAGAAGACTTGCGTGAATGTCATCTGCATGGGTGTCTCGTATTGGCCCCGGTTCTGCTCAAGGTATTCGCGCAGGTCTTCATCGGAGGGCTGAGCCAGGGCCGAAAGGTCCTTGAACAGGAACTCCATCTTCTGGGCCAGTCGGCGGCGTACGACCACGTCGTCCTTGTCCAGACCCATTTCGACGGCCTCCCGCTCGAGGATCCTCTCACGAATGACCTGATTGACCTGGCCACGAAGATCCTCGGCGGTCGGCTCACGGCCCATGCGCTTCTTCCACATGGTCCTGAACCACTCGATGTCAGCAGAGGAAACTTCCACAAGGTAAGGATCGTCTTGAGCCGGCTCCGGGGCCCTGTTCAATGCGGCATGAAGCCCGAAAACCGCCAACCCAAGGACGAACAGATGGACAAGAGGCTCTCGAATCCAGTTTCTCACTTTGGCGTCCACCCTTCGACTCGGACTTCGGCAGAGATTAAGAGCCTAAACACCTATTCCTACTTAGCATTCCACTATAGGGCTGTCAATTTTGCCTCGGGTGCGCAGGGAACAAGAGCCCCCGGGACAAATTGACAGGGAATACCGGTTTTGTATTATCGTGAAACCCGATTGATTGCACCCGAAACCAATGTGGAGAGAACTGCATGGAGCGATTCAAAGAGAAATATGGCCCATGGGCACTTGTAACAGGCGCAGGCTCCGGAATCGGTGCCGAGTTTGCCAACCAACTGGCAGGCCTCGGCCTCAATCTTGTCCTCGTAGACCGCCGGGAGGATACATTTGACGAAATTACCGGGAGACTCACCTCTCAACATGGAATTGAAGTTAAGGTAATACAAAAGGATCTGGAAGAACCGGATTTCCTGCCGGATATTCTTCAAGCAACAGATTCCCTCGAGATCGGCCTGCTCGTAAACAATGCCGGTTACGCCCTGACAGGTGATTTCCTCGATCATGATCTTGAACAGGAAATCGGTCTGCTCCGCTCATCCTTTCTCACGCGTTTGGCAAGAAGATGGTTGAACTCGGCCGGGGCGGTATTATCTTTCTTTCTTCCATTGCCGCCTTTCTGCCCATGCCGTTCTGGACACACTATTCTGCGTCAAAGGTCTATGACCTTCACATCGCCAACGGGCTTTACTTTGAACTAAAGGACAAAGGCGTAGACGTCCTGGCGCTCTGCCCCGGCAACACAAAGAC
>RCNC010000627.1_pt1 | contig 22836 bp, 20 predicted proteins | sample 2041301 | NCBI WGS metagenome assembly RCNC01 (sample SAMN09708231, study PRJNA481090) | Marine sediment metagenome, whole genome shotgun sequencing project. | biome: marine sediment; feature: ocean; material: sediment; isolation source: Sewage treatment plant 13A marine sediment (STP13A) ...
TAGTGTCGATCCACAAATGGCCAATTTGCCTGATATCTGCGTTATGCTCAAAATTTTATCCTCGGAATATCAACTATATGCACCCCAAGGGCACTTCTTTCAGGGCGCTTGCGGTAAAATTTTTCGCTTGCCTTGATTTCAACCAAATTTGCCTATTTCTGGATGGACACTATATAAAATAGTGCGTTTTGTAAATCTCAATAAATAAAGTCCAAATGACAAACAAACCCTAATAACCAATACTCCAAATCTCCAACAGCTATTGATTTCGTTTGGGATTTGGAACTTGTAGGTTGGAATTCATTTGAGATTTGGTGCTTGGAATTTGTTATTCGCGGTAAGTGTCGGTTGGCGACGATTGCTCGCAACGAGGGTGCCTGCAACGTTTCCGTGTTGAAGGGGCATCAATCTCCACAAGGTCGTTGCGACATACCCGGCAGCGGTTCTCGTCGCACCATTGGCAGGTGAAGCACGCCTCGCACGGATGTTTTTTCTGCACCTGGCCGGCATCTTCCGGCACGTAGACTTTGCCGGCCAGGCCGGGGACGTTGACCCAGGCCATCATTGTCCTCCCTTTGTAACCATCTGTATTAATCAAAGATGGGAACGGGCTGCGACTTGTCAACCGTTTCACCACCACCCTAAAGTGTGATAGGGGTACCTTAAGTGGTCGTGTTCATAATTACGACCACTTAGGGAAAGGAGACCGTTTTCAGGTGGACCCTCTATACGATGAAGGCACCATTACCGCTGTCCGTAGGCTCAAAGAGGACGCTGAGGCACTGGCTGACCTGATGGCCCTGGATTCACGAGCGGCCATCGATGCCTGGAAACAGGCGGTGGACACCCGCCTGCTCCCCCACTTGATGCCTGAGTTTCCTCTGGTGGCGGCCATCTGCGGCGGGGGCTCCTCGGGTAAATCCACCCTGTTCAACACGCTTGCCGGTGCAGCGGTTTCCCCCACCGGTGGCCGGGCAGGCATCAACCGCCGAATTCTGATTTCGCTGAACGCCTCCCACCGCAGTACCACCGGTATCGCCAAGGCCCTTTTCGAGCCCTTCGGGTGCCCGCCGCGGCAAATGACGGACATGGCAGAACTCACCACCCCCGGCGATCCGCTGCTGCACTACGTTTCGGACCTGCCGGCAGGCCTGGCGCTGATGGATACACCGGATTTTGACACCGGCGCGGGCGGCAGCTACCAGAACCGGGAGATGGCCGAACGGTCCATTCGGGCCGCCGACGTGCTCGTCTACATCTTCACCAACGCCAACTACAACAACCGGGACAACACTGATTTTGTCGCCCGCATGCTTACCGCCGTTGGCACCCGCAACTGTTTTCTGGTCTACCGGGCCTATCCCGGCTTCACTGACGATGAAATCCTCGAGCATGCCGGCACGGTGGCCAAAAACCTATACGGCGATCGGGCACAGCAACATGTACTGGGCGTTTACCGGGCCGGTGAAGACAACCAGGTGGCAGCCGGACAGCGGGCCATGACCATCCTTCCGGTGGCAGGCGGCCAGCCGGGCCTCATGGCCGCTATGGCCCAGATGGATCCCCGGCAGGTGCGAAGAGAACTTCACCGGTCCATATTCAGAGATGTGACCCGGCAGGGTCAGCAGTTTCTCGAGGAGGCCCGCGAATCGAGTGGACATCTGGCGCTTTACCTGGCGTGTTTGCGCACGGTCCAGCAACGCAGCGTCCAGGATGCGCTGGGACATCTTCCCATGGACGCGGTGGTTCGTCGGTTTTCAGAGATTTGGCAGGATACCGATCCGTCCCATGTCAAGATCATGCGCAAAACCGGACGAGTGGTGGAAACGCCGGTGCGTCTGCTGCTGCGGGCAGCCAAGTGGTTGGGCGGGAGAAAATCGAAGGAAAACGGGTTGCCGGACGGCGGCGACATGGCGGCGGCCGTGGAGGCTGATCTCATCCGGGCGGCCAATCGCCTGCGCCAGGCGGCAGTCGATCCGGCGGTCGTGCTCCACCTGTCTGAAACGGATCCGGCAGCCGGTCCGCTGCGTGAATCGGTCCGCCGACTGGCGGAGAAAACCGGTGCCACGGGCCAGCGCACCGACTCGGGCATGATTTCCCTTCAGGTTCCCCTTCACCCTGCCCTGGCGGCACTCCAGGCCGACCTTCGAAGCCAGAACTGGTCGGCCGTCGTCGACGACATGCTGGCCCGGCAGGAGCGCCTGCTGGGTCTCACCAGCCAGTTGGAAGCCGACCTGCAGCGGCTGGCCAACGAGCAGCGCTCCCGCATGACAACTGTCGATCAGATTCGGCAAACCTTTTCAGCCATGCTCAACATCATCCCCGCCACTGCCGCGGTGACCTATGTCCTTCACACCGGGGATCCAGTGGGAGCAGTGGGCATCAAGGTCAAGCTGGCCGGGCTGTTCGGCCTCAACGATCTGTATGCACTGGTGGCCATCCCGGCCACCGCCGGCATGAAAAAGGCGGATTTGAAGCAGCTCGAAGCCCTGCTGGGTCCGGTGGCCCAGGCTTGGCTCACGCACAAATTGACGGCCATCGAAGCGCTGTTTGAAGAGAAGATCACCGGGCCGCTGCTGCGACGGGGCCGGGACGTGGCTACACATACCGCCGAACGGATCGAATCGATGTCTGAAAGCCTGGCCCGCTGCGGCCGTGCACTGGAGAAAACAACATGATGGAAGCGCAGATGGCCAGACTCCGGGCCATGGGAGAGCTGGAAACCGTTCGCACAGACATTCTGGGGCTGGCCGAGACTCTGGAAGGCATCTCCCTGTGGCGGCCCGCCGTCGGCATGAGGAAAGCCTGCGACGAATCCCTGCTCATGCTGGACCGTCTGGTCGAACGCTTCGATCGCAAACTGGTGGTTACGCTGGTGGGACCCAGCGGTTCGGGAAAATCCACGCTGCTCAACGCCCTGGCCGGAGAAGACAACCTCTCGCCGTCCGGCCACCGTCGTCCCACCACGCAGCAGGTGGTGGCATTTTGCCGGCAATCCGCCGATGCCGGGCAGCTGATGGACCAGCTGGGCCCAGAAAACATCAGAATCCACGCCAGCCAGGCGGCCGAGGCCCTTGAAAATGTTATCCTCATTGACACGCCGGACACGGACAGCACCCACCATGACCGTCACGTTCCCATCATCCACAAGGCCATCCGCCTGTCCGATGTGCTTGTCTGCGTGTTTGACGGGGAGAACCCCAAACGGCGGGATCACACGGATTTTCTGGCCCCCTATGTAAGGTTGTTCAACGGCGAGAGTCTGGTGGTGGCGGTGAACAAATGCGACCGGTTGGCGGAATCCGAGCTCACCGGCACCATCATGCCCGATTTTTCCCGGTATATCGGCGACGCCTGGTCCGTAGAACCGGCGGCCGTTCTGTGTGTCTCCGCCAGAAGCCATCTCAAGGACCCGGGCTGGGATCGCGAGGCCGTGCCCAAACACGACCGGAACCAGTTCGACCAACTGCAGCAGCTGATTGTCGGCACCTTCAACCGATCCGGCTTTTCCGTGGACCGCCGACTGGAGAACGCCAGGAGCCTGAGAGAGTACCTTTGGCAAACCGTTCAAACGGAAGCGAAAAAGGAGAAAAAAGACCTGGATGCGGCCATCGGCCAGATGGCCGCATCGGAGGCCGAAGCCATGCGGCAGGCGGTGACCGCTTTCCGCGGCGATGGCCACGCGCTGATGCCGGGCATCAACGTGCGCCTTTACCAGCAGCTGGCTCAGCGTTGGCTGGGGCCCGTGGGATGGCTGGTGGCGGTTTGGACCCGGATCCTGGTTTTCGGCACCGGCATCGCATCCCTATTGCGATTCGGCAATCCGGTCCGGCAGATTGTCGGGGCGGTTTCTGCGGTCAGACATTATGCGGATTCTAAAAAGGCCATGGATGCGGCGGATCGCGGGTCCGGGGCCGGCATGGCCCTGCAGCGCTACGACAGTGCCATCGCCCGTGCGTGGCCCGATATTGCAGAGACGCTGATCAAGGCCCGTTTTGCCACCTCGGTGCGCGAGGCTCGCCATGCGCCGGGTTACGGGGAGGAGATCGGGCAGCGCCTTTCCCTCGTCTGGAACGATGCTTTTGAGAATGAATTGGCCAAGGCCGGCCGCCGGCTGAGCGGAGGGCTGCTGCAGCTGGTCTTCAACCTGCCGGTGCTGGGTGTGTTGGGCTATGCGGGATGGCTGACGGCGGTTAATTTTTTTTCGGGCAGCATTCTTTCGAGCAACTTTTTTCTGCACGCCTTCTGGACGATTGTTCTCGTCCTCTTCCTCAGTTTTTTCCTGCTCCAGGCGGTAATTCGCCTGGCGGCCGGAAAAGAGCGACTGCTGGCACGCATATTTTCCAGTGTCCGGGAAACGGTGGACCAGCAGCACAACCTGTCTGAAAACCCGGTGTGGAAGCAGGCGAATACGATTATTCGATTGGGGAATTGAGGAATTAGGGAATTTAGGGATTGGGAGATATGCCAATTCCTGAATCCCTTAATTCTCAATTCAGAATTTATGGTCCAGCATTCCTCAATCCCAAATTTTATCTTTTCTCCGTATGTCTTTTCATCTCCGCCATGAGCTGCCGGGTCCGGTGGCCCGGCAGCCCGTCGGCAATGACGCCGTCATCCACCTGAACGACCGGCACGAGCCCCTTGCTGGTTCCGGTGATGAAGACTTCGTCGGCGGTCAGCAGTTCGGTGCGGGAGATGTCTCGCAGGTCAATGGCGAAAAGCCCCTGGGCCAGTTCCAGCACCACCTTGCGGGTCACGCCGGAGAGAATGCCCCTTCCGGGCGTCACCAGCTTGTCACCGACAAAGGCAAAGATATTGGAGGTGGTGCACTCCATGGCCAGGCCGTTGCGGTCGATGTACAGGGCTTCGATACCCCCTTCGGTGGCGGCCTTTTTCAGGGCCAGGCTGGCCGAGATATAGTCGATGCTCTTGGCGCCGGGAATCGGGCGCTCCACCTCCCAGGAGATAATTTTGACCCCCTTAGTGTACCAGTGATCGGGCAGTCGCGGTACCGGTGACACCAGCACCAGCAGGCGCGGGCTGCCCGACGGGGTCATGAAATCCGTGCTGGAGCCGCCGGTGACCACGATGCGGATGTTGGCTTCCGGGATATCATTTTTAGCCATGGTCTGTTCCACCACCCCGACGATTTCCTCGTGGGACCAGGGCAGGGTGAGCCCGATTTTCTGGGCGGATGTCTCAAGCCGGTCGATGTGGGCATCCAGGAAATAGGGCCTGCCGTCGTAGGTTCTGAGCAGGTCGAATACGCCGATGCCGCGAAGGATAGCCAGGTCGTCCACCGGGATGACCGCCTTTTCCGCCGGTACGAAATTACCGTCAATGTAATAGATTGCCACCTAAACCTCCCCATGGCTGTTTGCAAGAAAACGGGTGCGCGCTTCTCCTGTTACACCATTGGAATAAGGGGCTCAAGGGATAACATCAAAACCCGGACGAGTTCGAATCGAGTGCCGGCGGTTGGAGCATTAGCGGAATCATCCTGAAACGAGTGGAAAAAAGATACGGATGATGGTTTCTTTGGATACCATGCTTATTTTGGAAGTCTGTGCGAATCGCGTTATGGCCATGCGCGGATTGTGAACAACAACAGACTGATCGGACGGAAAAAGAGAGCGAAGTACCAATGGAATCGGTTGAAATTGTAGAAGCGGACCTGGATCGCAAGGATCACCAACAAGCAGTGATCGACCTGATCGATGCCTACGCCATGGACCCCATGGGAAACGGCGGAGCCCTTCCGGGCGACGTCAAAAATGCGTTGATTTCCGGGCTGAAGAAGCATCCGACCACCTTGATATTCCTGGGAATGATTAACAACGAGGCTGTCGGCATTGCCGTGTGCTTTATCGGTTTTTCCACCTTTGCGGCCCGCCCGCTGATCAATGTCCATGACCTGGCCGTCCTGCCCGTCCACCGGGGAAACGGCGTCGGCCGGCAGCTTCTGGCCGGCGTGGAGCGCAAGGCACGCGACATGGGCTGCTGCAAGGTGACCCTGGAGGTGCTGGAAAACAACCGCCGGGCCCTGAATCTGTATGCGGCGGCGGGCTTTTCAAGGGCGACCTATACGGTGGAAGCCGGTGGGGCATTCTTTTTTGCGAAGAAGCTGTGACCAGTGAACCGAAAAATCAAACTACAAATTCCAAGCTCCAAATAAATTCCAAGGTCTAAAATTCCAAATTCCAAACCGCAATCTGGAACCTCGTTTGGGATTTTAAAATTGCCTTTTGGGATTTATTTGAAATTTGTTGTTTGTCATTTGTAATTTCCAGCAAATCAGGACACCTCGCATCTGCCATGCCAATCAAGGAAAAACAACAATATGAATGACTTCCTGTCCATATCACGATCGGACATGCAGCAACGGGGATGGGATGTCCTGGATGTCATCCTGATCACCGGGGATGCCTACGTGGATCATCCGGCCTACGGGGTGGCCCTGATCGGCCGCGTGCTGGAATCCCACGGATACCGGGTGGGCGTCATCGCCCAGCCGGACTGGCGGACGGCTACGGATTTCAAGCGACTGGGGCGGCCGCGGCTCTTTTTCGGCATCACATCGGGCAACGTGGATTCCATGGTGGCCAACTATACGGCCAACAAACGACCCCGTCAAAAGGACGATTACGCCCCGGGCGGGAATGCCGGCCTGCGGCCCGACCGGGCGTTGATCGTTTATGCCAACCGCGTACGCCAGGCCTTCAAGGACATACCCGTGGTGATCGGCGGGATCGAGGCCAGCATGCGCCGGCTGGCCCACTATGACTACTGGGAAAATCGCGTGCGGCGATCCATTCTCTTCGACGCCCGAGCCGACATGCTCGTCTACGGCATGGGCGAAAGCCAGACCGTGGAAATCGCCCGTCGCCTTTCCGATGGGGAGACGGTAGACCACCTCGATCACATTCCCGGTACGGCGGTCATCCGCAAGGCCCCGGATTTTTTAACTGAATTCGTCACCATCCCCGCATGCGAGGCGGTTGCCGACGACGAAGAGCAATTCAACCGGGCCTTTAAGCTGTTTTACGGGGAGCAGAATCCCGTCACCGCCCGGCCGGTGGTTCAGGCCCACGGCGACCGCTTTGCGGTGGTCTATCCGCCGCCCATGCCTCTTTCCCCCGCTGAGTTGGACGCCATCTACGAACTCGACTACCGGCGGGGCTGGCATCCGATCTACGATGCCGCCGGTGGCGTCCGCGGGTTGGAGACGGTGCGGCACTCCCTGGTCACCCATCGCGGCTGCAGCGGGGAATGCAACTTCTGTTCCCTCTATTTCCATCAGGGGCGCATGGTTCAAAGCCGCAGCGCCGATTCCATCGTTGGTGAAGCGCGGCGGCTGGCCCGCGACCCGGCCTTTCGCGGCACGATCACGGATATGGGCGGCCCCACGGCCAACCTGTATGGGGCCGACTGCCCGCGCTGGGCCAAAAAAGGGTTTTGCCGCCACAAACGCTGTATGGCCCCCCAGACGTGCTCCAGCCTCGATCCTGGCTACGACAGGAGCCTGCCCGTCTACCGGCGCATCCGGGAGATTCCGGGGGTCAAGCATGCCTTTATCGGCAGCGGGTTTCGCCACGACCTGTTCGGCGGCAGTCAGGCCGACGCCAGTCTGGAGGAGCTGTGCCGGTTTCATGTCAGCGGACAGATGAAGGTGGCCCCCGAGCACGTGTGCGACTCGGTGCTGGATGCCATGGGTAAGCCACGCATCGACACGTATGATGCCTTTGTTACTCAATTCAACCGGATCAACCAGCGCCTTCCCTCGCGACGATACCTGGTCAACTACTTCATCAGCGCCCACCCCGGTTCAACACTGAAGGATGCCCTGGAAATGGCCCTCTATCTGATCCGGCGGGGGATGCACCCCGAACAGGTCCAGGATTTCATCCCCTTGCCCCTGACCATGTCCGGTGCCATGTACCACACGGAAAAAAATCCCATTACCGGCAAGCACATGCATGTGGCCAAAACCTTTCGTGAGAGGAAGATGCAGCGAGCCCTGGTCCAGTACCGCAACCCTTCCAACCGGCAGTTGATCCGCGATGCCCTCAGGGAATTGAAAGCGGGGCACCTTGAAGGGCTGTTTGTCAGCGCCGCTGCGGGAAAACCATCGCAGCGATCCAGCATGTCGGCTGGCCGGAAACCAGATAGCGCCGGTTCGCAGCCACACCCCACAGCCAAATCCGCCGGACGACGGACCGGGAAATCCGGAAAGGCGCTACGGGCCAAACGCCGCCGCTGATCTGAGTCGCCCCAAGGATCTGATCTACTACGAAGCAGGTGCACAGCGGCGCCGAAGAGGCCATTTTCCTGATTCAGCCTATCTGGATATCAGTTGGGAATAATTTCTCTACTGTGGAAAAATTATCCCACAAATTGTGGCTTGTTTTTCCTTCTTGCCGCCTGCCTTAATAGAACACAATCTGTAACATTTTGAATCTTTTGAAATAGCTTCGGTTGGCGCATGCCGGTATGCTACTTGCAGGATTTTTCCAAGAAAACCATTATGCATTATCGACATGATGGCTAAACGGAAATTGAAACGAAACCAACCGGTATGTCTCTTTCCGGCACCGGCAGGAATAGACAGGAAAACCAATGTGCGCAGTGCATGCAATCGTTCCCAAAAAAATGAACCTAATCGACAATGGCGGACGGCGTTTCGACGATGATCGCCGCCTATATTCCTACAATTGCTGCCTGCCCGAGCGTCGGTCCCACGAGGATCGTCGGTCGGGTATGGATCGCAGAAGCAAACTAAGATCGGCCTGATCGCCACTGGCCTTCGCGGTAATCTGCGCGAGCCCGATACCCACCCCTTTTGACGGAGGAGAATGCACTGATCCCTCTGCCTTCCCGTTGTGCCCCCGATCTTGATCGAGCTTATCCGACAGGAAAAACGTATAAAAAAAAATGGTAAAAGAGGTGATATGGCCGTTGGCAGGTAACGATGCCCTGCTAAAATGATTCGGGGTATTAACGGTCAGCGTTGCTTTGCGCTTTCTTCAGTGCGGCGACCAACGCCGCACGATGCAGATCGGCAGCCAAATGGACCGGGCTCTTGCCCCAGATGGGGTCCCAGTTGGACGGATCGGCCGTGCAGAAAAACTGGGTATCCAACCCCATGCGAACCGGTGCTTCTTCAACGCTGGTCCCCTTCATACGGCGGGCCGCCTCCCAGGTGGCACCGCAGGGGGCCCCGCGGTGCACGGTAACCTCGCTGATTTTCCCATCCTTTACCGTGACATCGAACTCCGGCGCACCAAAGCACCGGCTGTAAGGCCCAAGCTCCCGGTGTCGTGCCAGGGCGCAGCAGACCGGCGGTGTGTGGGTGCCGTCCACCGTCGTTTTCTTTCCTGAGGCCACAATGGGGATGCCCAACCGCCGGCACATCAGGGCCAGGTCGTGGGACAGGTCGGGGTGTTTTAGAAAATCCAGTACCAGGTCTGCTTCGATGGTGTCCGGAAGGTATTCGGAGGCGTCGTCCACCACGGGTGGCAGGGGTTGGTCGATGGTTATCAGGGTGATGTCGAATTGGTTTTGGCCGTACCGCTGGATTCCTTTGACCTTGCTTTCACCCCGGCCACCCTCCTGGAAGACGAGGACCTTCAAGGGGCGATCGGGCCTGCACGCGTTATGTTTTTCGTTCATGGCTGGTTGTCCTGTATCGTATCTAATCGACGGGCGTCTTTACGGGGCCCGGTATCCTTTTCCTCCGGCGATTGTAGGACGGTGACTGGGACGCTTTCTGCATGCCGCAGGATTTTGACGGATACCACTGAAGCCGATTACGGGCAAGGAATTCTTTCTTTGTGTGGATGATGAAACCAGCAGACCCGTATGGCCATCGGTTTGAACAACCCCTTTTTTCCAGGAATGCTTTGGAAGCCGATATCAGCATCGTCCGGTTCGAAAAAGATTAGGGCGGGAAGTTGATACAGGGTGCGGAATTCAGTAGGAAAAGCAGGACAGTCAACCTGTATTGACAAAGTTGACGGCGGCTTTTATGATCCGCCACTATCGATCGGTCATGGACCGACAAGCTTCATAAAAAGGAGATTTGAACGCGTGGATGTGGAAAAAGAAACATCGGACTTCTGGCAGGACCATTCCCTGAACTTTCTGGAGATGGCTTTCCGCACGGACCGCCGGGAACGGCTGGATAAGCCGGACGGGTATGGAAAAAAAATCGGTGACTGCGGTGATACGGTGGAATTTTTCATGAATCTGGATGGGGACCGCATCGTTACCCTGTCTTACGACATCAACGGTTGCCTCAATACCAACGCCTGCTGCAATACGGTGATTGAACTGGTGGAAGGCAAACCGGTGGACACCGCCTGGGAGGTGACCCCGGAACAGGTGAGCGGATTCCTCGAGAGCCTGCCCGAGGATCATTTCCACTGTGCCGAGTTGGTGGTGGGAACGTTGTACCTGGCTCTGTCCAACGCCCGGGAGAATCGTCGTTCCCCGTGGAAAAAAGTTTACGGTTGACGGTGCGGGCCCCATTGGCGCAGCGCCTTATTTGCCCTTGACAGGAAAGGGTAAGTTGACTATAGATCCGACTTTGAAATCGGCCGTTTTCCGGCTGTTGCACAGCGTTTCCACCGTTGAAATCCGAATTAAAAAACTGAAGTTGACATGGCAGTTCCCGATTCTTTTCCGGGGGAACCACCGGGGTGACACCGTAGATGAGTTCTGCACAATTACTGGCGGCCAAAAAACAGGAAATCCTCAATAGTTGGTTTCAAGCCACTGTCGACTCCTACCCGCCCGAGACGGCGCGGTTCCTCAAAAACCAGAAAGATCCCTTTGCCAATCCGGTGGGGCAGACGACCTACCAGAGCCTGGGTACACTGGTGGATGCCCTGACCACGGGCGCCGGGCGTGAGGTGATGACCAAAGCCCTCGATCCCATCTTAAGAATCAGGGCCGTTCAAAGCTTTACCCCCTCCAAGGCCACAAGCTTTATCTTTTCCCTGAAGCAGATTATTCGGCAGTATCTGCCGGGCGATGACCGTGTTGCGGATGTGGATATGAATGAGCTGGACCGGCGGATCGACGAGATGGCCATGGCGGCCTTCGACATATACGTGGCCTGCCGTGAAAAAATATATGAACTAAAGGCAACGGAATCCCGAAAACAGTTTTTCGGTTCGTTGAAGCGAGCAGGATTGATCGATGAAACTGAGGCAGACGGGCCCGGTTTCTGAAACTTCCCTTATAATCTTTCGATTCAGGCATCCGGCAGCGGCTCTGAATTGACCGCGATTCCCTTTCCGGGAGGTTCTCGATGTCACCCCGGCATCGACCCGTTAGCGGGAAGGCGGTCGTGGAACATTCAAATCTGCCAGGCGCCAAGGAGCGAGGTGCGGTACGATGAATAAAAATTACATGGTTAGCCTCATAGCGGTTATCGTGCTGTTTCTGATCGCCTATGTGGGCACGCAGCAGGGGGCGGGCCTGCAGCTGGTTTTCGGCATCATCGTGCCCTATCTGGCGGTGATCCTCTTCATTGTCGGTTTTGCCCGCCGTGTGATGGGCTGGGCCCGATCGGCGGTGCCGTTTAGGATCACCACCACTGCCGGCCAGCAGTCATCCTTACCCTGGATCAAACAGGCCAAAATCGACAACCCGTCATCCACGTTTGGCGTCATCGTGAGGATGTTCCTGGAGATTGTCATGTTCCGGTCCCTGTTTCGCAACACCCGCATGAAGCTCAACGGTGATGGCAAACTGAGCTACCAGCTGGAGCTTTTCCTGTGGATCGGCGCTCTGGCCTTTCACTACGCCTTCCTCACCGTCTCCATACGGCATTTGCGCTTTTTCACCGAACCGGTTCCTTTTTTTGTCGGCCTGCTTGAGCAAGTCGACGGCTTCTTCCGCATCGAGATAATGTACGATGCGATCCAAGCCGGCCTTCCCGGGGTATATCTGTCCGGACTGGTGCTGTTCGCCGCGGCCCTGTATCTTTTCATACGCCGGGTGATCATCCCCAACGTGCGCTACATCTCCCTGGCCGCCGATTTTTTCCCCCTGTTCCTGATCATGGGCATCGCCCTTTCCGGCATTTTCATGCGCTACGTCGCCAAGGTTGACATCACTGCCATCAAGGAATTGACCATGGGGCTGGTGACTTTCCGGCCGACCATCCCCGAGGGTATCGGCGGCGTGTTTTTTGCCCACCTGTTTCTGGTCAGCGTTCTTCTGGCCTACTTCCCCTTCAGCAAGTTGATGCACCTGGGCGGGGTCTTCCTCAGCCCCACACGTAATATGACCGGTAACACCCGGCAGGTTCGGCACGTGAACCCGTGGAACCACCCGGTCAAGGTTCACACCTATGAAGAGTACGAAGATGATTTCAGAGAGAAAATGGTCGAAGCCGGCCTGCCGGTCGTAAAAATGCCCGAAGAACAGGCTTAAGCAAAAAGGAGCAGATAATGGCAGATGAGTTGATCAAACCCGATGAGCTATTGTCACAGATAGATCATCGTTCATCCGGCGCCGGCTGGATGGACACGCCGGTGGATATCCGCAAGGGGATGTATTGTTATGCATCCAATCCCAAGAGCGTTGAAACCCTGGGTCTTCCCAATGCGCGCCCCTGGAACCCGCTGGAAGAGGACTGGAAACTGCCGGACAACTGGCAGCAGATCGTGTACGAGGGCTTCCGGGAGCGTCTGGACAAGTTTCGCTCCTTCAAAGTCTTCATGGATATCTGCGTGCGCTGTGGTGCCTGCGCCGACAAGTGCCACTTTTTTATCGGCACCGGCGACCCCAAGAATATGCCGGTGCTGCGGGCCGAGTTGCTGCGCAGCGTCTACCGCAACGATTTTACGACCGCCGGGAAAATTCTCGGCCGGCTGGGCGGTGCCCGGCCCATGACCCTGGATGTGCTCAAAGAGTGGTGGTACTACCTGTTCCAATGCACCGAGTGCCGGCGCTGCTCGCTTTACTGCCCCTATGGCATCGATACGGCCGAGATCACGATCATGGGCCGCGAGATCCTCAACCTGCTGGGCCTGAATATCGACTGGATCGCCACACCGGTGGCCAACTGCTACCGCACCGGTAACCATTTGGGCATTCAGCCGCATGCCTTCAAGGACATGCTCGACTTCTTCGTCGAAGACATCGAGGAGATTACCGGCATCCAGGTTGACCCCCCTTACATGGAAAAAGGTGCCGATATCCTCTTTATCACGCCGTCGGGTGACGTGTTTGCCGATCCGGGCACATACACCTGTATGGGGTATATGCTTTTGTTCCACTACCTGAAAGAAAAATACGGCCTGAGGGTCACCTGGAGCACTTACGCGTCCGAGGGCGGCAACTTCGGCTTTTTTACCTCCCACGAAACCATGAAACGGCTCAATTCAAAAATGTATGCCGAGGCCAAGCGCCTGGGGGTCAAATGGATTCTGGGCGGCGAGTGCGGACACATGTGGCGGGTGATCTGCCAGTACATGGATACCATGAACGGCCCGGCAGACTTTTTGGAAACGCCGGTCAACCCCATCACCGGCACTGTATTTGAAAATGCCAAGTCGACGAAAATGGTCCACATCTCCGAATTTACCGCCGACCTGATCAAACACGGCAAGCTGGAACTGGACCCCAGCCGCAACGACAACAAGATCGTCACCTTTCACGATTCCTGCAACCCCGCCCGGGGCATGGGCATGCTGGATGAGCCCCGATATGTGATCCAGAACGTGGCCAACCATTTCTATGAAATGCCGGCCAACACCATCCGGGAGCAGACCTTCTGCTGCGGCAGCGGTGCCGGCCTCAACGCCGGCGAGAACATGGAGCTGAGAATGGCCGGTGGTTTTCCACGGGCCAACGCGGTGAAGTATGTCCACGAAGAATTCGGGGTGAACATGCTGGCCTGTGTCTGCGCCATCGACCGCGCGGCCCTGCCCGCATCCATGGGATACTGGGTGCCGGAGGTGGATGTGACGGGGCTGACCGAACTGGTGGCCAATGCCCTGATCATGCCCGGTGAAAAGGACAGAGAAACTGATCTTCGCGGCGAACCGCTGCCGGGAATGGAGGAGTAGCCGATGAAGGACAAAAAGAAGATTCTCGCGGGTCTGGCCGTTTTTATCGCTGCCATTACCTTTCCCTTCTGGTACAACATGGGCAAAGCCGCCCCCGCACCGGAGGTGGAGCTGACCGCCAAGGCCAAAGCCGCCAAAGTCTGCGTCATGCCCACGGCGTACATGCAAGCCAATCACATGCAGCTGCTGGATGTATGGCGGCATAACGTGACCCGAAACGGAGAGCGGGCGTTCGTCAACGCCGATGGCAAGCTATTTACCATGAGCCTCTCCAATACCTGTCTGGACTGCCACTCCAACAAGGAACAGTTCTGTGACCGGTGCCACAACTATGCGTCCGTTAGGCCCTATTGCTGGGATTGCCACATCGATAATCCAAAAGGAGAATAAGGTATGAATAACAGCAGAAGACGCTTTCTTCAGATAGCTGGCGTTTCCGCGCTGGGTCTTGGGGCCAAACCCGTGCTCAATGCCTTCGCCGCAGGTGAGGGGCCAGGTTACCATGTGGCCAGGGGAGAAGACGCCCTGGACGCCAAACAATGGGCCATGGTCATCGACACCCGAAAGTTCCATTCTTCCGCCGATCTGGAGCCAATCATCGAGGCCTGCAACAAGGTTCACAACATTCCCACGGCCATTGAGAACAAGAACCATGAGGTCAAGTGGATCTGGGAGGCGCACTATCACAACGCGTTCACCGATAAGACCAATAACTTCCTCAACGAAGAGGTGGAACACCGACCCTTCCCGTTGTTGTGTAACCACTGCGAAAATCCACCCTGCGTGCGGGCCTGCCCCACCCAGGCAACCTTCAAGCGGGAGCGGGACGGCATCGTCCTCATGGATTTTCACCGCTGCATCGGCTGCCGCTTCTGCATGGCGGCCTGTCCCTTCGGTGCCCGCAGCTTCAACTTCCGGGACCCACGCCCCTTCATTCGGGAAACCAACAAGAAATTTCCCACCCGCTCGAAGGGGGTGGTTGAAAAATGCAACTTCTGTGCAGAGCGGCTGGCCGTGGGCCAAATGCCCGCCTGTGTGGAGGTCTCCAACGGTGCACTTGCCTTCGGCGATCTATACGATGAGCACTCGGAGGTCCGGGAACTGTTGAAGGAAAACTACACCATCAGGCGGAAACAGACCCTGGGAACAGAGCCGTCCGTCTACTACATCGTGTGAGGTGAGCATGCTTGAATTAGCCGTAAAGGGAAATAAATGGTACTGGGGATGGGTGGTCGTCCTGCTGGGTGTGATCGGCGCCGGCTTCGGGCTCTACCTGGTGCAGCTCAAGTTCGGCCTGGGTATCACCGGCATGAGCCGGGATGTCTCCTGGGGGTTTTACATCGCCAACTTTACCTACCTGGTCGGCGTGGCCGCCGGCGGGGTGATGGTGGTGCTGCCCTACTATCTGCATGACTACAAGGCCTATGGCAAGATCACCATCCTGGGTGAATTTTTAGCCATCGCCGCCATTGTCATGTGCCTGTTGTTCATCCTGGTCGACCTGGGGCAGCCCATGCGGGCGTTCAACGTCCTGTTGTACCCGTCCCCCAACAGTGTGCTGTTCTACGATGCCATCGTGCTCAACGGCTACCTGTTCCTGAACGTGGTGATCGGGTGGAACGTGCTGGAAGCCGAACGCAACGGCGTGCACTACCAGAGCTGGCTCAAACCGCTGATCTACATCTCCATCCCCTGGGCAGTCAGTATTCATACAGTGACCGCATACCTGTATTGCGGTCTGCCCGGACGTCACTTCTGGCTCACCGCTGTTCTGGCACCCCGGTTCCTGGCATCGGCTTTTGCCGCCGGCCCGGCGCTGTTGATCCTGCTGTGCCTGTTCATCCGGCGCTTCACCAATTTTGATCCGGGCAAACAGCAGATCCAGACCCTGGCTAAGACCGTGGCCTACGCCATCTGCATCAACGTTTTTTTCTTCCTGTGTGAGGTCTTCGTGGCCTTTTACAGCCAGATCCCCGGCCACACAACCCATCTCAAATACCTGTTCGTGGGCTTGCACGGCCATGGCGCCCTGGTACCCTGGATGTGGGGTTCCATGATTCTCATGGCCATCGGCATCGTGCTGACCGTCACGCCGGCCACCCGCAAGAACGAGACCTCCCTGGCCATCGCCTGCATCGTGATCATTATGGGCACCTGGATCGACAAGGGCCTGGGCATGATCTCGGGTGGTTTCGTGCCCAACCCAATGCACGAGGTCAACGAATACATTCCCACCATGCCGGAAATCGGCATTACCCTCGGTGTCTATGCCGTCGGCGCCTTAGTCCTGACCGTCCTTTACAAGATGGCCGTGGGTGTCAAGCAAGAGGTCCACGGCTGATCACTTTGCCAGCAACCTGAACATCAAATGGCGGGGGTTTTCCCCGCCATTTTTTTGTCCGCTGCAAGACGGCGCCGTGGATAGATGATAAAATGGTGTGGTCTGGACAATCGCTTAGTACGATCCGCCTGTCTGCCGTACGATCAATGGAGGAGGTCGCATCGGCCGGAGTCCCCGCCGGACCTTATCCGAGTGCCGCAGTTGGCCCGTAGACATCCCCGCCCTCGATTTTCAGGCTTTCCTCTGCGCCACAATTTTAACCTCGATGTGGATGATATCGAACACCAGGTGCATGCCCAGATGCTCGAAAAAACGGGTGGATCCATAGATGATGTTCCAGCGTGTCCGATCCAGATCAAACCGGGCCTTGGCAGTGATCGTGCCGTCAAGGGCCTGATAGACCGTGGTGGGAAAAGACAAGCCAGCCTTGACCCCTTTTAGGGTCAGCTCACCTTGCACATCGACGTTGGGTGCGCTGACATACGGCTTGTTTCTGGGCGTGCCCGATTGGATCGTGAACGTGGCCGTGGGGAACAGCCGGGTGAAAAAGAAGTCATCTGATTTGAGGTGGGATATCAGCACCGGCTGAGATTCGTCTCCTGCCAGGCTTTGGTTTTCGATGGCATCCATGTCGATCGCGAATGTGCCGACGGGTTTGCCATTTTTCACCCTGATTTCTCCCTTTTTGATGCGCACCGTGCCGTCATGTTTGGTGTTGGGATTGTGGCCGGCCCATTCAAGAACGCTCTGATCCGCATCGACCCGATAGGTGCCGTCCCGCAATGCCAGCAGCCGTTCAGGCAGGGGAGGTGTGTCGACCGATTCCCCTTCAGCCGGATATCCCGCTGTCCGCCAGCCGTCGATGCCGCCGTCGAGAATGAAAAGATTGTCAAATCCTTCCCGCTCCAGCTTTTCCGCGGCGACTGCCGCATCCATGCTTTTCTCACTGGCGCCATAAAGGACGAGTCGGGCATGTTTGTCAGTGGTGAGGGCCGCGATCTGATCCAGGTAGTTCACCTCAAAGACGCAGGCATGGCTGGCTCCCGGCAGATGGATTGCCTTGAAATGGTCACTGGTGAGGGTGTCGATTAGAATAAAGGGCTTTTGTGCAACAACCCACTGGTTAAACGCCTGCGGTGAAATTTTTTCGATGGCGGGTGTTCCCATAATCGTTCTCCTTGGTATTGTCTATTCATCGCTTGCTGCGCTATTTGCTCGAATCCGAAATGGTATAAAGCCATGGCAGTGGTTGGTTCCATTGCGTGCATGATGACCCTGATTCGGTGGAAGCGACACGACCGGAATCAGGCGGCCTCTTTTTCGCGAAGCGGTGTCGCGGCGCATGTTCGCCCCGGGCCTTTGGCGAGCCACGCCCGCGCCGCTTCGACGTCCGCCGACGTAAGTTCATGGCCGGCATCCGTGTCGATTACCTCCACCGATGCACCTGCCTTTTTCAGCGTTCGGACCAGCCGCTGTGTCTCCGCCCATGGGATGACCCGGTCGAATCGTCCCGTGGTAATCAGGATCGACCTGCATGTTAAATCAGGTAACTGCCCCATTTTCAGAGGCATCATCGGGCGAAAGAGGATGGCACCGGAAAAAACCTCCGGGCGCAGAAACAAGATCGCGGCGGCCATGTTGGCACCGTTGGAATACCCCAGGGCGATGAAATTTTCGCCCGGTCGTCCATAACGACGCGAGGCGACGGTCAGAAAGTCACTTAAATCATGCGCATTGTGACGCACGTCGTTTTCATCGAACACGCCTTCCGCCAGCCGCCTGAAGAACCGGGGCATGCCGTTTTCAAGCACCTTGCCCCGGGGGCTGATGATCGCAGCCGACGGGTTGACCTGCCGAACCACGGGAATCAGGTCGTGCTCGCTGCCGCCGGTGCCGTGAAGGGCCACGATGGTTTCTCCTTCGGTTCCACTGGGTTCCGCGGGCACATAGACATGCCGAAAATCCGGCAATTCCAGAGGCGGCAACTGCTTCTCGATCCGTCCGCGCAAGGGTTCGTGTCGGGCTGGCAGCTTCAGGGCCGTGCCCAGATCGCGACGATCTTCATCCACGCCAAATCCCGGCGGGTCGGTGGCGATTTCGAAGAGCACCCCGCCGGGTTCATTGAAATAGATGGACTGGAAGTAGGTGCGATCGCGTACGCCGGTGACGGACAGACCGTGCCGCTGAAGCCGCTGCCGCCATGCCTGCTGTTCCCGGCTGTCCCGGGTACGAAAGGCGATGTGGTGGACGGTGCCGCCGCCGGAACGTCCCCTGCCGGCTGACGGATCAACGATCACATCCAGCAGGTGGCCGGGAGCGTTGGCGTCGTGCATGGCAAACCGGTAGCGGCTGCCCTCCGGCTGGCCGGGCGTCATGCCCATGCCGTCAACGAGGATTTTTTCCGTGGCATCGATCCGGCCTAACAGCAGAGTCGCTGAATGAAATCCGATGATGGCCGTCTGCGACTCCGGTGCTTGCTCGCTCGGGTCGTCACTCGACGGTGTCCCGACTAGTTCCAGGGGGAGGCCGTGGGGATCGGTAAACCGGATGACCGGTTCTCCGAATCGACTTTCGGTGGCAACGGCGATGTAATATCCTTCAAGGCGTTGGGTCCAATAATCGACTGAGAAGCGGGGTACGGAAAAGGCGATGGCAGAGACCATGCCGGTCCCGGGTTTCCCCTGGGGAAGCTTCTCCCACGGGAAGAACGTGAGAATGGTGCCGGGGCGGCCCGTTTCGTCCCCGTAATAGAGATGATAAGTAAACGGATCGTCGAAGTTGACGGTCTTTTTGACCAGTCGCAGTCCCAGCACACGGGTATAGAAACGGTAATTGTCTGCGGCCGAGGCGGCCACAGCGGTGATATGGTGAATGCCGCTGATGGGTGGGTTGTCATTGGATGGTTTCATACAGGACCTCTTTATTTGTCTTGAAATCAAGATAAAAGGTTAAAAAAATCAGTCGTCCACGGTCATTTGCTGTGCTTGAAGGCCGACTTTTTTCAGCAGGCGCACCAGTTCGGTTCGCTCTTCAGCGGTCAGTGCACCGGCGGCCTTTTCAAGGTTTTGTGCGTGCCGTCGGAAGGCCTGGGAGACAATGCGGCGGCCGGTTTTAGTCAGGTGAACATAAAAACAGCGGCCGTCTGACGGGTCCTGAATACGCTGCACGTGACCCGCATTTTCCAGCCGGTTGACGGCGGCCGTCATCGAACCGCTGCTCAGCAGCACTTTCTCGCCGATCTGGTTGATGGGCAGGGGCCCCTTGTGCAACAGCGCCTCCATGATGGCGAAGTCCGAAAGGGTCAGACCGGTTCGGCGAATGCTGTCGCGATCCACCCGGTCCACCGCTTTGGCCGCTTTCCAAAGCACGAGTCGTATGTGTGATCCGGTTTGCATATGGGTAAGGTAAGGAAAAATATCTTGATGTCAAGGTATATCGCCTGCCGGGCAGATCCGGCGGTCTTCGGTATGACCCGCTCTTTTCGGCATAGTCACCGGCCGCTTTTCTTTTCAATGGCGGCGATTTGTGCTAAACACGTGTCGTAACCATCGCAGCGGGTTTGCGATTTCAAAAGATCGTTCAGGGGATAGCGATATGATCGTCGACGGAAAACAGATCCGGCCCATATGGCTGGAAAAAGACCGGATCACCGTGAAGGTGATCGACCAGCGCCAGCTGCCCCACCAGTTCGTCGTGGCCGATTTGACCACGGTGGACCAGGTGATTCACGCCATCCGGGAAATGTTCGTCCGGGGCGCACCGCTGATCGGCGTCACCGGCGCATACGGGGTAATGATTGCGGCCGTAAACGGGAAGTCGGCCTCCGACCATGTGGGGTTCATCCTTCAGGAATGCGGACGGGTCAAGGCTGCCCGGCCCACGGCCGTGAACCTGGCCTGGGGAGTGAATCGAGTGCTTGAAAAGGTGCTTGCCGCAGGCTCACCGGCCGATCGCATCGACGCCGCCCGCACTGAGGCCGCCGTGATTGCCGAGGAAGAGGTGGAGAACTGCCGCCGTATCGGCGTCCATGGTGCCGGGCTCATCGAGGCCGTCAGCCGCAAGAAAAAGGGATCGACGGTTAACGTTTTGACCCATTGCAATGCGGGCTGGCTGGCTTGCATCGAACACGGCACGGCCACCGCTCCCATTTACGAAGCCTTCAACCGCGGGGTGGATCTGCACGTATGGGTGGATGAAACCCGTCCGCTGAACCAGGGCTCACGGCTGACCGCCTGGGAACTGAGCAAACAGGGGGTGCCCCATACGGTGATTACGGACAACGCCGGCGGCCACCTCATGCAGCACGGTCGCGTGGATATGGTGATCGTGGGCACCGACCGCTCTACCCACACCGGCGACGTGGCCAACAAGATCGGCACCTACCTCAAGGCGTTGGCAGCCAGGGACAACAACATCCCTTTTTACGTGGCCCTGCCATCCTCCACGTTCGACTGGACCATGACCGACGGGGTGAAAGAGATCCCCATCGAAGAGCGCAACCCCGACGAGGTGCGCTACATCCAGGGGTTGGCCGACGGCCGGATCACCCGGGTGCTGGTGCCCCCCGAATCCAGCCCGGCGGCGGACTTCGCCTTTGACGTCACCCCTGCCCGGCTGGTCACCGGCTTTATCACCGAAAGAGGTATTTGCGATGCCAGCCAAGCCGCGATTCATGGGTTGTTTCCCGAGCACGAACAGGCTGCTAAGATTGCCGGCGAGAGCCACATGATTTGATCAACCCACTATGTCCTTGACAACCCGCTGATAACCATCCATAAAACCGCCCATGCTTACCGACCTTGAAAAGAAAGTCATCGCATCCATCCAGGGGGACATTCCCGTCGTATCGCGCCCCTACCAGGTGCTGGCCGAAGAGATCGGCATCTCCGAGAAGACCCTCATCCAAACCCTTCAAGATCTCACCGACCGGGGTGTGATCCGCCGTTTCGGGGCCACCTTGCGCCACCAGAAGTCCGGGTTTCCGGCCAATGCCATGACCGCCTGGCAGGTGGCGGAGGATCGTATCGAAGCCGTGGGCAAAATCATGGCTTCGTTTCGGGCCGTTTCCCACTGCTATCGCCGCGATCCGGCCGACGGCTGGCCTTACAACCTTTACACCATGATTCACGGAAAGAGCGAAGAGGACTGCCGGAGCACGGCGCGTAAAATGTCAGAAAAATCAGGGGTGCAGACCTACCAGCTGCTGTTCAGCCGCCAGGAGCTGAAAAAGATTTCGATGACGTACTTTACGGATGCGAACTAAGCCCCCCACCAGAAACGGCATCTTGCGGCCAATATCAGCGTTCTCACGTTATTGAAATCCTCGACGTAGCGCTGCTACGCCTGCGGTTTCAATAACGCTGCGGCCTTGATCTGGACCCCAATCTACCTTTTCTGGCCAGGAACTGGCATGTTGAGAGCCAAATAAAGACAAAACCTAAAAACCAAATGACAAATAAATCACAATAGCCAAATTCAAAATTCCAAACCAGGTCTTGAAAGAATGATATTCCAATGGTCAACATTAGAGATATCAAAACCAATAACTACTTGTTTTTGATCTTACTTTGAGATTTGGATGTTGTAATTTGGAATTTATTACAGCTCTGAGGGTCTAATACCCCGTCGCTTGCGACGATAAAATAGATTTCATCCTTTGGTGATACCTCGCCGCTTGCGGTGGGGTAGTTCATTTGAGATTGGCAATTTGTAGCTTGTTGTTTCAGATTTGGCGATTGCGATAGGTTGTTTGCGGCCTACGCCTTTTCAACAGCACCGGTTTATCCGGGTTAGGAAATCAATTGGTGTTGCCATGAACCCGCCCGACACCCCCCACATCCTGCTGGTCAATCCCTGGATTCACGATTTTGCCGCCTATGATTTTTGGGCCAAACCGCTGGGGTTGCTGACCCTGGGGTCAATTTTGCGCGATCACGGGGCCCGGATTTCCTACATGGATTGCCTGGACCGGTTTCACCCCTTCGCCGCAGCAGGGCCGCTGCCGTCGGCGCGCTGCGGGCGCGGCCCGTACCTGAAGACGGTTATTGCCAAACCAAAGGGACTCGATGACATCCCGCGCAATTACTGCCGCTACGGCATTCCTGTCGAATGGTTCCGAAACGACCTGGAATCGCTGGATCCGCCGGATCTGGTGCTGGTCACCTCCCTGATGACCTACTGGTATCCGGGTGTTCGTGAAACGATCGATGTCCTCAAATCGGTTTTCCCGGATGTGCCGGTGGTGCTGGGCGGTGTTTATGCCACACTATGTGCCGATCATGCGAGACATACCTGCGGTGCGGACCGGGTGGTGAGCGGCCCGGGAGAAAGTGCCGTCCTGCCGCTGGTGGCCGAATTTACCGGCTGGTCACCCGCACCCCGGTTCGACCCCCAAGACCTGGATGCGTTGCC
>RCNC010000628.1_pt1 | contig 22830 bp, 20 predicted proteins | sample 2041301 | NCBI WGS metagenome assembly RCNC01 (sample SAMN09708231, study PRJNA481090) | Marine sediment metagenome, whole genome shotgun sequencing project. | biome: marine sediment; feature: ocean; material: sediment; isolation source: Sewage treatment plant 13A marine sediment (STP13A) ...
GACTAGAATTAGCACTCTCTTGAAAAGAGTGCTAATCGGGGCTTGAAATTACTTGTTGCGCCCCAATTTACCAAGCTAAGCCCTGTTTTGGGGTTCTCATAACATCGTGACTTTGGAGAGCTACACAAATGAAAATCCGTCCGCTGTACGACCGCGTAGTCGTTCGCCGCAACGAAGAAGAAGAAACTACTGCAGGCGGCATTTTGCTGCCCGGTTCCGCCAAGGAAAAGCCCAATCAGGGTGAGATCGTCGCAATTGGCGACGGCAAAGTACTGGACAGCGGTGAGCTGCGTGCCCTGGCTGTGAAAGTGGGTGATACGGTCGTATTTGGCCAGTACGCCGGCAGCAACACCATCGAAATCGATGGTGAAGAACTGATCATCATGGGTGAGAGCGAAATTTTTGCGGTTGTCGACTAAATACAGTCCGCAAGCGGAATTAATCGTTTTTCACGAGTAAATACAGATTTGAATCTAAGGAAGTAAATCATGGCTAAAGACGTAATCTTTGGTGACAGTGCTCGTCAGCGTATGCTGGCTGGCGTAAATGTATTGGCTGACGCCGTTAAAGCAACACTGGGGCCCAAGGGTCGCAATGTCATTCTGGACAAATCCTTCGGTGCTCCCACCGTGACCAAGGATGGTGTATCCGTAGCAAAAGAAATCGAACTGAAAGACAAGATCGAAAACATGGGCGCCCAGATGATCAAGGAAGTCGCTTCCCAGGCGTCTGATGTGGCGGGTGATGGTACGACTACCGCTACCGTTTTGGCCCAGTCCATTCTCAATGAAGGCCTGAAGTCAGTCGCCGCGGGTATGAACCCCATGGATCTGAAGCGCGGTATCGACAAGGCCATTGCCGCAGCAGTCGAGAAAGTATCCGCTGCAGCCATCCCCTGTGAAGACAGCAAGGCGATTGCCCAGGTTGGCTCTATCTCTTCCAACAGCGACGTGGCTGTGGGCGAAATCATCGCCGAAGCTATGGATAAAGTAGGCAAAGAAGGCGTCATCACCGTTGAGGAAGGCTCCGGTCTGGAAAATGAACTGGACGTGGTTGAGGGCATGCAGTTTGACCGCGGCTATCTGTCTCCCTACTTCATCAACAACCAGGAAAACATGAGCGCTGACGTGGAAGCGCCTTTCATCCTGCTGGTTGACAAGAAGATCTCCAATATTCGTGAACTGCTGCCCCTGCTGGAGCAGGTTGCCAAGGCCTCTAAGCCGCTGGTAATCGTAGCTGAGGACGTTGAAGGTGAGGCGCTGGCAACCCTGGTTGTGAACAACATGCGCGGTATCGTGAAAGTCACTGCCTGTAAGGCGCCTGGTTTCGGCGATCGTCGCAAGGCCATGCTGCAGGATATCGCTGTCCTGACCGGTGGTACTGTGATCTCTGAAGAAGTTGGCCTGGACCTGGAGTCGGCGACTCTGGAGCACCTGGGTAGCGCCAAGCGCGTCACCATGGATAAGGACAACAGCACTATCATCGACGGTTCCGGTGATCACGACGGCATCACTGCACGTGTTAATGAGATCCGTGTACAGGTTGAGAACACGTCTTCTGACTACGATCGTGAGAAGTTGCAAGAGCGTGTAGCCAAGCTGGCCGGCGGTGTTGCAGTTATCAAGGTTGGTGCTGCCACCGAGATCGAGATGAAAGAGAAGAAGGCCCGCGTTGAAGACGCTCTGCACGCTACACGAGCGGCGGTTGAAGAAGGTGTTGTGGCCGGTGGTGGTGTTGCCCTGGTGCGCGCACTGATGGAAATCTCTGGCATGAAAGGCGACAACGAAGACCAGACTCACGGTATCAATGCTGCTCTGCGCGCAATGGAAAATCCTCTGCGCCAGATCGTAGACAATGCCGGTGACGAAGCCTCTGTTGTACTGGACAAGGTCAAGCAAGGCAAAGGTAACTATGGTTACAACGCTGCTACCGGTGAGTACGGCGACATGATCGAGATGGGTATCCTGGATCCCGCCAAGGTCACTCGTACGGCGCTGCAGGCTGCTGGCTCCGTGGCAGGCCTCATGATCACCACCGAGGTGATGATTGCCGAATCGGTTGAAGAGGGTGGCGCTGGTGGTCCAGCAATGCCTGATATGGGCGGTATGGGTGGTATGGGCGGCATGATGTAAGTCGGTCTCTCCAGTAACACCGAAAACCCCACCGCAAGGTGGGGTTTTTTTTTATTTTGTCCCCGTAAGATTTCACGGTGTACAATACCGCGCGGGTTAAAACATTAGACAACAATAGACAACAACAGGGAGAGGACCATGATTCTCGAATTTATTTTCAGGTGGGCGCACGTTTTGTTCGGTATTACCTGGATAGGTATGCTGTATTATTTCAATTTCGTACAAGGTGAGTACTTCAAGGAAGCTGAGGCAGATGCCAAGGCAGATGCCATCAAGAAACTGGCCCCACGGGCGCTGTGGTGGTTCCGTTGGGGGGCGATGTTCACTTTCCTTACGGGCCTGGTTCTTTTACACCAGATCGGCGCAACCACCAATATTATGGGTATGCCGCTTATCTGGGTCGGTGCACTGGCAGGGATTTTTATGTTCCTCAACGTGTGGGTTATCATCTGGCCGAACCAGAAAGTCGTATTGGGCCTGAAAGAGGGTGATGGACCCTCCAGCGCGGCCAAGGCCGGCCTGGCATCTCGCACCAATACCTTGTTCTCCGCTCCCATGCTGTTTGGCATGCTCGGCTCGAAGCACCTGTATATAGAAGATGCCGGTGGCGCCGGTTTCTGGGCCTGTATAGCGCTTATTATTGCTTTGGAAATCAACGGCGTGGTCGGTAAAACTGGCCCGATGACAAGTGTCAAAGGCGTTATTCACTGCAGCCTGGGTCTTACGGCCGTAATGTGGGCCCTGCTGTACTTTCTCTAGGCGGCCTGTAACTGATACACCAAAGCCGGGTTTTTCCCGGCTTTTTTTATTCAGCTGCCGCAGCTGCGATGTATAATTATGTCTTCTGGTTGCAAAGCGAAAATCCCCCATGCCCCACGATGATCTCGATCATATACCTGCCATAGTCCCCACCCGCGATGGTGCGCCCCAGCGCAGCAGTAGCAAAACCCGCGCGGGCAAGGGTGGCGCGGCGCGGCACCCCGGCCCCGCGGTCCCTTCATCCAGGCCGGTAGGTGCCGGCCTGCTGGCGCGCCTGTTCATCACCATTGCCCTGGTGGTCGCCGCAGTCGCCTGTGCCTGGGCCTGGCAGTTGCAGTTGGAACTGCAGCAGGCCCGTGAACAGATGGCCAACTATGCGTCACGTATAGGCGATCTGGAGGACAGGCTGTCTGACACTGACGAGGGTATGACCCAGAATGCGGCCGGACAGGCGGTGAAAATATCCGAACTGGAGAAAGAGGTGCGCAAGCTTTGGGATAATGTCTGGAAACAGTCCAAGGAAAGACTGGCCAAGCTGGAAGCGTCCACTGGCAGCCATGACAAGAGTATCAAGGGGCTACAGGGCACTGTCTCCGGCGTGGAATCACAATTGGAGAGCGCATCCGGTGATATCACCAAGCTCAAGAGCGTGGCCGGTGACCTGTCACGCCTGATGGCCAGTGCCAAGGCCAATCAGGCTGAGGTTGAGCGGGTGGCCGATACTCTCAATCGCATCAATCTTGACCTGTCCAAGCTGGAAAAGCGTGTTCAGGGCAATGAGGAATGGGTCGGTTCGGTTAATGCGTTTCGCAAACAGGTGAATGCCAGTCTGAGCGACTTGCAGGCCAGACTCCAGTCTCTGCAGTCCGCGCCCTGACATCCTTACACCGGGTTGCCGGCCGGTAAGGATGCCTGCTGATCGCCGCAGGGGAGTGTATAATAACGCTCCCTTTTTACCGATGCGCACTAAGGAAGTTCAACATGACTGTCATTCGCCAGGACGATTTCATCGATAGCGTCGCCGACGCCCTGCAGTTTATTTCCTATTACCACCCGCTGGACTTTGTAAAGGCTGTAAACGAGGCCTACGAGCGAGAGCAGAACCCGGCTGCAAAGGACGCCATGGCGCAGATCCTGATCAACTCCCGCATGTGTGCCGAGGGCAAACGACCTATATGCCAGGACACCGGAATCGTCACCGTTTTTCTAAAGATCGGTATGGAAGTGCAGTGGGACGCGAAGATGTCGGTAGCGGACATGGTGAATGAGGGCGTGCGCCGTGCCTACACCAACCCCGACAATGTGCTGCGCGCTTCCATTCTGGAAGACCCCGCTGGAGCGCGAAAGAATACCGGGGACAATACCCCCGCGGTCATCCATATGGAAGTGATAGAGGGTGATACCGTGGATGTGCAAGTGGCAGCCAAGGGCGGCGGCTCTGAAAACAAGTCCAAGCTGGTCATGCTCAACCCCTCCGACAGTATTGTTGACTGGGTGGTGAAAACCATTCCCACCATGGGTGCCGGCTGGTGCCCTCCCGGCATGCTGGGAATCGGTATTGGCGGTACCGCCGAGAAGGCGGCAGTAATGGCCAAAGAGGTTTTGATGGATCCCATAGACATTCATGAGTTGCGCGAGCGTGGCCCATCCAATCGGGTTGAAGAATTGCGTCTGGAGATCATGGAGAAGGTCAACAAGCTGGGTATAGGTGCCCAGGGCCTGGGTGGCCTGACCACCGTCATGGACGTCAAGATCAAGGATTATCCGACACACGCGGCGTCACTGCCGGTCGCCATGATCCCCAACTGCGCGGCCACCCGCCATGCGCACTTTGTACTGGATGGCACCGGGCCGTGCCTGCAGACTCCCCCGGACATCAACGACTGGCCGAATATTACCTGGGAGGTGGGTGAGGGCGCCCGTCGCGTCAACCTGGACACCGTGACACGTGAGGAGGCCGGCCAGTGGCAGCCCGGTGATACCCTGTTACTGTCAGGCAAGATGTTTACCGGGCGCGATGCGGCGCACAAGAAAATGAAGGAACTGATTGAAAGTGGTGAGGGCCTGCCCCCCCAAGTCGATTTGAAAGGCCGCTTCATCTATTACGTAGGGCCGGTCAACCCGGTGCGTGATGAGGTCATGGGCCCCGCGGGTCCCACCACGGCCACGCGCATGGACAAGTTTACCGATTTCATCCTGGAGGAAACCGGCCTGCTGGGTATGATCGGTAAGGCCGAGCGCGGCCCGACCGGTGTGGCAGCCATCAAGAAACACAAGGCGGTGTATCTGATGGCGGTTGGCGGCGCCGCTTACCTGGTATCCAAAGCGATTACTGCAGCCAAGGTGGTGGCCTTTCCCGAACTGGGTATGGAGGCTATCTATGAGTTCGAAGTGAAGGATATGCCGGTGACTGTGGCGGTCGATTCCCAGGGCACTTCTGTGCATGAGGTGGGCCCGAAGATCTGGCAGGCGAAGATCGAAGAGCAGGCCATAGAGGTAGTCTAGTGTTGTGAGTGACACCAGCTATTACTGGCACGATTACGAAACCTTCGGCGCCGATCCCTCCCGGGACCGGCCAGTGCAGTTCGCAGGCCTGCGTACGGATGCCGAGCTGAATGTCATTGGTGAACCGCTGGTCATTTTTTCGCGGCCCAGCAATGATTTCCTGCCGCACCCGCAAGCCTGCCTGATAACCGGTATCACCCCTCAGCGCGGCCTGGCGGAAGGTTTGCCGGAATGCGAATTCATTCGCCTGATACACCAGGAACTGGCGCTGCCTGGAACCTGCGGGGTGGGGTATAACTCGCTGCGTTTTGATGATGAGGTCACCCGCCATACCTTGTATCGCAATTTCTTTGATCCCTATAGCAGGGAATGGCAGAACGGCAATTCCCGCTGGGACATCATTGATATGGTGCGCGCAGCCAACGCCCTGCGTCCGGATGGCATAGAGTGGCCCTTGCGTGAAGATGGCCTGCCCAGTTTTCGTTTGGAAGAACTGACCAGTGCCAATGGTATAGGCCATGAATCTGCGCACGACGCCCTGTCCGATGTGCACGCCACTATCGCCCTGGCGAGGTTAGTCAGGGAGCGACAGCCGCGCTTATACGACTATGTCCTGAATAACCGTGGCAAGCGCTCGGTCATGACCCAGCTGGACATCCCGGGCATGAAGCCCATGTTGCATGTCTCGGGGATGTTCGGCGCGCAGCGCCACAATACCGCCCTCATTGTCCCTTTGGCAGTACACCCGGTGAATCGCAATGAAATCATCTGTTATGACCTGAGTGCAGATCCGGCGGTGTTGTTTGATCTGGATGCAGGGCAGCTCCAGGAATTGCTTTACACCCGAACCGAAGATTTACCCGAGGGGCAGCAGCGGCCGGGTCTCAAATCTGTACACATCAACCGCTGCCCGATACTGGTCACCCCCAAAATGGCCGATCCAGCTACTGCAGCGCGACTGGGTATCAGCGGAGACCTTTGTCGCAAGCATCTCGCTGAGCTGCGTAATCATCGAGAGCGGGATACGGCTGGCTTTACAGCGAAAATTCAGGCGATCTATGGCGGTCGCAGCTTTGCCACGCAAAGTGATCCGGATCTTATGCTGTATAGCGGTGGATTTTTCTCCGAGCAGGATAAGCGGGCTATGGAGCAGGTCCGCGCAGGAACACCACAGGACCTGGCAGAATGCAGTTTCGTATTCGAGGATCAACGCCTTCCAGAGATGCTATTTCGCTATCGCGCGCGTAATTATCCGCAGAGCCTCACGGAGGATGAGCGAGCGTCCTGGGAGGAATACCGTTTCCAGCGGCTTACCGACCCCGATGCGGGTGCCAGTCTGTGTATGGAGGAGTTCCAGGCAGAGATTGAAAAGTTGATGGCCGCAGCTGAGCTTTCCGACGAGCAGCAGGCCTTGTTGGAACAGCTGCTGGACTATGCTGATACCCTTCTGACCTGAAGCGGGAGCGGCTTTCTTCGGTATTACGCACATGTGCAGGGGCCGGTGTCGCCCTTATAATAGGCCCCACAAATCAAGCCCCGTCCACCTTTCTCCAGGAGAGAACCAGCGTGCAGTTTGCCGGCAGTCATATCCTCTCTATCCAGCAATTTGAGCGAGGCGATGTCGAGCGTATTTTTTCTGTCGCTGATCGCATGGCGCCCTATTCCCGCCGCAAGCGGGTTACGCGCGTGCTCGACGGCGCCATCCTCGGCTCCATGTTCTTTGAGCCCAGTACCCGAACGCGGATAAGTTTTGGCAGTGCCTTTAACCTGCTGGGCGGCGAAGTTCGCGAAACCACCGGTATTGAGCATTCCGCCATCGCCAAGGGTGAGTCCCTGTATGACACTGCCCGGGTGTTAAGCGGATATTCAGACGTCATCGCCATGCGCCATCCCCAGGAGGGCTCCGTGTCGGAGTTCGCTGCCGCCAGCCGGGTTCCGGTGATCAACGGTGGCGATGGCAGCAATGAGCACCCCAGCCAGGCTTTGCTGGACCTTTACACGATTCGCAATGAGATCAACGGCAAGGGGCGCACCCTGGATCAATTGCGGATCGCCATGGTGGGTGATCTGCGCTACGGCCGTACGGTGCACTCATTGTGTAAGCTGCTTTGCCTGTTTAACGTCGTGCAGGTGGTGTTGGTGTCGCCCGATGCCCTGCGCATGCCACCCGAAATTGTGCAGCGCTTGCGGGAGACCGGGCACGAGGTTCTGGAGTCCGACAAACTGGAAGAGAGCATTTCCCACGTCGATATCGTTTATTCCACCCGCATCCAGGAAGAACGATTCAGTTCCCAGGAAGAGGCCGATCTGTACCGCGGACGCTTCCGCCTCAACCAGAGTATCTATACCCACCACTGTGAGCCCAATACGGTGATCATGCACCCGCTGCCCAGGGACTCCCGTGAGAATGCCAGGGAGCTGGATGATGACCTGAACGACAACCCGAACCTGGCGATTTTTCGCCAGACGGATAACGGTATGGTGGTACGGATGGCCTTGTTCGCACTGATTCTTGATGTGGTGGACCAGGTCGATAAGCATGCCCGCGATGTTAACTGGTATACCGCAGGTCGCTTCTGATGTCGCTGCAATTGAAGTTCGGTGCACAGGACGTTCGAATACTGGAAGACCAGGCAGCCTGGTCGGGCTATTTTTCCATACGCAGGTTGACCCTGCAGCACCGGCTGTTTGCTGGCGGTTGGAGTGCACCCATAGTACGAGAAGTTTTTGAGCGCGGGGATGCGGTTGGTGTGCTGCCCTACGATCCTGTTAGCGATAGCCTGGTGTTGATTGAACAGTTCCGCCCCGGCGCCCTGCGCGGAGATGACAGCCCCTGGATGCTGGAACTGATAGCCGGCATTGTAGAAGCGGGGGAGTCCGATGAGGATGTGGTACACCGGGAGGCGATGGAAGAAGCCGCCTGCGAGTTGTCGGAACTGCTGCCTATCGCCACGGTGTTCCCCAGTGCGGGCGCCTGTACCGAGCAGGTCCGCTTGTTTTGTGGCCGTGTGAGCAAGGCCTCCATCGGCGGTCTCCATGGCCTGGAGGAAGAGGGTGAGGACATCCTGGTGCATTCTGTATCCCGTGCGGATGCCCTGCAGTTGTTGGCAGACAACCGGATACCCAATGGTCATACCCTGATCGCCCTGCAGTGGTTGCATATCCACGGTGATTCACTACGGGAGCGCTGGTGCTGAGGCTTCCCGCCGGCACTTGATCCGTCATGTCTGACGACAACGTCAAGGACACTGCCCAGGCCGGTACCGGCCTACTGCGCTCCAGTGCGCTGGTGGGCTGCATGACCATGCTGTCGCGGGTGCTGGGTCTGCTGCGCGATATAGTCATTGCTTCCTTTGTCGGTGCCAGCGCCAATGCCGACGCATTTTTCATTGCTTTCAAGATACCCAATTTCCTGCGTCGCCTCTTTGCGGAGGGTGCTTTTGCGCAGGCTTTTGTACCGGTGCTGGCGGATTACAAGGCGCAGGGCAGTATCTCCGCGGTTAAAGCCCTGGTTGATCGCGTGGCTGGTGTGCTGGGCGGTTCCCTGCTGCTTATTACGACCCTTGCCATTCTCGCCGCCCCGCTGGTAACGGCAATCTTCGCCCCGGGATTTGTGAGTCAGCCGGAAAAATTTGAGCTGACTGCCGGGATGATTCGCATCACCTTTCCCTATCTGTTGCTTATCTCCATGACCGGATTTTGTGGCGCAATTCTAAACAGCTACGGCCGCTTTGCCGTACCCGCATTTACCCCGGTATTCCTTAATATTTCACTCATTTTCGCGGCACTGGTAGCGGCCCCCTGGTTTGATGAGCCGGTGTATGCACTCGCCTGGGGTGTGTTACTGGCTGGCATCGTGCAGTTGCTGTTTCAATTGCCTTCCCTGTATCGGCTGGACCTGGTACCGCGGCCCATTTGGGATACCAGGGATGAGGGCGTACGACGCATTCTCAAATTGATGGTGCCGGCCTTGTTTGGTGTGTCCGTAAGCCAGATCAACCTCCTGCTGGATACTGTGCTGGCATCCTTCCTGCCCACCGGCAGTATCTCCTGGTTGTACTACTCAGACCGGCTGGCCGAGTTGCCCCTGGGGGTATTTGGCATCGCTATCGCCACGGTTATCCTGCCCAACCTGTCGGCCCATCGAGCCGCAGATCGGCAGCAACATTTTGAAACTACCCTGGACTGGGCCATGCGCTCGGTGTTGTTGGTTGGCGTGCCGGCCGCCCTTGCTTTGATCCTGCTGGCGGAGCCCATCCTGATAACACTGTTTAATTACGGGGCATTGACCGTAGACGATGTGGCTATGGCGGCCCTGAGCATGCGGGCCTATAGCCTGGGCTTAATTGCTTTTATGTTGGTCAAGGTGCTGGCGCCCGGCTTTTATGCCCGCAAGGATATCGCCACCCCGGTGAAAATTGGCATTATCGCTATGGCCGCGAACATGATCATGAACCTGCTGCTGGTAATGCCGCTGATGTACTACTGGAATATCGGTCACCTTGGGCTGGCGCTGGCCACCAGTCTTGCCGCCTATATCAACGCCGGTTTACTGTTGCGGACCCTGTTGCGAACGGGTGTCTTTCGTCTGCAGCCCGGCTGGCGGCTCTATGGAACTCGTCTGCTGCTCGCCACTGCAGCCATGGGCGTGGCCTTGTGGTGGCTGGTGCCGGAACACGCAGTCTGGTTTGATTGGTCCTGGCAACGGCGAGCCGGGGAAATGGCACTGGTCTGCGGCGCGGGTATTTCAGTCTATTTTGCGGTTCATATGCTCTGCGGTACCCGTCTGCGCCACTTGCGCGCTCCGGCGGCCTCTTGATCGTCCAAATGGGGGGCAAATTCCCCTTACTGTCGAACCTGCGCCCATAGGCTAAGGGTTCCAATTTCGCTATACTTCCACGCTTGGCTTGACTGAGCACCCTCACTTCATGGAACTGATTCGCGGCCTGCACAATCTGCGGCCCAGGCATCAAGGTTGTGTCGCAACTATCGGGGCTTTTGATGGCGTACATCTTGGGCACCAGGTTGTCATTCGCCACCTGCTTGAGAAAGCTGCGGAACTGGACCTGCCATCGGTGATTATTGTATTTGAGCCACTGCCTCGGGAGTACTTTTCGCCGCTGCAGGCGCCGGCTCGAATCATGAGTTTTTGGGAAAAGTGCAGGGCGTTGGAAGCTCTGGGGGTGGATCGCTTGCTGCGTATTCGGTTCAACGAGCAGTTTCGCGTAATGTCGGCGCAGACCTTTGTAGACGACATATTCGTCGCTGGATTGGGCGTGCGCTACGTGGTGCTGGGCGATGATTTTCGCTTTGGCGCTGATCGCCAGGGGGATATAGCCTTCATCCAGGCGCAGGGTGAGCGCTATGGTTATGCCGCGGGGCCGACACCGACTTTCGCCATTGCAGGTGAGCGGGTGAGCAGCACCCGTATACGGGATGCCCTGGAGAATGCCGACTTTGCCACCGCTGAAGCGCTGTTGGGTCGTCCCTACAGTATTTCTGGCAGGGTGATCTATGGACGCCAGTTGGGACGTACTATCGGTACGCCCACGGCCAATCTGGAACTGCGGCGCCTGCGGGCACCCTTGTCGGGTGTGTACGTGGTGGAAGTGAGTGGTGGCGGCCTGGAAGGTGCTTGCGGTGTTGCCAATGTCGGTGTGCGGCCCACGGTTGACGATAGTATTCGGGCCAATCTGGAAGTGCACTTGCTGGATCGCGAGATCGAGCTGTACGGCCAGCACATTGAAGTGACTTTCCGGCATAAGCTGCGTGAAGAGCAGAAATTCGCTTCGTTGGAAGAACTGCAAATGAATATTGCGAGGGATATAGAGCAAACGCGAGCCTGGTTCAAGCGGGCCTGATAAGCATTGAAGATACTATGAGCGATTACAAAGATACCCTGAACTTACCCAAGACGGCCTTTCCTATGAAGGCCAGCCTGGCCCAGCGAGAGCCCCAGCGCCTGAAACAATGGCAGGAGATGGGACTGTACGAAATGATTCGCCAGGAATGCGCCGGGCGCCCCAAGTTCATCCTGCACGATGGGCCGCCCTATGCCAATGGCGAGTTGCACCTCGGGCATTCGGTTAACAAGATTCTCAAGGATATTATCGTCAAGTCCAGGACCCTGGATGGCTTTGACGCGCCCTACGTACCCGGTTGGGATTGCCATGGGCTGCCTATTGAGCTCAATGTGGAAAAGAAAGTGGGCAAGCCGGGCGTCAAGGTGACCGCCGCTGAGTTTCGCCAGAAATGCCGCGAATACGCCGCCCGCCAGGTGGATGGCCAGCGTACCGACTTTATCCGCATGGGAGTGCTCGGCGACTGGTTCAATCCCTACCTCACTATGGATTTCAAATTCGAGGCGGACATTGTTCGGGCCCTGTCGCACATTATTGATAACGGTCATCTCCATAAAGGTTTCAAGCCGGTCCACTGGTGCATGGATTGTGGCTCGGCCCTCGCCGAGGCCGAGGTGGAGTACCAGGACAAGATCTCTCCGGCTATCGATGTGGCATTCGCCGCAGTGGACCCGCAGGCGTTTAATGCGGCTTGCGGCAGCAGCTACGCGGGTGAAATCGCCGTGCCGATCTGGACTACCACGCCCTGGACCTTGCCGGCGAATATGGCGGTCAGCCTGCATCCGGAACTGGATTACGTGTTACTGCAAGGTGATGACAGGGCGCTGTTGGTGGCTGCAGCACTGGCGGAATCCTGTGCGCAGCGCTTTGGCCTGGATGCCGTTGAAATACTGGGCCGTTGTAAAGGTGCCGCTCTGGAGAACCAACTGCTGCAGCACTGTTTTCTCGAACGTCAGGTGCCAGTGATTCTTGGTGACCATGTAACAACTGAAGCGGGTACTGGCGCGGTGCACACTGCACCGGCACATGGCCAGGATGATTTTGTCGTTGGCCAACAGTACGAGCTGGAGGTCTACAATCCGGTCGGTGGCAACGGCGTTTACCTCGAAGACACCGAGTACTTTGCCGGCCAGCACGTGCTGAAGGCCAATGGCGCAATCATCGAGCTGCTGCGGGAACGCGGTGTGTTGTTGCACTATGAGGATTACGAGCATTCCTATCCGCACTGCTGGCGGCACAAGACGCCTATTATATTTCGCGCAACGCCCCAGTGGTTTGTGAGCATGGCGCAAAAGGGGCTGCTGGACCAGGCCCTGGATGCCGTAGAGCAAGTCGAGTGGCTTCCCGAGTGGGGCAAGGCGCGCATCGATTCGATGTTGGGCAGTCGGCCCGATTGGTGTATATCCCGCCAGCGTACCTGGGGTGTCCCTATCGCTTTGTTTGTGCATCGCCAGACCGGCGAATTGCACCCTGATACTTCCAGGCTGATGGAGCAGGTGGCCCAGCGCATGGAACAGGAGGGTATCGATGCATGGTTCGAACTGGATGCCGCTGACTTATTGGGTGAGGAAGCCGAGGACTATGACAAGGTCACTGACACCCTGGATGTCTGGTTTGACTCCGGTGTGACCCATGCCTGCGTGCTGCGCCGACGGGAAGAGTTGCAGGTGCCGGCTGATATCTACCTGGAGGGTTCCGACCAGCACAGAGGTTGGTTCCAGTCGTCGCTGTTGACCAGTATCGCCATTGATGGCGTAGCGCCCTACAAGACAGTACTCACACACGGTTTTACCGTGGACAGCGACGGTCGCAAGATGTCCAAGTCTATCGGTAACACCATTGCGCCCAAATCGGTGATGAATGACCTGGGTGCCGATATCCTGCGCTTGTGGGTGGCCGCAACCGACTATCGCGGTGAGCTGGCGGTGAGCGATGAAATATTCAAGCGCACCGCAGATTCATACCGCAGGATTCGCAATACTGCGCGCTTCCTGCTGTCCAATCTCAGCGGTTTTGACCCGCATGAGGATGCTGTTGATTTTGCCGACATGCTGTCGTTGGATCGTTGGGCGGTAGACAGGGCGGCACATTTGCAGGAAGAATTGATAGCAGCCTACCGCGGCTACCACTTTCACCAGATCTACCAGAAGCTGCACAATTTTTGCGCTAATGACCTGGGTGGCTTCTACCTGGATGTGATCAAGGATCGCCAGTACACCACCCGGGCCGACAGCCTGGCCCGGCGTTCCGCCCAAACCGCCATGTATCACATTGGAGAGGCCCTGGTGCGCTGGATAGCGCCGATTCTGAGTTTCACCGCGGAGGAGATCTGGGAAAACCTCCCCGGAGAACACGGCCCGTCGGTAATGCTGGCGCAGTGGTACCAAGGCCTGCAGACGCAGGCCCAGGATGAAGCCATGGGTGCACAATACTGGCAGCAGGTAATGTCAGTGCGCACCGCCGTGAATAAGGAAATGGAAATACAGCGGGCAGCGGGGACCCTGAAAGGCTCCCTGGACGCGGCTGTTTCCCTGTATTGCGCAGCGGACTTGCAGGCGTCCCTGCAGACCCTGGGCGATGAACTGCGCTTTGCGTTGATTACCTCCAGCGCCACTCTCCAGCCTTTGGAGTCAGCGCCGGATGACGCTGCCGCAACAGAGGTTCCAGGTTTGCTCTTACAGGTGTCAGTGGCAACGGATGAGAAGTGTGAGCGCTGTTGGCATCGTAGCCCGGAAGTTGGGCAGCTAAGCGCGCATCCGACATTGTGCAGCCGCTGCGTGGAAAATATCGATGGTGATGGCGAGTCCCGTAGCTTTGTTTAATGGCGTCTCCGCTCTGCGCTGGTATGGCCTGGCACTGTTGGTGATAGTGCTGGATCAATACACCAAGGGCCTGGCCAGTTCGAGCCTGGAGTACGGGCAGCCAGTGCGCATGTTTTCATGGTTCAACCTTACCCTGCAGCACAACACCGGGGCTGCGTTCAGTTTCCTGAATGATGCCGGTGGCTGGCAGCGCTATTTCTTCAGCCTGGTGGCCGTTGGTATCAGTGCGGTGCTGGTAGTATGGTTGTATCGTATGCCGCGGCAGCAGCGCTTGCTGGCCCTTAGCCTGGGATTGATTCTCGGAGGTGCCCTGGGCAACTTGTGGGATCGCCTGGTACTGGGCTACGTGGTTGATTTTATATCAGTGCATTATGAGCAGCATTACTTTCCGGCATTCAACGTGGCCGACTCGGCCATCTCTGTGGGTGCGGCTCTTATGTTGTGGGACAGTTTTATTAACCGCAATGCGGTGGATGAACAGGAAGGGGAATAGAATTTGAAGTCACTAGTACCCGTTAGTGAAGGCACCCGTGTTTTTCTGAACTTCTCCATAAGCCTGGAGGATGGTTCGGAAGTTGACACCAATTTCGGCGGAGAGCCTGTCGACTTTGCGATCGGTGATGGCAGCCTGTTACCCGGCTTTGAGCGGCTGATATTTGGCATGTCAGCGGGGGAGCGGCAGATGTTCACCGTGACGCCCGAGAACGCTTTTGGGCAGCCCAATGACAACAATGTGCAGTATCTCCCCAGGGATCAGTTCGAGGACGACATCGAGCTGGAGATTGGCCTTGTTTTCTCCTTTGCCGATGCCAGCGGTGGTGAGCTGCCGGGGATGATCATCGCCTTCGATGATGATGAGGTTACTGTTGATTTCAATCACCCCCTGTCGGGGCGTACAATCCTGTTTGATGTGCTGATTCACAGGGTCGAGCCGGCGGAGCTACACTAGGTTTCTGGCCAGGTCTCACAGCGCAGCGGGAGGGAAGTAAACAATGGACATTCAGTTGGCGAATCCCCGGGGTTTCTGCGCCGGGGTTGATCGCGCTATAGATATCGTGAACAGGGCGCTGGAGGTGTTCGGCGCACCGATATACGTACGTCACGAAGTTGTTCACAATAAGTTCGTGGTGGAGGATTTGCGCGAGCGTGGTGCGATATTTGTGGATGAGTTGGATGAAGTCCCGGATAACTGCATTGTGATATTCAGTGCTCACGGTGTCTCCCAGGCCGTGCGCAGGGAGGCGGGACAGCGGTCGCTGAAGGTTTTCGATGCCACTTGCCCGCTGGTGACAAAAGTACATGTAGAGGTGGCCAGCTACAGCCTGCAGGGTCGAGAATGCATCCTGATTGGCCATCGGGGGCACCCCGAGGTAGAGGGCACAATGGGGCAGTATGATCATGGTGCTGGCGGTGAAATCTACCTGGTGGAAGATGAAAAGCAGGCATCTGAGCTTGTTGTAAACAATCCAGAAAACCTTTCTTATGTCACCCAGACCACGCTTTCCATGGATGATACCGCCAGGGTGATAGATACTTTGCGAGCCCGCTTTCCCAGTATTGAAGGTCCCCGCAAGGATGATATTTGCTACGCCACCCAGAACCGGCAGGATGCTGTGAAGAAACTGGCCGCGGAATGCGACCTGGTGTTGGTGGTGGGTTCGCCCAATAGCTCCAATTCCAACCGCCTGCGTGAACTGGCGGAGCGCATGGGCGCCGAGGCCTATCTGCTGGATGGCGCCGAGGATATCGATCCCAACTGGTTGCAGGGCAAGTCCCGTATCGGTGTGACGGCGGGTGCTTCAGCACCAGAGGTTCTGGTGCAGGAGGTGCTTGATGGCCTGTGTGCACTGGGCGCCGGTGTGCCCATTGAACTGGCAGGTCGCCCGGAAAATATTACCTTCTCCCTGCCGCGCGAATTGCGTATCGAGGCAACCAACATCTAGTCAGCCCTGCCAGCGAAGCACTCGCTGGCATCCAATTCCGTCGTTTTAGGGCAAAACAGGTCATTCTCTGGTTTTTTGTCGCACCCACTCTATGCTCATTCTGGTATGGAGGAACGTTATGAATAGAATGTCGCCGCCAAGGTCTTGCAGGGGTTTCACCCTGGTTGAGTTGATGATCGTACTGCTGGTAGTGGCCGTTAGCCTCTCTGTGGTAACGCCGTTATTGCAGAACTTGATACACAAAAACCGCTTGAGCCATGAGACGAGCCGCTTTTTGGGTGCAATCAACCTGGCTCGCAGTGAAGCGGTCATGAGAAATGTTCCTGTCAGCGTCTGCCCGTCGAACATGACGCTGACCCAGGAGCCTGTTTGTTCAGGCACTTATGCCAGTGGTTGGATTGTCTTTTCCAATCCCGATAGGGACAAGGTGGTTGATGTAGGCACCGACAAGGTGCTGCGGGTCTTTGAGGGTTTGCCGCCGGGTTACCGGCTGACCAACCGCAAGGGCACCCGGGCCGCATTTGAACTGATCAATTATCTCCCTGATGGCTCCTCCCACAGCATTCGCACATTATTGTTCTGTCCTCCGCCACAGGTTGCAGGACAGTCGCTCAGCATCGTTATCAATATCGTCGGCAGAGCAAGGTTGGCCAAGGATTGGGGCACATGTCCAGTAGTGTGATAGCCGAAGTACGGGAAGTCGGGGAGCCCCTACCTCCACCTGCTCTGCCTGATAGCGTGCTCGGGGTAGGCCAGTGCGGGGTTGGCATGCTTGAGTTCCTGATCGCCCTGATGATTTTCTCAACAGGTGTCATGGGCTTATTGTCAGTGCAACTGGCGAGCATGAAGGCCGTCCATGAGGCGAATCAGCGCTCCGTGGCAACCGCACTGGCACGAGACATCCTGGAGCGAATACAAGCTAACCCAATAAACGCCGGAGCCTATGTGGCCCGGAATGTTGGTGATGCAAGTCGCCCTGTGCCGGTTCCCGTCGCGGATTGTGATGACACCGATTGCTCGACGACACAGCTGGCAGCCTTTGATCTATGGCAGTGGGAAACACTGTTGCTCGGGGCTGCAGTAAAACACCGCGATATAAACGTAGGGGGATTGCGCTCTCCCCTTGCGTGTATTAGCCACCAGCAAGGCGTGGTGGGTGTTGTGATTAGTTGGAGAGGAAGTTCGTCCGCCAGTCAGTCGCCGGCGCTCGATTGCGTGGGAAGTGGGCCCGATGCCGATGTGGAAAGGGAAGGCAAAAATAATGCGGGGCGGCACCAACTGCAGCTATCAACTTACGTGGCAGGTGGTTGATTGTGCCGCGCCACGAGTTAAAGGTCACCGGCTCTGTCGAGCATGGTCTCTCACTGGTAGAGCTTCTCGTCTCGATGTTACTGGGTGTCTTCCTCTCCGCCGTTATGGTTAGCGCTTACCTGGGAGCCAAGCGCAGCTATTTCTATGAAGAACAGGTCGCCCGTATGCAGGAGAACGGTCGCTACGCACTGCGCCTCCTATCCAGGGAGCTGGCAATGGCGGGTTTTTATGGTGGCCTACTGTCTACAGAGGGAGTCGTGCCGGTTTCCGTGAAAACGGATTGTAGTACGCCGGGGTGGGCGCTGGATCCAGGAAGGCCGCTTGAATTGGTGAACGATTATGCCGGCGGGGATGTACCGATGACGGTGGATTTGACGTCTTTTACTTGTCTGGATAGCGCGGATATTCGGCCCGGGACAGACATGCTGGCGATCAAAAGGACGGCTGCTGAGGCGAGCTTACGCCGGGGAGCTCCCGCCACTGCACTAAGCCGTTCGACGGTGCAGAGATGGTATCTGCGCTTGCGTGGCGGTCAGTATCCGGTGTGGGAGCAACTGCGGTCGGTTGACCTGTTTGATCCTGCGAGAATAAATTCCAAGCAAAGCTACTGGAACGCGGTATCGAGAATATTCTTCATTCGTAAATATTCCGGGGAGGAAGGCGATGCAATTCCTGGTCTGTGTATGGAAGCGCTTGCCGGGAAGGCAATGACCGCTAGATGCCTGGTACAGGGCGTGGAGAACATGCAGCTGGAGTTCGGCATTGATACCGATACTGATGGAGTGGCCAACCAGTACAAGGCGTTGCCCGCCGCAGAGGATTTGGACCGCGCAGTCAGTGCAAAAATATTTTTGCTGTTGCGCAGCCTACATCCGATCGTGGGGCATAGAGACGAAAAATCCTACAGCCTGGGCAAGCAGTTAGTGCCGCCTACAGGCGATGGCTATCTGAGGAAGGTATTTAGTACCACTGTTCACCTTCCCAACCGGATGAGGCCGATAAATTGATATTACAGGGGAGGGATCGGTGATGCGAATGCCTGGACTTTACCGAGGCTCTGTATTGCTGCTGGCGATGGTTTTCCTACTTATGCTGTCCATGGTATCGGCGACGTTGATGCACAATGCCATTTTGCAGTTTCAAATGGCTGGGAACGACCAGTTCTATGAGGAGGCGATCCAGCAAGCCCGGGCGATTGTCACCGAGTTGGCGCATAACAGCGCAAATTTCTCGATGAGTGGTGGTGTGGGCTCTATCAGTTGCCCCGTCGGTGATGTTGGCCTGCACTGTAACAGTAGCCACCTTAAGCCTCCAGCCGCAGTTGCTGTCGCCGAGGGAGTCGATGTCGATTATCGAATCGTAAGGCAGGATCCATTGCTGGTGAAAGGTTTTCCCTTCAGGGAATCCCAGCAAAAGGCATCCAGCATCAGAAATGTCGGTGTGGCTGTTTTCGAGATTGATGTTGCAGTGGATGGGAGTGAGCTTCGCCTCGGGCGTGCACGGCTGGTGCAGGGTATTGCAGTGCGTTTGGCAGGTCTGCAATAGATTTGGGAGGACGGTAGGGTGAGAACAACTGTTGCGGTTTTTCTAGTGGCTGTATTGTCCACGGCCGGTCAGGTAGTGGCCGATGATGTAGATGCTTTCCTACCTGCCAATGAGGAAAGCGGTGTCTATCTGAATATTCTGTTGGACCCGGGTGATGCCGATCGGGATGCGGTGCTTTGTACGTTTGGTATCGATTGCGCACCTCCATTTATGTCGCAGCTTGCGTATGGCCATTTGCAGGAAATGTACTTCCCGGGAGACAAAGTAACTGCGCCTGGTGTCTTCAAGGCTGTTCTGGCAGCAGTGCTTGAAAATCCCTTGCTTGACGCCTTTTACCTGTCCTTAATGATCTCCAATCATCAGGAAAACCCCGGTGGGGACTTCGGTCAGGGTGTGGGAGGCGGGACTTTACTCCAGGGCTACCGCCGGCTGGGTAATAGTAGAGCAAATATTATTGCCACATTGAAGTCGATTCCAGTGGTGTCGTCTACCAGTTCACACGCACTGCAGCCTATGGAATCCTATTTCGAATGGTTTCGCTATATTCGCGGTGGTGCAGTCGTGCTGGGAACCAATACCTCCGGGAATTATGGGCAGGCGGAGCCGTATCCTGATTATGCTGCCGATATTATCGAAGACGCGTCCTACCTGTCCCCGTTTTCCAATCCGCACGCTTGCCCCAGGCTGTATTCGCTTATCTTCGCTGCCGCTGCTCCGACACGGGACAACGACCTGGATTCCAGGATACTCGCCCAGATGCCCCTGCCGGGCAATGCCAGTTTCCGGGAAATGCTGGCCTACCTGCAAGATGAGTCTACTGATCTTCTCCCGCATCTTGCTGTCGGGGTTTCTCTAGGTAAAACCTTTGTTGTTACCCCTCGGGCCCAGTCGGATAAGGTGCGGGCCCACTTCGGCCTGGGTGAAGGCGACACAATGTACCTGGATGCGCCCCGGGAACTGCAACGCAACTTATTCTCCGCCCTAAGTGAGATGGCTGGTCTTGGTCGTGGTGATTCGGCAATTGCCTATGCCAGGGACGTCTTCAATCCCGGTGCGGCACTGGATAACGTGTTCATTCCGCTATTTCGTTCAAGTAGCAGCCTTTGGCAGGGTAACCTCAAGAAGCTGAAATTCCAGGATGCCCAGGGCCGTAGTAAGGATGTGTCCGTTGCCCGTGATGGCGTCTTCGACACTGTTGTAGATGCTCTTGGAAATCCAGCATTTGAAGCTTCAGGTGCACAGCGGGGAAGTCTTCGTTTTGATGCCCTGACTTTCTGGACTGATCCGAACGTACTGGCTCCGGGTGACGGGCTAGTGATTCCGGAAAAGGCGGATGGCCGGGTCGTGGTGCGAGGCGGGGCGGGGCAGAAAATTGATGGCTATGTCGCCTACGCTACCCCCGAGATAGAAGCAGTGAAATATACCATTGGCGATACCAATTCGGACCCTGTGTCCGATGGCTTTGGCTCCAGGCAGATTTTCTTCGAGCCGGAAGTGGGCTCCCGTCTGCGCCCTTTTGATGCCAATCAGTCTGCCGGGGAGGAATTACGAAATCTGCTGGATCCCAAAGGCGAATTGAGCGCAGGGCAGCTACTGGATTTAATTCGATGGGGCAGGGGTCAGGATGTCCGACAGGAAAGGTCTACAGCCAGGGCCTGGATACTGGGAGAGATACTTCATTCCCAGCCCTATGTCCTTAACTATGGCGCTACACCCGGCTACAGCAAGTCAAACCCGAACATACGATTATTATTCGGTACTGGGGATGGCCTGTTTCATATTCTTGAGAACACGGATGCTGCGGGGAACGAAACGGGTCGAGAGCTCTTCGGATTCTATCCCAGGGAGCCATTAAGTAAGCTTAAACAGCGCTATGAGAACAGTGTTCCGCGAGGGAAACAACATTATGGTGTGGATGGCGCTCCTGCAGTACTGCGGGTAGACAAGAATAACGATGGCACACTTGATCACCAGGCGGGTGATGAGGCATATGTGTATTTTGGCCTGCGGCGGGGAGGCGCTAGCTATTACGCAATGGATATCAGTAACCCTGGGGCGGTGCCAGGCTTGCTGTGGAAAATGAGTCCTGCCAGCGGTGGCTCGTTTGATGAATTGGGTATGACATTCTCGACGCCGGTGGTGGGCAAAGTAAACTACAGCGGTGTACCGGTCGACGTGGTGGTCTTCGGCGGGGGCTATGACGGGGGTTGGTCTGAGGACAATACTGCCAGGCGAGGGAAGGATCTGGGGGCCGCAGATGACCGTGTCGGCAATGCCTTGTATATAGTCAATGCCCGTACCGGGGAGTTGGTGTGGAAGGCTATTAAGGGAATGACCGGACGCAGTACCAACACGCGTTACGAACACAGTGGTCTGGTCGATAGTATCCCGTCGAAGGTAACGGCCATGCTTGGCCCTGCGGGTATTATTCATCGCTTGTACGTTGGTGATACCGGTGGTGCGGTATGGCGCGTTGATTTGCCGGAAAATATTGGGGATGCGAAAGACCATCGGAGCAGGCGTTGGTTCATTACCAAACTGGCCGATTTGGGAAGTGACGCATTCGAGCCAGGTGGCGACGTGACGGAAGATCGCAGGTTCTTCCATGCGGTGGATATTGTGCGGTCCGTGGACAATATCGGTGACTTTGACGGTGTCTTGATCCAGAGCGGTGACCGGGCCCACCCCAATGAAGAGGTAGTGTCGAACTATCTTTTCTACATCAAGGATCGAGAGACCATCAGCGGTAGCGCTGACGTCATGGCGGAAAATGATGATAGCGGGCCCCCGGGTCGATATCTGGCAACGGACCTTGTGGAACAGACGGGCTGTATAGCGGGTACGGAAGCCACAGGCGGTGCTGAAGGCACCGAGGCCTGCGGTGACCTTGAACTTGCAAATGGTTGGAAGATCGCCTACTCGCAGTCTGGTGAAAAAGGGCTTTCCACTCCGCTTGTGGATGGCGGCAGTGTATTCGCTGCTACCTATACCCCGGGCGGTGGGACCGCCTGCCAGGTACCCCAGGGGCATGGCAGCATGCACGTTGTTCGCCTTGAGGACGGAACTGCGGTCGCCAATAAACAGCGGTACTATGACCTTGGTCCTGGTATTCCAGATGCGGCGACTCCTGTGGGTGATGCAATCTTTTTGCCCGGTCAGGGAATCGATTTGTACGATCTCGACGGCGACGGTACCCGCGACCTGAGTAAATTTCTGCCCAGTCAGGCATCGAAGTTCTACAGTATTTACTGGCGCGAACCTGGTGTTGATCCCTTATAGCCAGGATGATATTTGCTGTGTTTTACAGGAGAAACGGTGGGTTCAGCCTTATGGAAATTATCATAACGGTGCTGATTATGGCCATCCTGGTCGCATATTCACTGGCGGGATACCAGCGTCAAATATTGTCTGCCAGACGTGCTCTGGGCCGTACTGCGTTATTGGAAGTTGTGGCTCGGCAGGAAGGTTTTTTCCTGGATCATAAGCGCTATGCGGGTTCGCTGGTGGAACTGGGTTATCCGACAAGTCCCGGTGCAATTGATGCCGATGGGCGCAAGTTGCCAAGCCAATCGCCGGATCGAGTATATCGGGTTGACCTGATAGCCCAGCCGGGTGCTTATGTGGTGTCCGCCAGGCCTCAGCTTGGCCAGGTTCGAGATAAGTTTTGTGACACCTTGAGTCTATCGTCGACGGGGATCAAAGGCGTAACCGGCAGGGGATCGGTGGCGGAGTGCTGGTGAATCTGTTCAGTCTTCCAGCTCCAGTTTTTTTAGCCGGTAGCGCAGGCTTCTAAAGCTGATGCCCAGTAGTTTGGCGGTGGCGGTTTTGTTCCAGCGGCATTCTTCCAGCGCGGCACTGAGTATTTGTCGTTCGATATCTTCCAGGTACCCCTCAAGGTCCCCTTGAGCTTCCTGCCAGGACCTTTCGCCACCGCCTACAGCCGGACTTCCCG
>RCNC010000629.1_pt1 | contig 22822 bp, 20 predicted proteins | sample 2041301 | NCBI WGS metagenome assembly RCNC01 (sample SAMN09708231, study PRJNA481090) | Marine sediment metagenome, whole genome shotgun sequencing project. | biome: marine sediment; feature: ocean; material: sediment; isolation source: Sewage treatment plant 13A marine sediment (STP13A) ...
TTACATTAAAACATTATATAAATCTATTAAACAGCAGGTTTAGAATTAGTTGTAAGTGAATATTTTCAGTTTTAAAGCACTTTATTCTTAATATTTCGATAATCATTGAAATATTTAGTTTAAGTATATATTTTATATATCTGATTATCAATATTATATATTATTATAATATCAAATTGAAAGCTGGTGAGATATTGGTTACATATGTAATTTACATTTGTGCTTATTTTTGTTGCTGTTTGTTAATTTTCCTATCTTTTTCTCTTTGTGACAAATGTAAATTTCTGTTTTTAGTTTACATTTGTAATATGTTCCGGACAAGATTTTAGCAGTTGAAAATTGAGCTCTGTGACAAACACACTTTTTGAACCCTCCTATTTCGGGCAGAAAAATTGTCTTCCGTAAGCGGAGGGATTTTTTACTTCAGTGGAATTTGCATCTTCACCCCTGCTCAATTTGAAGGGATGTATGGATTGAGGCAAAATATGGCGCTCAGAAAGCGTTAAATCTGTAGAAATATTGCATAAAGACCTGAATAACAAGAATGTAATCCTTATGAAAGCATTTTAGAGCTTTAAGGCATCCAGGGAAATTAAGCACATATATTTGCTATTTGTAGTGTAACTCTCCTTCAGAACGGGCTACAATGGAGGCAACTGTTGAATCACCTGTGATATTAACCACTGTTCTCAACATATCCAGCGGTCGGTCCACTCCCAGGATCAAAGCGAGCCCCTCTACGGGTAGTCCCACCGAATTTAATACAATGATCAGCATAACGATGCTACCACTGGGGATTCCAGGTGATCCTATGGAAGCCAGGGTAGCTGTGAGGACAATGGTCAACTGCTGTACAAGTGTTAATTCAATCCCAAACACCTGGGCAATAAAAACTGCAGCAATGGCCTGGTAACAACTGGTTCCATCCATATTGATGGTCACTCCCACCGGCAGTACAAAATTGGCGATAGGTTTGGAAACCTTCAGCTCATTGGTAACCTGCTTCAGGGTAACCGGTAATGTAGCAGCACTCGAACTCGTGGTAAATGCCACCAGCTGAGCTGGCAGAATACCCTTCATGAAATCGGGGATCCTTATGCCGGCAAAAACCCTGATCATGAAAGGGTAGAGTCCAAGAATCAAAAGGAATAGTCCCAGGGTAACAGTAAGCATGTACATACCCAGTGCAGTAAAAATATCTTTATCTCCCGAAAAGTCAACCACAAGTGCTGCCATCAACGCAAAAACACCAATGGGTGCAAAACGCATGATTATATCCACTATCTTGAGAATCACGTCATTGAGGCCGTCGAAGAAGTCCTTTACCACCTGGGTTTTTTGGCCGGGTACCAGCACCAGGGCTATGCTAAAAAGGATGGCAAAAAATATGATCTGAAGCATTTTAGAGTTATCCCCTGCAGCCCGGAAGAAGTTCTCGGGAATCATATCCTCGAAAAAATGGAGGGGAGATTGCTTCTCAATTTCCTTTGCCGATTCCTGCTTCAACTCTACCTGTCCGCCAAATTTCTGTCTATACTGTTCCTGCTTTTCAGACGGGAATACATCACCTGGTTTCATAATATTTACCAGGGCCAGTCCGACGGTAGTGGCAAAAACGGTCGTGATAATATATATAACAATGGTCTTGTACCCAATCCTGGAAAGCTTGGTGATATCGGTCAGGCTTGAAATCCCCTTCACGAGAGAAACAAATATCAGTGGTACAGCAATAAGCTTAAGTAATTTCAGGAAAATGTTCCCCCAGGGTTTCACCCAGTTGATTGTAAATTCCTCCCACCCGGTCCATACAGAAATTAGTCCCCAGAGAATTCCAAGTCCCATACCAATAAAAATCTTTGCCCAGAGTGGTAGCTTTTTTAACATTCAACAAATATAACAGAAAGTGGGAAGGATCAGCAGTCAGTTTGCGAGCAGAATTAGATTCAATCCACCATTCACTAACGAAAGTTCGTGCTTTCAAATATCTTATCTGCCGAGCCGGGTACAAAGCCACTAAACAGATTGCCCTGAGAATCTTTATATCGCCTGGCAAATTCATAGTAACAGGAAGGGATCACCTGCTTTCCTTCCAAAAATGAAACCTCCACCTTATCAGCCAGCGTGGAGGATTGTTCCAGAAGTTCAGTGGGATTTCCTTTGATCTCTCCTCCTGAAATGTTCAACAAGAAGTTCTGTTCTTTCAGAAATGAGTTGACCGCTTTAATCTCCTGGAAGCTTTTCAGATAATTGATACTCACCGTAAAGTGATTGGCTCTGTACCCATAGACGTACAGCCATGCTGCATACTCAGATTCACTCCGAAGTCGCTTATAGATTTCATAACTGATGGGGTCAAAAATGTTTCCCCTAAAAATAAGGTCCGGTGCACTGCTTACCTCTGCAGGAACAGTATCCAGGTGATTCCTGATGGTAAGTTGAAGTTCATCGGAAAACTCCTCTAAGAGCAATTCACTTATAAATACCCTGGGAGACTCAGGCTCACCTGGGAGTTCATAATGACTGGCTCTTAATTTTTTGACTTCAAACTTATAGTCTTCTTTCTTCACGTAACCCGATTCTAGAAAAGGGCGCGCTATCACATCTATACCCACCCGGGGATCATTAAATGTGCGAAACGCCACATGGTCATTGACAATCTCTTCCCCTTTGTCCCGAAATAACTGATGAATCTTTTTAACACTGGGATTTTGATCAGAATATTGGATCCACAGCTTCTTAAAAATTTCTTCTGTTTTCATGGTAAGTTTAGTTTGTATACAATGTTAACCAAACATCTTTGAAAATGTTGAAAAAGATCTGGCCTGTAATACGAAAAGATGAATTTCATCATGTGGGACTTTATATTTTTTAGCTACCTTTATTGTCTGAAAATATTAAATCTCAAATTACTGATTATCAATGAATTTAATAGAAAAAATACGACAGCAGGCCCGGATGGACTGCCAGCGGATTGTTCTTCCGGAAGGGAATGAAGAGAGAACCGTTATGGCAGCTGATACCATCATCAGGGAGAAATTGTGTTATCTCTACCTGATAGCCGATCCGGAAGAGCTGGATAAAAAAGCGCAGCAGTACGGACTAAAGAACATTGAAAAAGCGACTGTTATCAATCCCAAGAATCACCCTAAGAAAGAGGAATATACAGAGTTGCTCTATGAGATCAGGAAGTCAAAAGGGATGACCATGGAAATGGCTTCCAAACTTGTGGAAAACCCTCTTTACCTGGGAACTCTGATGATAAAAGCTGGTGATGCAGATGGTGAAGTAGCAGGAGCTTCCAATTCAACCGGCGATGTATTGCGTCCAGCATTTCAAATCGTAAAAACACTACCTGGAATTAGCATTGTGTCGGGCGCCTTTATCATGATACTTAAGGACCAAAGCTTTGGAGAGGATGGTGTAATCGTATTTGCCGATGGAGCAGTGCACCCCGATCCTGATGAAAAACAACTGGCCGAAATTGCAGTAGCTACCGCAGGGACAACCCGTTCGATTCTGGGATTTGAACCCAGGATTGCCATGATGAGTTTTTCCACAAAGGGCAGTGCCAATCACCCCATGGTAGACAAGGTGGTCAATGCCACAAAACTGGCAAAGGAGATGGATCCCACATTGATTATTGATGGGGAACTACAGGCTGATGCAGCTTTGATTAAAGCCATTGCCAGCAGCAAAGCACCGGACAGCCCAATCCAGGGAAATGCCAATGTTTTGATTTTCCCCGACCTCAATGTGGGAAATGTAGCCTATAAACTTGTCCAGAGACTGGCCAAAGCAGAAGCCGTTGGTCCTGTTCTTCAGGGAATGGCTGCACCCATAAACGATCTATCCCGAGGTTGTTCAGTCAGCGACATTGTAAACCTTGTAGCCATTACAGCAAACCAGGCTGCAGGTTTAAAGAAATAATGTTCATTTAAAGATTTTTAACAGACACATATACATGGTTATTCTAGTATTAAATTGCGGAAGTTCATCTATTAAATACCAGTTATTTGAGATGGGTGACAGCACTACTGTCATTGCAAAAGGAATGGTGGAGCGAATTGGCTTTACCGACGCTGTTATTTCCCATAAACCCACGGGTAAGGGCAAATACAAGCACATTGCTCCTATCATGGACCACAGCACAGGCATTAACTTGCTTATGGCCGCACTGGTGGACCCCGAACATGGAGTAATCAGTAAAATTGGCGAGATAGCAGCAGTTGGGCATCGGATTGTACAGGGAGGTGAGAAATACAAAGAGAGCGTCTTAATCACCAAAGAGGTCATCCGGGACATTGAAGCATGTGTTGAACTGGCCCCCCTACATAATCCTGCCAACCTGAAGGGGATTATTTCAGTGGATACCTTACTTCCTGGACTGCCTCAGATAGCAGTGTTTGACACCTCTTTTCACCAGAGCATGCCTTCTCACGCATATATGTATGCCATTCCCAGGGAGTATTATGAGAAATATGGGATCCGAAAATATGGGTATCATGGAACAAGTCACAAATACGTTTTTAAGCGCGCCAGTGAGATTCTCAACCGCGACACCCGTGATATGAAGGTGGTTTCCTGCCACCTGGGTAATGGCGCCTCCGTTACCGCCATTGAACATGGCAAATCAATGGATACCTCCATGGGATTTACCCCGGTGGATGGCCTGATCATGGGAACACGAACCGGGGATATTGATCCGGGAGTTCTGCTTTTCCTTGCCGACAAGGAACACCTGAGTCTGAAAGGAATTAGCAACATGATCAATAAAAGAAGTGGTATGGTTGGAATTTCGGAGATTTCCTCCGATATGAGGGACCTGGAACTTGCCTACTACGAAGGAAATGAGCGTGCCAACCTGGCATTGACCATGTATGCTTACAGGGTAAAGAAATTTATTGGAGCCTATGCCGCCATCATGAACGGGCTTGATTGCGTAATTTTCACCGGTGGAATAGGTGAAAACGATTTCAATATCCGACGCATGATCAGCCAGAATATGGAATACCTGGGGCTTGATTTCGATGAACCTGAAAATCACGGAGTTAAGGGTGAGGATAAGATTATATCCAAACCCGATTCCAGAGTGACTGCTCTGGTAATAAAGACCAATGAAGAGTTGGTAATTGCAAGGGATACATTTAAAATCGTGGAGAAGTGCTGCTAGAGATCTAAAAAAAAACTACTCATTATGTTAACTAAACTTTCACAGCTTCGAGAATTACTGGACAAAGATCATAAGCCCAAAAAGCTTGTGCTGGCTGCTTCCGAAGATGCACACTCGCTGAATGCCGTGGTCCATGCAGCAGAGCAGGAAATTATCAGGCTGGTGTTGGTTGGAGATAAAGAACAAACAAAAGGCTTGGCTGAAATCCTTAACCTGGATATCAGCAAATACGAATTCATTGAAGCCAGTTCACCGGAGGAGGCTGTGAACACCTCAGTTAAGATCGTCCACGATGGAAAAGCGGATGTATTGATGAAAGGGAAGGTGGGTACTTCCGACATGCTTAAAAGCATTTTAAACAAAGATTACGGTCTCAGAACCGGGAAGCTGCTCTCTCACTTTGCCTATTTCGAGGTGGAAACCTACCACAAGCTTATTGCTGTCACCGATGTAGCCATGAACATTGCTCCTACCCTGACAGAGAAGATCAGTATACTTAATAACTCAGTAAAAGTGCTTAACAACCTGGGCATTGAAATGCCAAAAGTGGCGGTTCTAGGTGCGGTCGAAAAGGTAAACACCCAGATGAATGCCACCCTGGATGCCGCATTGCTTTCTAAAATGAACCAACGGGATCAGATCCTCAATTGCATTGTGGACGGACCCCTGGCATTCGATAATGCTATATCTTTTGAGAGTGCCCGGTACAAAGAGATAAAAAGCGATGTGGCAGGGGATACGGATCTATTGCTGATGCCCGATATCGAAGTGGGAAATGTGCTCTATAAATCCCTGGTGTTTTTTGCACAGGCCAAAGTAGCCTCCATGATTGTCGGTGCCTCAGCGCCCATTGTGCTCACCTCCAGATCGGATTCTGAGCAGGCAAAATTCGATTCCATCCTTCTGGCCGCTGTGGTGGCTAAAAACCATATGAAAAGCTAAAAATCGGCCTAAAAAGCTGTTTACAATGGACGCTGACTACATCATAGCTATTAATCCTGGAGCCACTTCTACCAAGATTGCAGTTTATCGGACCAATAAGTTTGTTTTCCTGAAGACAATCCGTCACGATTGTGATGAGCTCTTGTTATTCAAAGAAACCATGGATCAATTGGACTACAGGATGCAAATGGTGGTTTCTGAAGTGAAAGAGAATCACATCCCCTTCGACCAGGTGGGACTGATCGTGGCCAGGGGAGGATTGATCCATCCCATTGAATCGGGAGTGTATGAAGTAAACGAAGAGATGATTTCTGACCTCGAGAAGGGTGTGATGGGGGATCACGCCAGCAACCTGGGTGGGTTGATTGCAAACCAACTTCTGGATCAGTTTCCGAATGCCAAAGCATATATCGCCGATCCTGTGGTGGTGGATGAGCTTCAAGACGTGGCCCGCATCAGTGGTCACCCCAATTTCCAGCGAACATCCATTTTTCATGCACTGAATCAGAAATCAACGGCCCGAACTTATGCCCATTCAAGGGGCATGGAATACGAAGATCTGAACCTGATCATTGCCCACCTTGGAAGTGGTATTTCTGTGGGTGCTCACAGGAAAGGCCGCGTGGTGGATGTGAACAATGGATTGGATGGTGAAGGCCCCTTTGGTCCCGAAAGATCGGGGACTCTGCCTACCGGAGCTCTGGCGAACTATTGCTTTAATAGCGGTAGTTCTTACGAAGAGGTACAGAAAATGCTTGCAGGCAAAGGAGGTCTCTTTGCATATATGGGATCTAAAGACGCCCAATGGATCGAAAAGCAGGCCAGAGAAGGAGATCCAAAAGCCCGACTTATTCAGGAAGCCATGGCCTATCAGATCAGCAAAGAGATCGGTTCCCTGGCCACAGTGCTGGGCGGTGAGGTACATGCCATCATTATCACCGGAGGGATTGCCCACAATCCTGATTTAACAGGTTATATAAAGGAACGGGTTGGATTTATTGCTCCGGTATTTATCTATCCGGGAGAAGACGAAATGCGTGCACTCTCCCAAAACGGAGCCATGCTACTGAGCGGGAAAATCACAGCCAAGGAGTATTCGCCTGATAACCTGGTCAGGGGTCTCGATCTGGACAAGTTTGATAAATCCTAGGGTGTAGCTAGTGAAACAGGTAAGATTTTACCATTGAAATAGTTTGCTCCTTCCAGGGTAAACCACTTCATAAATTCAGCCATCTGCGAAGGTTCAAGGGGTGCCTTAAAACCAGGGAATGCTTCAGCCAGCATTTCGGTCTGAACCGATCCTATTGATAGGGCATTCATGGTGATACCCTCTTCCATATACTCTTCCGAAAGAGATTCCGTTAGTGCAGCCAGCGCAGCTTTTGAAGCGCTGTAATAGGACAGACCGCTGAATTTTTTACTGCCCTGGAAACCTGCCATGCTGCTTACGTTTACCACATGCTTTAACTCTGAATTTTCCATAAAGGGCCTGCAGATTCGGATTAATTGCGCAGGCATAAAGAAATTCACATCAAATAGCTCTCTCGCATCCTGCAAGGGAACCTCATGAAAAGGTTTCCTGATAAGCTGTCCGGCATTGTTGAAGAGCGCATCGATGGTTTGGGTGCGCTCTCCAAGCAGGGAGGTAAACTCCTTTTCCAGGTCAGGAAGATCCATCAGATCAAAAGAGATGGGAAATGCCAACATTTCCCCGGCTTCACTGTTACATCTTTCAGATACTTGCTGGAGTGCAGTCTTATTCCTTGATACAAGCAATACAGTATGTCCTGATTTTGTAAAGGAAGAGGCAAGTGCTGCACCTATTCCCCTGCTGGAACCTGTGAGTAGTATAACCATTGTGCGGATTGTTTAGGACAAAAATATATCCTTTTGATATCATTCCGGTACATTTTTTGCATAATATTGCAAGTCCGAAAAAAGTTTGAGTGGATGAAAAGATCTTTCGTTTTTATTTTTCTTGTTATCTGCACCTTATCCTCCTTTGCACAGGAGGAGATGCCCAGTCGTAAAGGAAAGTTTTTCCTTATCCCCGAAATATGGCTCTCCTTTGGTTCCAGAACCTACATTGAACTGGGCCCCCTGGTGGGATACCATGTGAATGACCGTCTGGTTGTTGGACTGGGGCCTCATTACATATATCAAAATCAGAGAGCATCTCCTGCATATCCCTATGCCTATGAGTCTCATGCCTTCGGGCTAAAGGGATTTGGACGTTTCTCCCTGATTACCAATGCAGGAGAGTTTCTCCCCATAAAGCTATTCGATGACCTTTTCGTACATGTGGAATATGAAGCAATGAGTCTTGAAAATTCCTATTCATTGCCCGGCAGTCCCGATTCGGACCGCTTTATATACAACGCATTATTATTGGGTGGAGGTTTTAATCAGCGGGTAGGTATGTATAACTCTATCTCTTTCACCGTGTTATGGGATGTAAACGGGACTGTGTACTCCCCTTACTCAAATCCAATTTTCAGGGTCGGCTTTAATACATTCTTCTAATGGAAAATTTCACTCTCCTAAGCACTCTGGCTCCCTTCTCCTCCATTGGCTTTCTGATTCTGGGATCGCTTATTGTCATAGTCTCATACCTCTTTAATCTGATTGCCAGCCGATACAGCATCCCAAGCGTACTTCTCCTTATTCTTCTGGGGGTAGCTTTTCAGATCGTGGTGAAGTACACCGGACTTGAGTCGCCCGACCTCACCCCCATACTTGAAGTACTGGGGATTGTGGGATTGATTATGATCGTTCTGGAAGCCTCTCTGGATCTGGAACTTTCAGGAGATAAACGGAAGCTGATCTCACGCGCATTTTTTACAGCCCTTGTAAACCTGATCCTCTCGTCCATAGCCATTGCCGGAGTTATGATGCTTTACATTCAAGTGGACCTGACCACCGGACTGCTTTATGCAGTTCCTCTCTCCATCATGAGCTCTGCCATCATAATCCCCAGTGTATCAGCTCTAGACAAGGATAAAAAAGAGTTTATGGTGTATGAAAGTACCTTTTCGGATATCCTGGGAATCATGCTTTTCTACTTCCTGATCAGCAGCATGGAGAGTGAGAGTATAGGCGAGATGAGTCTGGATGCACTGTTAAATCTCACTCTGACTGTGGCAGTTTCAGTCACAGCCAGTTATTTTCTGATCTTCCTTTTTCAGAAGATTAAAACAGAACTCAAGCTCTTTCTTCTGATTGCTGTGTTGATCTTACTCTACTCCCTGAGTAAAATATTCCATCTCTCAAGTCTGCTGATCATTCTGGTCTTTGGGATGATCCTGTCGAACCGTCAACTATTTTTCCCGGGTAAATTGCGCAAGTTCCTGGACGAGGATCACCTCTCCACCATCTTTCATAATTTTAAGATGATCACCCTGGAGTCCTCTTTCATTGTCCGAACCTTTTTCTTTGTGATCTTTGGCTTTACCATTGTGCTGGCCAGTCTGCTGGACCTCAAGGTCTGGTTGGTAAGTCTGTCCATATTGGGGATTCTTTACGGGCTCCGATATGCCTATTTCAGGTTTATCATCAGAAAAGATATCTACCCCAGCGTTTGGATGGCACCCCGAGGTCTGATCACCATCCTACTCTACTACTCCATACCAGAAACCCTCTGGGTGGAGGAATTTAATCCGGGGGTATTGCTGCTGGTGATTCTGATCTCAAGCGTGGTGATGGCCATTTCCCTGATCAGGTATAAGAACTCCAGTAAGCAGGAGGTGGAGTTAGAGGTTTTTGAAGTTGCAGAAGAGGCCCAGGTTGAAGAATCAACAGATTTAACAATGGAGCAACGAACAGTTGATTAAATTTCTTGTTAAATAGCCTAAGAGCATCCTTTTTCTTCTTTAAAAGAGAGAAATAATTGCTTTCTTTGCAACTTTAAAAAATATGAGATCATGATTGCTGAAAAAAATAGTGTTGTTTCTATCGTATACGAATTACGGAACGGTTCAAAAGAGGGAGAAGTAGTTGAATCCCTGAATAATGATAATCCCCTTACATTTCTTTATGGTACCGGTGGATTGCTCCCCAAATTTGAGGAGCACCTGAATGGATTAACCTCCGGTGACAATTTCGAATTTCTACTCAGATCGGAGGATGCATATGGTCCTGTGGTGGAATCAGCCGTAGTACATGTTCCAAAGTCGGTTTTTGAAGTCGACGGGAAGATTGACGAAACCCTGATGAAAATTGGAAACACGGTTCCCATGATGGATGCTGAAGGACGTCGCCTTAACGGAAAGGTTACCGCCATAGATGCTGAAGCAGTGGAGATGGACTTCAACCACCCCATGGCAGGTAACGATCTGCATTTTAAAGGAGAGGTAGCTGAGGTTAGGACTGCCACCGAAGAAGAGCTATCTCACGGTCATATTCATGCTGGAGGCGGTTGCGGCTGCGGCAGCAATGAAGGAGGTTGTGGAGATGGATCCTGCGATGACAAAGAAGGAGCCTGCGACGATCAGGGTGGCGAAGGCCATGGTGGATGTGGCTGTGGCAACTAGTCAAAAATCTTAAACCGGTCTGCATCTTTCCAGGCCGGAAATTTTTCCCTGAAATCCCTGACTGCATTCAGATTCAGTAAAGAGCTTTGGATTCCTGGCTGATTGTCCATGCGAAAGATCAGCTTACCCATGGGATCCACGGCGCAGCTACCCCCTGCATGGTCTACACCTTCCCCATCGACTCCTACCCGACTGGTTCCCAGAACGTAGGATTGATTCTCTATGGCCCGGGCCAACATGAGGGTCTCCCATACCTGGTGACGAGGGGCCGGCCAGTTGGCCACATAAAACAATACATCATAATCTTCTGCATTCCTGCTAAAGACAGGAAACCTCAGATCGTAGCATATCTGAGGGAGAAAACGAAATTCTCCCAGATTAAAAACAGGCCTCTCTTTTCCAGCCACAAAATGCTGATGTTCCCTTCCCATCCGGAATAGGTGCCTCTTATTATAGAAGCCTTCAATACCTTCGGGTGAGATCCAGTAGAGGCGGTTATAAATGTTTTCCCCCTCTTTGAGAATGATGCTGCCAGTCATATAGCATTGGTTCTCCCGGGCCATGCGCTTCAACCATTGCACTGCTTTCCCGTCTTCCGCTTCTGCATATAACTTCGACTGCATGGTAAATCCGGTGGAGAAGGTTTCAGGAAGGATAATCAGATCCGTTTTGGCAGTCAACTGCCCAATCATACCTTCAAGCCTTTCCAGGTTGGCATCTATATCTTCCCAGATCAGATCTGGCTGAATCTGGCTTACAGTGATTTGCTCTGTCATAATGCTTGCTCTTTGGTCAGGAAAATTACTACTATTATCCTATAACTTAACATTAATTTAATATAGGGTGTTTGTATAAACTCTATTTTAGAGGAATCAATAACAATTACTTTCAATGGAAGCATATTACATTCTAATCGTTGGTGTCCTTTTTTTGCTCGCCATTTCTGATCTTATTGTGGGTGTTAGCAATGATGCTGTTAATTTCCTTAATTCTGCCATTGGTTCTAAAGCCGCTCCTTTTAAAATAATTCTTGCCATTGCTGCAGCTGGAGTTTTGGTTGGTGCTGTATTTTCCAATGGGATGATGGAGGTAGCCAGAAAAGGGATTTTTAATCCGGAACACTTTGCCTTCAGCGAGATCATGGTTATTTTTCTGGCGGTCATGTTGACCGATATATTGCTTCTCGATTTCTTTAACACCATTGGATTACCCACGTCTACAACTGTTTCCATTGTTTTTGAGATACTTGGGGCGGCCGTAGCGGTTGCCATCTATAAGATTACCAGATCTGACGCAATCAACAATGCCGTAGGTACTTACATAAACATTGAAAGCTCGGTGATGATTATTTTCGGGATATTCCTATCGGTGGTTATTGCCTTCTCGGTGGGAATGATCGTCCAGTGGATTGTGCGGCTGGCCTTTTCATTCAATGTCAAAAAAACCTATAAATACTGGACCGGGATCTGGGGTGGTTTTGCCATTACAGCCATACTTTTTTTCCTGCTTATCAAAGGAGCCAAAGGCTCCAGTCTTGTGTCGGCTGATATGCTTACATATATTAAGGCCAATACGGGCAGAATAATGCTTTTCAGTTTTGTGGGCTGGACCATTCTATTTCAGCTTCTGGCTACCTTTACCAAGGTTAATATTCTAAAAATCACTGTACTGGTTGGAACTTTTGCACTGGCCATGGCATTTGCAGGCAATGACCTGGTCAATTTCATTGGTGTTCCACTGGCGGGATTTGAATCCTTCAAATCATTTATAGCCGCAGGGGGATCCGAGCCCGGAGGATTTCTGATGACCTCCCTGCGGGAACCTGTGAATACCCCCATCTATTTTCTGATTGCGGCCGGAATGATCATGGTACTTACCCTACGCTTTTCTAAGAAGGCAAAGTCTGTAACTGCCACATCTATTGACCTGAGCCGTCAGGGAGAAGGATCGGAGCGCTTTGCCTCTTCCTCTTTGGCCCGTTTCATCGTAAGGCGATCCATTGATTTTAGCAATGGAGTGGGGAAAATAAGCCCACCTGCCCTGACCAGGTTTGTGCAGACCCGATTTGATGCTGAGAATAGCAACGAAGATAAAGATGAGAAGCTTGCATTTGATCTTGTAAGAGCCTCCGTAAATCTTGTTGTGGCCAGTATCCTTATATCCATAGGGACATCCCTGAAACTGCCACTTTCAACTACTTACGTTACCTTTATGGTCGCCATGGGAACTTCTCTCGCAGATGGTGCATGGGGAAGAGAGAGTGCTGTATACAGAATTACAGGGGTATTGACTGTAATTGGGGGCTGGTTCTTCACTGCCTTCATTGCATTCCTGGCTTCATTCCTGATCGCTTCGTTGATCTTCTTCGGAAAGTTACCTGTCATTCTGATTCTTATTGGACTGGCAATCTTTATTCTGCTCAGAACCCATGCTTTCCACAAGAAGAGAGCAGCGAAGGAGGAGAGGCTCGATAACGAGATCATCACCGCCTCATACCAGGTGCTGAAGAATTGTGATGATGAGGTCAGAAGTTCCATTCTTAAAGTTTCTAAAATACTTTACCTTACCTATACCAACTTCTTTAAAGAGAAGCATAAAGAGCTGAAAAGCCTGAGAAAGGAAGCGAAACACCTGGGTAAAGATATTAAGGAGATTCGCGATAATATTCCTGATACACTGAAAAAGTTTGAAGAGAGCGAATTGGAGAGCGGACACCATTATGTACAGGTTGTGGCCTTCCTGAAAGAGATGAGTAATTCCCTCCTTCACATTGTACAACCTGCTTATAATCATTTGGATAATAACCATGCTCTGGATAAAGAGCAGCTGCATGAACTGAAAGTATTCAATGAGAAATCCAGCGAATTCTTCAACTATGTAATCAATATCCTTAAGGGTAGAAAATTTGAGGAGCTGGATGAACTCAGTGTACGCCGGGATGAGATGATTAATATGGCCAATGCCATTTTAAAAAACAGGATTAAAATTCTTAAAAAAACCAAAAAAGGGGTTAAGGTGAGCGTAACCTATATGGAAATGCTTTCTGAAACCAAGAACCTGTTCCTGAATGTGGTACATCTGGTTAAAGCTGAAGCATTGCTGCAGGATACCGTAACCCTGCCGGCAATGTTGGATATAGATAAGGAGGTACTGGACTAACTTACATATTTGTAGCCAATTCCTTTCACCGTCCTGATGTACTTTTCACCAATCTTCTTACGTAGTTTGCGGATGTGAACGTCGATGGTGCGGCCACCCACCACAATGTTATCGCCCCACACCCTGTCAAAAATCTCATCACGTGTAAATACTTTCTCGGGCTTTGAGATTAACAGGGACAATAGCTCAAACTCTTTTCTGGGAAGTGATATGTCTTTGCCCTTTTTAATAACCAGGTAACGCTCCTTGTCGATAACCAGATCGCCGGATGTGATTTTACCGGCGGATCCCATTTCTGTGTTTTCAATTTTTATGCTGCGTCGTTTAAGTAAGGCCTTTATCCTGCTAACCAGCACCTTTGGTTTTATGGGTTTGGTTATATAATCATCGCCGCCAGCTTCAAAACCCGCAATCTGAGAGTAATCCTCTCCCCTGGCTGTTAAAAATACCACCAGCGTATGTTCTAACTCCTTGTTGGCCCTGATCTCCTTGCAGGCAGCTATGCCATCCATCTCGGGCATCATTACATCCATCAGAACAAGATGTGGCTTAATATCGTTGGTGATTTTGACCGCTTCCCGGCCATTGGAGGCAGTGCTGATTTTAAAACCCTCAGCTCTTAAATTATAACTCAGAAATTCGAGGATGTCAATTTCATCATCGACCAACAGTATCCTATAGTCACTCCAATTCATTGGCTTTTAGAATCAAGTCCTGTGTTCTTCCCTCATCAGGTCAAATACGGTTTTTACAGGGGTAAAGGTCTCCATAGGAACCTCCACAAAAAGGGTTAACCACTTAGCCATAGCTCCGTTCCATAGTCCGGGTAACTCCAGAGCTTTCAGTGTCTGCCCACCCATGGACTTTTCTGAAATAAATCCGGTATTGTGATCCACATACTGGGTGAGATTGAACTTATTTCCCTTATAATCGCGTATACCGCAAACCAGATCCACCGGATTGAAATGGGTCGATTGATCAACTAAAGCAGCCTTTTCTGGATCGTCCAGGTCAATCTGGGAAGACTCCACGATTTGTAAGCTTATTTCACCAGATTCCGACCTCACATAAAAGGGTCCGCCACCCGGTTCACCTTCGTTCTTTACCATGCCACATACCCGAATTGGGCGATCCATGGTATAGATCAACCACTTCTTCAGATCGCTTGCATCCCAGCTTTTCAAAAGGTCTGGAATGGCCACCCCCAAACGCTCATGCAAAAAAGTCACCATGCTGTCCAGTCTGGTTTTCTCCACCCGTTCGTCTCCTGAAAGTTGCTGAAGGTAGTAGAAAACCTTGGAACGAATCTCCAGCAAAACTCCTCCCAGAACCTCCTTGTAATTCACTCTTACATCTGACATTCGATCGGGAGCTACATTATCGATGTTACTAATAAACAGGATGTCCGAATCAAGGACATTCAGGTTCTGAATCAATGCACCATGACCTCCTGGTCTGAACAACAAAGAGCCATCCGAATTGCGAAAGGGTTCATTTTGAGGATCCACTGCGAGGGTGTCGGTCTCCGTTTTCTGGAAGGAGAAGGAGAGATCGACCTGAAGTCCGGTCTCTTTTTCGACCTGGGCTACCACCCTGGCCGCCTCAGTTTGAAATCCATCCAGGTGATCGGGTGAAACAGTCAGGTGTAGCCTGAGAATTTCATCTCGTCCGGAACAGTACCTGGAAGCTTCCCTCAAATGCTCCTCAAAGGAGGATCTTCTCTCTTTAGGGGTGTATTTGTGGAACTTCAACAATCCTTTGGGCTTATTTCCATAATTAAGTCCGGATTCATCCAGAACAAGGCCCAATATATCTGCCGGTGTATGGGTTTCCGAGAGTTTCAGGTCCTCAAAGAAGGGATAGCTTTCAAGTGATTCAAAAAAAGAACTGATTTCAGAGTTTGTTTCAAGCACTTGTTGCTGCTCTGCAATACTTTTACCCCTCAGCTGGTCCAGGGCACTGTAGAGCGCCTTAAACATACGTGAAGCAGCTCCTGAAGCAGGGACTACACGTGTAAGATGAAAGTCCGGAGCATTTTGGTGGAAAACATCCCGAAAATGCTGCTCATCCCCTTCAGTAAGGCACATAATCCCTTTACCCCGGGTGGCTGGCACTACGATATCTGCAAATGGAAATCCGGAATTAAAATACTTGATTTGCCGGTTAATTTCATCGATGTGGATCCCTTTCTTCTGGATCTGTTGGAGGTCTTTCTGATTAAACATGAGCAGTGGTTTTTTCTATAACACCTTCCTTGAACAAATGTTTAACCTCTTTTGGCAACATTTCTTCCAGTCTGTAAGGCAATTTTATTGAGCTTAACAATCTCCTCACCTTTCCGGCCAAACAAAACTTCCAAAGCAGTCTCCAGGCTTTCCATGGAAAGTCCAAGATGGTCAGAAGCGGCTCCAAGCATCACCATGTTGGATACCTTTTGTGATCCAACCTCCCTGGCAATTTCCGATGCGTCCAGAATAATACTATTCTCTATTTTTCTAATCTCGTGATACAAAGCTTTCCCGTCAGGATAATCGTTAATATTCTCAAAAGTCTTGCTGCTGGTCACCACCCAACCCTCCAATGAAAGAAAGGGCAGGTAACGCAAAGCCTCCATGGGCTCCACTGAAAGAATCATATCACACGATCCTTCAGGAATCAGGTCTGATGAAATGGCTTGATCAGAAATTCTGAGGTGAGACTGTACAGCCCCTCCACGCTGACTCATGCCATGCACTTCAGCCTGCTTTAGCTGCAGACCGGATTCAACTGCTGCCATACCAATCACCGCTGCAATGGAGAGGATTCCCTGTCCACCTACCCCGGCCAAAATTATATCCCTTTTCATACTTTTTACCTTTTCCTCGCAGTTTGAATACACTCTCTCTGAGCAATAATTACTGAAACCCCCTTGTAATTGAGCTCTTCAGTTATCATTATTCGATTGTTCTCATGGTGTTTTTTCAATGGATCGATCATCCTGATATGTGCTGCATCCACTCCTATTCCTTTACAAATATCCACCAGACGGTTGGTGGCGTGCGACTTTTGTCCACCGGTCATTCCTGTGGTGGAATTATCTGATATAATTACAGTTACAGCTGTCTTTTCCACAACCGCATCCAGCAATCCGGTCATACCCGAGTGGGTGAATGTAGAATCTCCGATCACAGCCACTGATGGGTGCAGGCCTGCATCAGCAGCTCCCTTAGCCATAGGAATGGAAGCTCCCATATCCACACATGAATTGATGGCATTATAAGGAGCCAGTGCACCCAGGGTATAACAACCAATATCTGAAAACACCCTGCCCGGTGCATAGGTGCCCAGGGCTTCATTCAAAGCATTATACATATCAATGTGGCTGCACCCCTTACACAGAGCTGGTGGTCTGTTCTTTACAATTTCAGGGACCTCCCTGATAGCCTCACTTGCAAATCCAAATACCATTTTAATCAGCTTTGGGCTTAATTCTCCATCTCTGGGAAGGGTTCCATCCAGTCTGCCTTTGATATTGTACTTGTTTTCCAGGACTCCGGTGAGAGATTCCTCAATGACAGGAGCACCCTCTTCCATAACTATTACTTCATCCACCTTTTCAATGAATTCCTGGAGCAGTTTTGGAGATACCGGATATTGTGAGATTTTCAGAACCGGATGTGCCAGATTATGTTGTCTGGCCACTTCCTGATAATAGTTGTATGCCAGACCGCAGACAATCACTCCCCTGCTCAAATCAGTTCCGTTTTCAACTCTGTTTACTCCCGATTTCTCACTTTCAAGCACCAGGCTATCCTGAGCGGATAGCAGTAGCTTATATTTTTTCCTGGAAAGGTTAGGCAGAAGAATAAACTGTGTCAGATCAGAAGGGAGCTCTAATGTATTCTCTGTCCTGATCCCACTCCCTTCAACTGCCGAGCGCGAATGTGCCAATCTTGTGGTAATTCTCAACATCACCGGCAATTTGAATTTCTCAGAAAGGTCAAATCCATACTTTGTGAGATCATATGCTTCCTGTTGAGTGGAAGGTTCCAGAACCGGAATCATGGCAAACTTCCCATAGAACCTTGAATCCTGCTCATTCTGGGAGGAGTGCATGGAGGGATCATCGGCCACAACCACCAGCAGTCCGCCATTTACGCCGGTCATACCTGCGTTCACAAATGCATCTGCGGCCACATTCAGCCCCACATGCTTCATACAGACCATGGCCCGCTTCCCTGCATAGGACATTCCCAGGCCAGCCTCCATGGCGGTCTTCTCATTGGCAGACCACTCGGCGTGCAATTCTTTTTCTCTGGCTTCTTTGGAACGCTGTATATATTCTGTGATCTCTGTGGAAGGGGTCCCCGGGTATGCATAAACGCCTGAGAGACCTGCATCCAGGGCTCCCTGCCCAATGGCCTCATCCCCTAGCAAAACTAATTTCGACATGCGCAACAAGATTTTTGTTTTGCTCAAAATTATATAAAATTAACACGGGCTTTTGCTATTCTATAACATGATCAGGAGGTGATGGTAAGCAACAGCCGTCTGGGACCTCCATGGTTTCTGAATACGCAAAGGTAAATCCCCTGCCAGGTTCCCAGGTTTAATCTACCATGGGTAATGGGTATGCTTACCGAGCTGCCCATCAGCGAGGCTTTTAGGTGAGCCGGCATAAATGCGCCAATATCTATTTTCATTGGCATCAGCAAGAGTTGATCTGGAAACTGGTTTACTGATGCCAGAATGATACAGTTTGCTGGAAAACGGGATAACGAAAGTTAGATATGAAGAAACCGAGCATTATCAAATCACAAAAAGTTTCCTTGATAATCCGGATAAGTATTTTAAATTATTGTTCTGTTCATAAATTACTTCTTACATTTATATTCTTTACGAAGACCTATTTAAGCTGATTACATCAAATCATAAAAATGGAAAAACAAATCACGGTAAAAAACACTAAGAACGACATCATTAAAGCTTATGAAGAACTTCTTCAAAAGGTGAAAGAAAAGAAAAATGAAGATCCTAAAGTAGTACAACAATCAAAAGTAGAAAAGGAAACTGTCACCAAGGCTAATTCACTTTCTTCTGATGGAATTGTTAAAGACATATCTTCTTTAAAAATGAACCTTGGTACTTCATTGGATAAATTGGAAGAAAAACTGGTTAATGAGTATAAAATCCTTGAAAACCTGCAACAAGCCATTGCTGTTGAAAAGAAGAACTTAGAAGAACTCTATCAAATTTCAGCCAATGCCGATTCACTTTCTGCTTTAATACTGGCACAAAAAGAAAAAAAGGAGGCTTTTGAACTGGAAATTGAAGTATCAAAGGAAAAATGGACAAAAGAACAACAGCAATATACAGAACAAAATAAAGATTCAAAGGAAAAACTTGACAAAGAGAGAAAACGTGAGGAAGAAGAATATAATTATACCCTTAAACTAAAAAGAAAAAAGGAATTAGATGATTATGAGCAAAAGAAAGCTCAATTAGATTTAGAAGTAAAAGAAAAACGGGCATCTTTCGAGAAAGAAATAGCAGAGAGAGAAGCAAATGTATCAGAAGCGGAGCAGGAATTATTAGAATTAAAGGTTAAATCGGGAAAATTTCCAAAAGATATTGAAAATGCTGTAAAACAAACAGAAAAGGAAATTACTGAAAAAATAACCAGAGAATTTGATTTTGAAAAACAATTAACCAAGCAGCGTACAGAAGGTGAAATAAACCTTAAAAATCAGACAATAGATACGTTAAAAACAAGAATTAATGAACAAGATACTTTTATCAAGGAGCTAACTTCTAAATCAAATACAGCAGAATCTACCGTAAAAGATATTGCTATTAAAGCATTAGAAAGTTCAGCAAAAATGGGGGCAGTTAAACAAGAAACTGAAAAAAGGGATAAAGAGTAATCAAACTATATTTTGTATGGCATAAAGTGGTATCACTCTGATATTTGAATAGCTGGAAAAATTTTCAAGTGATGCTCTGATTCCATAAGGAGTTTTCCTTTCATTCATAAACATATGAAGACTTTGCATTTGTCCTCTGCTGCCGGCTTTTACTTCAATGGGAACAATATTGTTATTAACCTGGATGATGTAATCAACTTCAGCATTGCTGCTGCGGGCTTCTCGCTGCCAGTAATACAGTTCAGGCTTCTCATAGGGAGAGGATGCCTTAATAATCTCAAGGCCAGCGCATACCTCTGCCATATTTCCACGGTTCAGGGCATTGAAATCGTTCGGGAATAAGGCATCTGAAAGTTTCAATCCAAGGATACGAAACATGATCCCAGTATCAAAGAACAGCATTTTAGCTTTTTTGGTATTTACTGAAGCTCCCAGCGGTAATCCCTGGCCAGATGTGTGATAAACAGGGTGAACCAGACCGGCCAGTATTAACAGCTCCAGAACATCTTTCACCTGTCGTGAAGAATAATCCGGGCCTGCATGAACATGTTTGAATTTGTTTCCAGACTGGTATGCAACGGACTTGAACACATCAAATATTCTGATGGATGGTATCCTTTTTTTGTATTTCGGAAAATCGGACTGCAAAGAAATGATGATATCATTCTGTGCATCCTGGCATTTCAGAAGGTCCTTGTCTGCAATATAAGATTTGACAACTGCTGGCATGCCTCCTACCAGGATGTATCTGGAATAGTACAGGAGGAGTTTCTCATGAAACGCATTATTCAGCGGGATAGCTATTGAAGCCCTCTGTTTTACCTTGATCAGTTGTTCCTCTTCCAGTGCAATCAGAAACTCATCAAAGGACAAGGAATACATAAACAATGACCTGATCCTCCCAACACCGAAACTGGCGAGTTCCCTGAATGCAAATTCCAACAAAGATCCGGTGGCAACAAGGTGTAGCCCTGGTCGTTTTTCGTAAAAATAACGCAAAGCCCTCAGAGCTCCCTGGCATGCCTGAACTTCATCAAAGAAAACCAGTGTTTTATGATCCTTTGCAGGAATTCCATAGTATGCTGAAAGATTTTCACATATCAGGTTCGGATCCAGATTTCCTTCGAAAAAGGAGTGAACTGCAGCAGTTTCATCAAAATTTACCTCAATGAAATACTCAAAAGATTGTCCGAATTCTCTGACAATATATGTTTTACCCACCTGCCTGGCTCCACGGATCAACAACACTTTCCGCTGTTCTTCCTGTTTCCAGTTATTTAGTTCCTTCAGGATAGACCTGTACATAATGCACTTTTTACAAGGCAATATTAACTATTATATGCATATAATACAAGGCAGTAAGGCGTTTTAATTGCACATAATTCAAAGCAATCTCCACACCGACAGTGACAACAGATGGTGATAATCCGGGTGGTACCATCCAATAGCAGATGATCAATTCTCCGGCCTGTCAACTGCCCATACCGCCAGTTTTGATGGGTGCACAAGCTGGTGAGAATTGGCAGCAATAACAGATATTTCGGGGCTTGCATGCGCATCGCTGAAAATGGCCACATCGCTAAGTGACACTGTTAAGGATCTATAATGAGGGTCTGATCATCCGAGCGCCCTGAGAAGGTCTCTCCGGCACATAATCCAGAGCTGATTCCATATCATCGATGGCATATTGATATGTTTCGGCCCTTGTGCTTCTAACAAAATCATATTTCGATTGGGATTTTCAGATTCTCAAAGGGTAATATTAGAGGACCTTGACATAGCGGGTATGAAAAACGATTCTATATCTACAACGGTGCCAAATTTAAAGGGATTTGTTTTTACCATTGCGGATTTCTTCGTTGCGATTATATTCGTAATATCCGGCAAAATTAATAAAGAACAAAGTTTAGAACTCCTTTCTTGTCGCAGTCACATGATCAGGAGGTGATGGTAAGCAACAGGCGCCTGGGACCTCCATGGTTTCTGAATTCGCAGAGGTAAATCCCTTGCCAGGTTCCCAGATTTAATCTACCATGGGTAATGGGTATGCTTACCGAGCTGCCCATCAGCGAGGCTTTTAGGTGAGCCGGCATATCGTCCGCACCCTCAAATACATGGGAGTAAAGGGGATGATTCTCAGGTACCAGGTGATTGATAAAGGCTTCAAAATCATCTCGTACCGAGGGATCGGCATTCTCATTAAGGGTAAGTCCGGCCGAGGTGTGTTGAATGAGCACATGCAGAAGACCTGCCTCGGGAAGATGATCCAGTGACTCCAATACCTTTCGGGTGATCAGGTGATATCCCCTGGGCATTGGAGATAGCGTAATGTGTTTCTGTGTAACCATTAAAATGGGTAGTGTTAATAATTCACAAATTTAAAGCATTATTAAAGCGGCCGGAGGTATTGCCGACTATTTTTTATCTATTTTTGGGGCATGTTTTTCGGGAAACATAGGGTTTACCTCAGTTTGCTGCTGGGATTAGTCATCATTCTGGCATTCACCGTGGAGTCGAGTGGCCAGCTTAAAAAGGATTTGGATGACAACCTGGTGGAGTTTTCCGGGATGATCAGAGATCTGCAGCACAAACCGCTGCCTTTTGTTAATGTTATTATATTAACCGACAGAAGGGGCACAATTTCCGACCAAAGGGGGATGTTTTCCATGGTTGTGAGACCCAATGACACCATCCTTTTCAGCCACATGGGCCATAAAGGAACCATTCATGTAATACCCGATTCCATAGGGGGACAGCAGTATCCAGCTGATATTTTTTTGGTAAGTGACACCTTTCACCTGGCGGAGGTGAGGATATATCCCTGGAAAACCTACCAGGAATTCAAGGAAGCATTCCTGGCCCTGGAATTACCAGATGATGATCTCCAGAGAGCTTATCACAACATTGCCCTGATCAAAACCCAGATAAAAATGAATCCTTATGGCAACAGTCCTAACACTAACTTCAGGGAGGTGATGAAGCAGCAATACAATCAGCTCTATACTGCAGGGCAGACACCATATTACACCATATTTGATCCGATTCGATGGGCCAAATTCTTCAATTCTGTAAAGCGGGGAGATTTCAAGCAGGATGATTGAGTTTCAAGCACAATTTTC
>RCNC010000631.1_pt1 | contig 22808 bp, 20 predicted proteins | sample 2041301 | NCBI WGS metagenome assembly RCNC01 (sample SAMN09708231, study PRJNA481090) | Marine sediment metagenome, whole genome shotgun sequencing project. | biome: marine sediment; feature: ocean; material: sediment; isolation source: Sewage treatment plant 13A marine sediment (STP13A) ...
ACGATTTGAAGCAGTTTATGGTCATTGGTTTCGTAGTTTAAGAGTTCCCTCAGGATTTCGAGGCAGACGAGGGGAAGCTTCTGCCCCTCGTCGATGATCAGAACGATGGTTTTGTCCTCATCCACGCCCTTTTGAAACAAATGATGTTTGATCTGTTCCCTGAAATGGTGCTCGTCGCTGCCGGAGACGCGCTTGCCGACGATCATGGAACAGATGTTTTCCAGAAAGGCCAGCGGGGAGTTGAAGGAAGGATCCAGAATCAGGTGGGACTCGATGGACCGGTCGGAAGCGAATTTATTAAGCAATGTCCGGCACAGCGTGGTTTTACCGGCACCCACCGCACCGATGACGATGTTGAGTCCCCGCTTCAGTCGAAGGGCCAGCTCGAGCTTCTGCAGGCAGTCCACATGCTGTCTGGACTGGAAAAAAAAATCGGGATCCGGGGAGTTGGAGAAGGGTTCCCGATCCAGGTTGAGTATGCTGAAATAATCCATAAAAGCAATTGAACCCGTTAGGATAAAAAATCGATTTCCAGTTCGCTCGCTAACCCCGCCGACCCGATGCTCGGGATCTCTGCTTCACTCCGACAAGCAGCGGGGAAAGCGCTCGCTATCGCGGTTCAGTGGCGACGCATGAACCTTAATAAACACCCCGCCCGTCCATAGGTCGATTATTGAGCTGGTGCCGCGTCGACCGGTTTCCCGGGCGCCACGGTCACCGTTGGCCGTTTTTTCAAAATATGGGGCGTAATAAATATTAAAAGCTCATCCAACTGCCGGTTCTTGGATTCACCCTTAAACAGATATCCGAGGCCTGGGATGTTTCTAAGCCAGGGTACGCCGTAATCGAGATCTCGGTCGGTCTGTTGGTTCAGCCCACCAATAACGGTGGTCTGGCCGTCGAAGACGACCACGTTGGTTTTGGCATATTTAGTAATCACGGTTGGATTTCCTCTCACCGTTCGCGAAAAATCCGGTTCATCCTTATTGGTAATGATGTCCAGCCTCAAGGTGTCGCCTTCAATGACATGGGGGGTTACCTCCAGGCGAAGCACGGCCTTTTTATATTCAACCTGAACTTTGTTGTCGTCTACGCTCTGGTAGGGGATTTCATCACCCGCTTCAATAATAGCCGTCTGGTTGTCCAGCGTGGTAATAGACGGTTTTGATAAAATATTTAATACGCCGTCCTCTTCCAGGGCATTGATTTGGGCGGCGAGCAACAGACCGCCGGACTGGACAATCGCGCCCAGGGTAAAACCGGAACCGGCAATCGCTGCACGTGAAAGGTCTGCCGGAAAGTTCGAAACCACGCCTGACGACGGATTAACTGGATCTTCGCCGGTAATGCCGATTGCATCATCCGTTCTGCCTGTAACCCAATAATCGTTTCCTGTGTACAGGCCGCCCCATTGAACCCCGAGTTCCCTTGCCGTTTGACTGGTTGCTTCGATGATATAGGTCTCGATGAGCACCTGGGCAGTGGGTTGATCCAGTTCGGTAACTATTGCGAGGATCCGTTCCAGGTCGCTGCGGGTGGATTGGATAATCAGCGCATTGTTGTGTTCATCCAATAAGACCGATCCTAGTGTCTTTCCGTTATCCGCTTCCGTCAGAAAATTTTCCAGATTGGTTTTCAGCTTGCCGGCGTCAGCGTAATCGACGTGGACGATCTTGGTCAGCAGCGGCTCGGAAAGCTCCATTTGCCTTCGCGTGGACAGAATTTTCTGGTCCGCCTCCAACTGGCGGACCATATTGGCTTTGTCGTCGAGGGTGATGATGCGGAGCAGGTCGCCCTCCCAGGCGTAGGAGAGACCGTGAGTTTTCAGTATGCCTTCAAACACTTGATTCCATGGGAGTTTGGCTACGTTTAGGCTAATGCTCCCCTTGACCGAGTTGTTGATGATAATGCTCATACCCACGGAGCGCGCCAGCGCCCGTAACAGCACAGAGATCTCCGCCTGGTGTATTTTAAGGGTGACCGGCTTGTCGGGCAGCGGTTTATCGATTGGGTTTTCCACCACCACGGTTTTATCGGACGGTGGCGGGCTTTCCGGCATATCGATGATACGATGCTGTTCAGGCGGTGAAAACCCTCTGGAGTCGGCCGCCCTGGCTTGCCACTGATCGAAAAAAGTCTCTTTTTTCTGAGTTTTCTGTTGGGCACATCCGGACAAGCAGAACAACAGAAAAAGGGTTGCCAACACGAACGATAACCATTGGTGACGATGATTGGATGACATGGGGCTCCCTAATGGTCTATCCTATTTACGGGTAATGGCTTCGTACTCCATTAATCTTAATATGATGACACCCGGTGTATGTTGTTTGCCGATTTCCACCTGATGCGGATGGATGCGGCGAACGTAGTGTCCCTGGCCATCGATGGCTTCCCCCGATGCGTACTCTATCCCATTGATAATAGCCAGACGCTGCGTCCCGACTTCCAGAAAGCCGGTGTAAACCAGGTTCATCTGCGTGTCAGCGGTGCCGGTTTCGTTATCCGTAACCTCACGCTGCTGGGTATCCGACAGCATGGTGTCGTTTTTTAAAAATGGATCCTTTTCCCATTTGCGTTCGGCACTGCGTATGGTGAACAGATCCTTGGTCAAAGTGGTGTCCTCCTTAAGTTTTTGGATGACTTTCTGGGCAAATTCGAGGGCCGAGACGTCAGGCTTTTTTTCAACGCCCAGTTGACTGTCGGTCATCACCGGGCCCAAATACAGATAGCCCCCCAGCAATACGGTTGCCGCCATAATGGAGACGATAATTTTTTCCCGTCTAGTCATCGATACCAAAATCCTCATCGTGCGCTTAACCGAAATCAATGGTGCAATAGCGACACGGAGAGCTTGATCCATTTATTATCTTCTGCACAGCGGACCTGGATTTTATGAACCCGGTCCACAAAAGACTGCTCCACGATAGTGTTGATCAGCGGCTGAACATTTAAAAATTCACCTCGGAAAATGACATCTACCATCAAAAGCCCGTTTCCCTGGTCAAAGGTCTGTGCATCAGGGGTCACACTTTCAAGCGTCAGTCCGGCGGTATTGGCGATATTTTGAAAGATTAGAGTCAGTCGACCGGTGTTACCGATATCCAGCGCCGTTTTTTCAGGAGATTTCAGCAGTGCCGACGGCGCGAGGCTTGCCTGATCAACCAGCTTGCTGTAAATGGGAGATAGTGCCTGTCGTAGGGCAATTTCTCCGTTCAGCGCGGATATCTGCCGGTCGTAGTCCTTCATGTTGCGATAGTTTGGGTATATCACCAGAACCAGAAAGGCCAGCAGGCCGAAGGCGCAAAGAATCACTAGAATGGGACTGCTTTGGCTTTTCGTGTCGGCCATCGTAATATCGCGCCGGTCCTTTTTTTTCACCGGATGTCGGTTATGCGAGTTCGAATTGGATTGAAAACCGCAGAACCTGTCGGTCATCCAAGAACTGAAGCCGCTTGTTTTTGACAACGGGCTTTTTGAATAGCGGTGAATCATCAATGGTGAGCATGAAACCCGCCAAATCCGTTTCGAGGTGGATTTTGTCACCCGTGACGACGCCTTCAATCGCCAATGACGATTCTGTTTTTGTTTTTGATTTCGGCAACGGTGCATCCATATCGGCACTCAACGCTATCAATTGAATATTTTCCGGTGTGAGGTGGATAACCTCTGCCATGACCGCGGAGCTGTGATAACGCTGGCTCAGGGTGGTGATTAGGCCTCGTTTCTGGTTCACCTTTGCATAGAGGGCCATGACCAGATTCTGTGTCAGCGGCACATTGAAGGCGTCGCGCTTTTGGATCAAACGGTCCACCTCAGCGGCTTTTACGGATATGTGGTGTTCCTGCCATAAAAAGCCGCATAACAGCAACGCCAGAAAACCGATGCTGGCGGCAGAAATACCGATTCGAATCTGACGCGACCGGTTCTTTTTTTCCCGATGACGATAGGTGAAAAGGAAATTGGGGGTCAGTTCGTTCGAGGATAGTCCGATCCCTATCGCCGGAACGAAACTCTCTTTTTCCACCGCAAGGTCCGGTATTTTTACTTTTTGGGTAAAGGTATGCGGATGGGGAAACGGGTTCAGAATACTGACCGGCACACCCAGTTGAGATCCGATGTGTGAAATGACTGTTGTGTTGGCCGTCATTTTTCCGGAAATGAGAATATCGCTAACGCCGGATCGTTTAAAATGCAGGGAAAAATGGGCGATGGTCCGCTCCACCTGCTTGATCAGACGATCGATGGCGGGAAAGATGGTCTGGAAGATATCGACAGGCTTACCATCTTGAGTTCGTGTGACGCTATCAGCGGTGCTGTCGGCATCCAAAAACCGGAAAAAGTCCTCCTGGGCGGCGGTATAATACTCATCTTTTTCTTCGGCAGGGCCACCGTCGTGGTCCGCCATGACAAGCGCCGGCGGCATGTCGCTGGGTGAGGGGTGTCGATATTGTTCGGCGATGGCATCGATCATGCTGTGCATACCGGCCTTGATGCCCCGTGAGAGAATCAGGTCACCATTGACGTAAATGGTGATGCGTGACCAGTCCCGGCCAATGAACAGGCAGCAGGTGTTCTGCCCCGTCTCCTGAACGATACCTGTCTTCAACAGGTTTTGAATGGCAAAGGGGACGATCGAAATGCCGGTAAGCGGATAGCCGGTGCTTCTGAACAGCTTCGTCAGGACTTCCGTCTCGGCAATGGGAATGGTAAATGTCATGACTTGGGTTTTGTTCATGCCATTTTCATTCACATCGCCCAATATCCTGAAATCAAGCAACATCTCTTTGTCGCTGAAAGAGACTTCCTTCGAAAAGGTCCAGAAAACCGCGTTGGGAATCTGTTTTTTAGGCAGTTTGGGGATTCGGATGCACCGGGTTTCCACTTTTGCCGATGTCACGCAACACCAGATATCATATCGTTTCAGGCCAGTACAGAATCGGGTCAATAGGGCAGCCAAGGCCTTGGCCAGGCGTGGCGTATCGAAATTTTCGGCCTGCTCGATGTCGATGGTACCGTAGTCCAGAAGCTCAAAGGACTTATCCGAGTTCCGGTTGATCTTGGCGATCTTGATGCAGCGGTTGCCGATTTCAACGCCGATTCCGATGGCTTTCTGGAAAGTCAGAGCACTCAGCAATCCCGTTTTTTGGGACGGTGCGGCAGCTTCGGTTGGGTTGGAAGTTGACTGGGGGGGAGTATTGTATCGGATCAGATCCAGCAGTTTTTCAGTGGAAGAAATCTCGTCCTTTCGCACCAATTCAGTACTCCGTATCGATATGGCTGTCGTGTGTCGAAAACGCGGTTCAGTTTATTATTGATATCGCCACGCAAACGATAAACTTGAGAAGGATTAAGACTTAACTTCAGTTGGTTGGAAAAGAGATCCTTTTCCTATAGCGTCCAGGGACATTGCGGCAAGAGCTGCGCAAAGCCGATAACACATTCAAACGGTTACAATTTTGAACTATTTCACCGGTGTTTGTCAAGGCCTATAAGTCAGCGTCGATGGGGCTTATCATTTTTTTATTATTGGATATTTGCCGGATCGTTAGGGGACATTCCAGCTTTGGGCAATCCCAATTGAAACCCGTTCGTCCGATACTGGAAACATGAAAATTCTACCGAATAGCGCATTAGTTCTTGAAAAAAAGTGATCTGCCTTCTATTTTCATCAGGACGATGGCCCTGGAAAAATTGCCGTTGCCAGGGTATTTAATAAGTTCTAAAGCGTTGGCAAGACCAATCGGACTGCAATTCCACCGTGAGTCGGCAACAAGATAAGCTTGCGAGCAACTTTTTCTGGAAAGATGGCTATGAAGATGCCCAATCGTTCTGTCCGCTTGACCGACCACATGATGCTGATCGGCTTTATGCTGGCGGTGGTCTACTGGATACTTGACTCCATTTTGTCTATTTTTACCAGTTACGGCAACCTGCTCGAACAGATTCTTGGCGTAAACCTGGACGAGGTATGGACGCGGATCATCGTTCTGTGCCTGTTTGCCATTTTCGGTTCTCATGCGCAATACACCATCAATGAGCGGAAAAAAGCAGAAGCCACGCTCGAACGTGATGCTGCCACCCGCGAACGATTTCAACGCCTGCTCTCACCGGATCTTGCCGAAAGGGTCGTTTCCGGCGAACTGAAGGTTGAAAAGGGTGGTAGCGACCGGGTCGCAACAGTCCTTTTTGTTGATATACGCGGTTTTACCACAATTAGCGAAAACAATCAGGCCTCTGAAGTACTGCGCCTTCTCAATGAGTACTACGAAGTGTTGGTAGAAGTGGTGTTCCGCCATGAAGGAACGGTGGATAAATTCATTGGTGATGAGATGATGGTGATCTGGGGAGCGCCTGTCGTTCATAATGACGATCCCCACCGTGCCGTGATCGCTGCACTGGAAATGAAAAACGCCCTCGCCGAATTCAATCGAAAAAGCCCCGATACGGGTCGTCCGGAAATCAAATTCGGAATCGGGATCAACACCGGCAATCTCATGGCGGGTTATATCGGTTCTTCACATACCATGAGCTACTCGGTCATTGGTGACACCGTCAATACAGCCGCCCGACTGTGCTCCGCTGCACAGCCTGGCCAGATTCTGATCTCCGAAAATACGTGGAACCAGGTAAAAAAGCGATTTGATGCCAATCCTTTGGGTCAAATTCAAGCCAAAGGCAAATTCAAACCTGTCAACGCTTTCGCCGTCACTGGAGAAAAACCACTCCCCGGGTGATGATCGTTCACTTTTTCCTCGTGTGTTTTCAGATTAATCTATACCAGGTGTCGCTTTACGGCGGATGCCAAGTATGCTAAGAAGCCTGCTCTTACGGTTACCTGAAACGAATGTTGCCTCATTATGACACGTATCGGATTGGGATATGACATTCATCGGTTGGTGCCAGGCAGAAAGTTGGTGCTAGGCGGAGAGACCATTCCTTTTAAAAAGGGGTTGCTGGGGCATTCAGACGCCGATGTATTGGTACATGCCGCCTGCGATGCGCTTTTGGGTGCGGCGGGGATGGGGGACATTGGCGACTGTTTCCCCGATACGGATCCCCAGTACCTCAATATATACAGCATCCATCTGTTGACGGAGGTATACCGCCGGATAACCGCATCCGGATTGACGTTGGTCAACATGGATGCCACCGTGTTTGCCCAGGCGCCCCGCATATCGCCTTACAAAAACCGGATGGCGGTTCGGATGGCTGACAGCATGGCCGTGAATCAACGGATGATCAACATCAAGGCTACGACCACCGAAGGACTCGGGGCCATCGGCCATGGAGACGGCATTGCCGCCATGTGCGTGGTCCTGCTTCAACCCACAACGCCGGAAACCGGCAACTAAACCCATCGCGCGAGGTCCCCGACTGATGGTTATGCGTATCTACAACACACTGACCAGATCAAAAGAGACATTTGAACCGGTGGTGCCCGGTCAGGTCAAGATATATGTGTGCGGCCCGACCGTTTATGACTCATGCCACGTGGGCCATGCCCGCTCGGTGGTCGTGTTTGATGTGGTGGTTCGTTACCTGCGGACCAAGGGTTATCAGGTCACCTATATCCGCAACTTCACAGATGTAGATGACAAAATCATCAACCGGGCCAACACGGTTGGCATGGATGCGCTCCAACTGGCGGAAAAATATATCAACGAATTCCACCGTGACATGGATGCGCTCAATGTCATGCGGGCCGACCGGGAACCGAGAGTCACGGAGCATATCACCGACATCATCGACATCATCAAGAACCTGGTGGAAAAAAAAGCCGCCTACCTGGTCGACGGTGATGTATTTTTCGCGGTGGAGACCTTCAAAGAATATGGCAAGCTGTCCGGTCGCAAATTGGCCGACATGGTTGCCGGCAGTCGGGTCAAGATCAACGAGAACAAGCGCAACCCCTTTGACTTCGTGCTTTGGAAAGCCGCTAAACCGGGTGAACCGTCTTGGCCAAGCCCCTGGGGTGAGGGGCGTCCCGGATGGCATATCGAATGCTCGGCCATGAGCAGCCGGTTTCTCGGTGAGACCTTCGATATTCACGGAGGCGGCAAGGACCTGATCTTTCCCCACCACGAAAACGAGATCGCCCAATCCGAAGCCGCCCACGGTAAACCGTTCGCCCGATATTGGATGCATAACGGGTTCGTGAATATCGACAACGAAAAAATGTCCAAATCCTTGAACAATTTTCTGATGATCAAGGATATCGTACAAGCCTACCATCCCGAAGCGGTTCGCCTGTTTCTGCTCTCAAGCCATTATCGCAGCCCCATCGATTTTTCTGACCAAAATCTGAAAGAATCGGAAAAGGCGCTGGAAAAAATATATGGTGTGCGCAAGCGTCTGGATCAGGAAGCCGGGTTTACCGACACAGACCGTGCATCGACCTCCAGCAACTACTGGCCGGTCTTCTGTGAAGCCATGGACGATGACTTCAACACGGCCAAAGGTGTCGGGATCTTGTTTAATTTGGTTAAAGAAGCCAACCGGATACTGGATGAGGAGGGGCGGTCTCTGGAAGCCACGCGCACCTTGGCAGCCCTGACCACCGATCTGATGCGAATAGGCAGTATTTTAGGGATCCTCCAACAGCCGTGGCAATCTTATTTTGAGAAACGGGCCACCAGCCAGCTCCAGAAAACTGCGGTCTCTGTCGAAACGATCGACGCACTTGTGGCTGAACGTGCCGCTGCCCGCACGAACAAAGACTGGAAGCGGGCAGACGAGATCAGGGACCAGCTGGAAGAAGCCGGAATCCTCCTTGAAGACAAGGGCGACGGAACCCATTGGAAAGTGGCCACCTAATTTTACATGTCATCTTTTAAGCTCGTATCCGAATTTACACCCTCCGGCGACCAGTCCCAGGCCATCCATACCATCTCCGAACAGATCCTCAGTGGCACAAAAAGCCAGGTCCTCTTGGGCGTTACCGGTTCCGGCAAAACTTTTACCATGGCCAATATAATCGCCACGGTCAATCGGCCGTCGCTGATTCTGGCGCCTAACAAAACCCTGGCGGCTCAACTCTACAACGAATTTCGCCACCTGTTCCCGGATAATACCGTCGAGTATTTTGTCAGCTACTACGACTATTATCAGCCGGAAGCCTATATCCCCACTACGGATACTTACATCCAAAAGGATTCTTCCATCAATGACCTGATCGATAAAATGCGCCACTCAGCCACCCGCAACGTGCTGTCTCGATCGGATGTGGTAGTGGTGGCCAGTGTCTCCTGCATTTTCGGTTTGGGTGCACCGGAGGATTACCTCTCCATGCGCATCGACATCACGTCCGGCATGGATCTGCCCCGGGAACGGCTGCTCTATCAGTTGGTGTCCATCCACTACCAGCGCAACGACATGGATTTCCATCGCGGTGTTTTTCGGGTGCGCGGAGATCGGGTGGAAATTTTTCCCGCCTACGAGGAGGACAAGGCGGTTCGCATCGATTTTTTTGGGGATGAGATCGAAAATATCTTCGAATTCGATCCGCTGAAAGGAACCACCCTCAGACACCTGGACGAGGTCACCCTGTTTCCTGCCAGCCACTACGTGACGCGCAAATCGACGCTCGAGCGGGCCACCAAAACCATTGTTCGGGAACTGAAGGATCGTGTCGATTATTTCCGGAATGAAAACAAGCTCATTGAAGCCCAACGCATCGAAGAGCGCACGCTATTCGATCTGGAAATGATCCAGGAGATTGGTTACTGCAACGGCATCGAGAACTATTCCAGACACCTGACCGGCCGTCTGGCCGGCCAACCGCCACCTACGCTGCTCGATTATTTCCCCAAGGATTTCCTCATTTTCGTGGATGAAAGCCACATTGCCGTATCCCAGATTCGGGCCATGTACAAAGGAGACCGTTCTCGCAAAACGACATTGGTCAACTATGGCTTCCGGTTGCCGTCGGCCCTGGACAACCGGCCGCTCAAGTTCGAAGAGTGGTCCAAACGCGTCCACCAGGTCGTCTATGTGTCTGCCACCCCGGCAGAGTACGAACTGACCGCCTCGGAAGGCCGGGTGGTGGAGCAGATCGTCCGGCCCACTGGACTCATCGACCCGGTGCTACATGTGCGGGGAGCCCGCAATCAGGTGGATGACCTGTATGGAGAAATTCGGGATCGGCAGCAGCGCGGGGAACGAATTCTGGTGACCACGTTGACCAAACGAATGGCTGAAGACCTCACCGACTATTATACGGATCTGGGGCTGTCTGTGCGATACATGCATTCTGATATCCCCACCATGGAACGCATGGACATCATCCGGGATTTGCGCCTAGGCAAGTTCGATGCGTTGATTGGTATCAATCTGCTGCGGGAGGGACTGGATATCCCTGAGGTTTCCCTGGTGGCTATTCTGGATGCGGACAAAGAAGGCTTTTTGCGCTCCAAGCGTTCACTGATTCAAACCTTCGGCCGTGCGGCCAGAAACATCAACGGCACCGTGGTGCTTTATGCCGACCGGATCACCGCCTCCATGAAAGCGGCAATCGAAGAAACCAACCGGCGGCGGGCCATCCAGCAGCAGTACAATGAAACGCACCACATCACCCCGCATACCGTACATAAGGCCATTACGGATATATTCGACCAGGCCTATCAGTCACCGGAAGGCGAGCCGATGCAGGTGGCTGAGGTGCCGGTCGGCTTCGGCCCGGAGGATGACATCGAATCCTTAATTCGTGATCTGGAAACCCAAATGCAGATTGCAGCCAAAGACCTGGCCTTTGAAAAGGCCGCCTTGATCCGAGACCGGATCAAGGCACTTCGAAAACGGCTGCTGTTTGAATCATGATGAACTCGTAAAAAGTCGCATTTCCGACGGATTCGTAAAAAGCCCGAGATCAAGGCTTGCGAATCCTTAAGGAATGAGGCGTACTTACGGTACGCTGCAGTGACGAAGGATGAAGCGTAACGCAGATATCGGACTTCTAAGGAACTCAACTATTGTTAATTGACCGTAACCAATTGATCTTGATTTGTTTTTACTAATTCCAAGCCAAACGCTCTCGCTTTGCGTTTGAGATTTCTTAGCATGCGTTCTTTGTAACGGGCTTGATAATAGTCTACACCCAAATCTTTGTACTCAGTACGGTTTTTCAGCATCTCGTAAAAGATGCGGGCTATTTTGTGTGCGGTGGCGGTAATCGCTTTCGGTGATCCAAGCTGAGCTTTCTTCCGTCTAAGAAAGGCACCGATGGCTGTCTGACTCCGATGAAGGCTATAAGCCGCCATCCGGAAAGCGTGCGCGGCTCGGTTAGCACTGGGCTTTGATTTGCTGCTGAAATTTTTGCCGCCGGATATCTTGCTTCCTGGGCATAACCCCAGCCAGGATGCAAAATGTTTCGATGTCGGCCAGCGACTCATATCCAGGCCGACCTCCGCGATGATGGTCAATACCGTTGGTGTATTCAAGCCAACGATTTGGGTTAAGTTGACGCCAGTCATTCGGTAAAGATGTTCCGTGGCATCGAAAGACAGTCTTTTCCCGGATCCTTTGGACTTGCCTGTAAAAGGCGGCGGTTCACCACCGTGGCTACGATCCTCGAAACGGCACAGCTGGGCTTGGATCTGTTGATCGCAGACCTCGATCTGGGTCTGGTAAAAATCATACAGCGCCACGGCTTGCTGCAGGGCAAACAAGTGTTCATCACGCCAGTTGCCATGCAACGACTTGGCAATCTCTTTATCGGACTTTTTACAGCGAGGATCGCGATGCTTGACTAATTTTTTGGGGTTGCGCTCACCAGCTAAAATACTGCGGATAATCTTCATGCCGGTGGTCCCGGTGATGTCGGAAATCACGTTGGTGAGCTTGAGATTCATCTGTTCCAACGCCTTTTGCATATGTTGGATATGGGTCGCGGCATGGTTGACGAGCATGGTTCGTTGCCGGTGATATGCGCGTAGAACATTGATTTGCTCATCAGGACGAAACGCACTGGTCAGCAGACCATAGGCATGCAATTGTTGAATCCATTGGCAGTCCACCACATCACTCTTGCGGCCAGGCGCGTGTTTGATACTGCGTGGGTTGACCAGACGGACCTCGAAACCATTTTTTTCGAGGATTTCGAATAGGGGAATCCAATAAATACCGGTCGATTCCATGGCAACCGTATCGATATGGCATTGCTTTAGCCAATCGACCAGGGCATAAAGATCGGCGGTAAAGGTATCGAAATGGCGGACATCACGACCCTTGGAGTCTCTGCCCCTGGGAACGGCAACATAGTGCTTTTGAGCACCGATATCGATGCCCGCAGCATTGATGTTAATCCGCTCAAACTCGCTGGGCAGACTTGAAACGATAGACATTTTTTTGGAAACCTTCTTAACTGTTGAGCTCAATGTGTCTCCTTTCGAAAAAGTTTTTGGACGCATTGAGCAGTATCGGAATCGCGCATTGAACAAACTTCTAAACGGGATCTATGTCACCAAGGATATTGCCGCGAACCGACCAACCAAGCTTTTTAACGGGCACTCGGGCACCAAAGTCCGAACGGCTTCATTTGCCAATGCGTCCGGCAAATGAAATAACAGAAATTAGCACCAGAGCAAAGTTCCTTTCGGATAGGTGGCCATTCGTGGCCTGAAAAAGCTTTTTACGAATCCGTCAATTCTGAATCGAGTGAATATGCTATCCATGAGAAAACGAGCCAGGGAACTGGGCATTGCCCCGGGCGTTCTGCCAACCGGACCGCTCAACGCCATCACCGATGTTCAACCCGTTGGGGTCGGACACCTCACCGTGATCGAAGGGGCCGATATTCGCACCGGGGCAACGGCAATACTGCCGCATCCAAACAATGTTTATCAAAGCAAGGTGCCCGCCGGCATTGCCGTCGGCAACGGGTATGGCAAATTGACGGGCAGCACACAGATCCGCGAACTGGGTGAGATCGAAACCCCCATCGTGCTGACCAACACCCTTAGCGTGCCCCGGGCAGCCGAGGCCGTTCTCGACTGGGTGCTGGCACTTCCGGGAAATAAAGCGGCAACCACCGTCAATCCAGTGGTGGGCGAGACCCATGACGGCCGGTTGAACAACATCCGGCGTCGTGCCTTGACCCCCGGGATGATTCGCCGGGCAATTGACGATGCGACCGGGGGCCCGATCGATGAGGGAAGCGTGGGTGCCGGCACCGGGACCATGGCTTTTGGCTGGAAAGGAGGCATCGGCACCAGTTCCCGCCTGATTCCCAATAGCCTGGGGGGATATTCGGTCGGTGTGCTGGTGCAGTCCAATTTCGGTGGTGTCCTCCAGATTCTGGGCCTGCCGGTGGGCCGCTCACTGGGCCGGTATTATCTCAAGGACAGTTTAGAAACGGGCGATGCGGACGGCTCGATAATGATCGTTCTGGCTACCGATGCGCCCCTGTCGGACCGGAACCTGTCACGGCTGGCCCGACGGGCCCTGTTCGGTTTGGCACGCACCGGCGCCTCATTCGCCAACGGGTCCGGGGACTATGCCATCGCCTTTTCGGTGGCGGATGACGTTCGCCGCACCCCTGAGCGACGCCGGGCCCTCTCTTCCATTGCTGAGTTACCCAACGAACGGGTTTCGCCGCTCTTTCAGGCGGCCATCGAAGCGGCGGAGGAGGCCATCTTGAACTCGCTGTTCAAAGCCACGACCGTCACCGGACACAATGGATTTGTCGGGGAAGCCCTCCCACTGGACCGGGTGATGGACCTTATTGATGGCGGTTGCGGGAAACGGCTTGAGTCGGATCATAGACGATCGACCGATTGAACCATCCAAACCCTTCACCATCGGCGTGGCATGGCACGGGTTTTCTGCTATTGGAAAAGACTGCGAATAACGACCTCAGCAAAGCCGGTCGTATAAAAAGGAGGGCAAGCCCGGATCCAGGCTTGCCCAAGGAGGAGGGTAGATGAATAGAATTCAATTTACCCATGATTCCCTGCTCGGCAGGGTTTCATTTAAACAGTAAGACCGACATGGTCGTTATGCAACTTCTGGCATATCAAGTTCGGCAAAGCACCCCTGGCACCTGTTTCCATGATTGGAGCCACCATGCCAAGGGATTTTGGCGAAGAGGTGATCCCGACAAACAACCAGCGTATTATCAAACAAGCGGTTGTTAAATGGTAATGAAAATACAGGGGACACTAAAGCGTTGCCTTGACGGCGCCGGCGTCTTTCCTTCCCAGATATACCACATGCCCGGAACCGCCGCGCCCCGACCGGTGGCGGGTTGACACAAAACCGGCCGCCGCCAGGCGCTTGGCAAAGCCGGCGTCGTAGTCTTCACCCCAAACGGCAAAAACCCCGTCCGGTTTGAGGGCCGCCCGGGTCGTATTGATGGCGATACTTCCGTAGAGCGGGTCGTCGCGCTTGTGGCTGCGAACGTATGGACCGGTATAAAGGTCCAGGATGACGGCATCCAATTTCTCCCGTGTATCGTCTTTCGCATAGCCATGGATCAGTTGGGCCACATCGCAGATTTTTACGTTGACCCGTGCGTCTGCCACGGCATGGTCAGTCAGCGCGGCCAGAGGCCCCCGACACCATGCCAGCACCACCGGATTTAATTCTGCCACCACGACGCACGCCGCGGCAGGCAGGGTGTCGAGTACCGCCTTGAGCGTAAAACCCATGCCCAGCCCCCCCACCAGCACCAGCGGCTGGGTTGAATGGTTGAGGTGTCCACAGGCAAGTTGCCCGAGGGCCACCTCGGACCTGTTGGCCATGCTGTTCATGAGCACTTGGCCGCCCAAGGTGATCAGGAAATCGCGCTCCCCGCGCTTTCGCAGTTCTAATAGGCCCGCTTCAGTGGGAACACGTTCAATGATTTGCCAGGGCTGGGTCATGGGATAATCACCTTTTTGCAGGTGTCAGATATTCCTCTGCACCCGAATTTACCGTTGTTAATAAATTTATGTACATTTAAACAAGCCCATGGGTTCTTTAAACTGGGCATTAGTTGGCCGGCCACCTGGAATCCCCCGGGCAAAACGGGATCAAACCGGTCCATTTCAGATTCATGATGTTGAGTCTATTTCCGGGTCGGATGTGTCCGCGTTGAATGCATCCGCGAGTTTAAACATACCGCTTCAAATGAGCCCTGTAAAAGTAAGAATTCGGATGGTAAGCGGTGGACCACGATCTCAACAGTGTTTAAGGTAAAATAAACTGACACTGGAAAATAGGTGAATTGAAGCAATCGAAGGTGGAAGCATGCAAAATAATCTCAATAATAGCCGTTGTGTGCCAAGCCAGCCGCCAGCCGCAGCCAACCAACGCTTGCAGGAGGCCCTGGCGAATCGCGAACGCTATCTGGAGCGTCACCCGCACATGCGGGCCTATCAAGCGGAAATCGACGGGGTGCTGGATAAATCCGGCAATGTTCATAGTCGCATGGCGGTGATTGGTATGCTGATGCAGGGCAAGTTACTAGAAATGCAGGCAGCGTTCTACAAGCTAAACCGATTCCTCCAGTAGACTGCCAATTTCAACCGCCGGGGACGATGGTCCACGGCAGTTACTTCTCCCGCTCTCCAATCCTTTTGCTTTTAAGCTCCGGTATTTCCGGAGACTGCACACAATCAGATTTGCCAAAGATCTCCCTGAAGTCCAAAGGGATGGTCGTCCGGTGGTGTATTCCTTTGACCGGCGATGCCCGTTACCGGGCGGTCAACTTGATTTCAATCCGCCGGTTTTTTCGGTAAGCTGCCGGGGTGTCGGCCGGATCGAGGGGATGGAATTTACTGAAACCGGCAGCTGCCATGTGGGTCTCGGGAATTCCCTGGCTGGACAGGAAGCGAACCACCGAGACGGCCCGGGCGGTGGAGAGTTCCCAGTTGGAGGGAAATCGTCCCGAGGTGACCGGTACGCGGTCGGTGTGACCGTCGATTCTCAGGATCCAGTCGATCTCCGGCGGGATCCTGACCACCAGTTCGTTAAGGGTGGCGGCCAGCTGGGTGAGGTGGTGAATGCCCGCTGTGCCAAGTTCTGCCGAGCCGGTGGCAAACAGCAGCTCGGCCTGAAAAACAAATCGGTCGCCTTCGATGCGGATAAGGGGATTGTCGCCCAGCACCCGTCTCAGTCGGCCGAAAAATTCCGACCGATAGGCTTCCAGATCGTTGATCCGCCGCGCCAGGGCAAGGTTCAGGCGCTTGCCAAGGTCCTTGATTTCACTATCCTTGACCGCACTTTCACCGTGGGCAAGGTCCAGGGCCTGGCTGACCTGTTCCAATCGGGACTTGAGGGCGGCGATGCTCCGGTTCAACTGGGCGATCTGAGCCCGGGCGCTGGCCGAAAGGCGTCGCTCCTCCGAAAGGGCCTGCTCCTGTTCACCGATCAGAGCGGATAGGGCCTGAATCCGAATCTCCTTGTGCTGGATAGCCTGTTGGGCCAGCAGTGTGCGCTCCTGAGCATCGGCCATCCGGGCCTCAAGGGCTTTCGAGCGGTCCCGCAGCATCCCGATCTCTGTCTGGCTGGACTGCAACGCAGTGGTCATGCCGCCGATGCGCTCCTCGAGTTCCCGGCGCAGTAGCCGCAGGGCGTCGATATCTTCGTGCAGACTGCCTATCATCAGCAGCTGCTGCTCGATCTGCGTCTGATCCTGCCGGGCGCCGGCCGCCATCTGCGTGACCGTATCATCCAGCATCGCTTTGGTGTCGGTAAGGGTGCCCACCGTGAAGGACAATTCGGTGATAGTGGCCGCCAACTCCCTGTTGCGCTGGTCTTCGAGCCCCAACTGGGACGTCAAGTCGTTGACTTTGCGCTGCAGAAGGGCCAGTTCGCTCTCCTGCCCGGAGAGGACCTGGCTCAGCAGGAACTGAGCGATAGAAAAAATCAGGACAAGAAATATGACCACCATGAGAAGCGCACTGAGCGCGTCCACATACCCGGGCCAGACATTGAATTCACGCGGGGAACGTTTGGCGATAGTCGACATGGCTCAGGTACTCATGGCCGCGACAGAGCGAACGTCAGGTGCGGGCGTGGCAGATGGTCGATCGGACAGCACCTGCGCGACCATGCGGTTGTTTTCGCGCAGTTCCTGTGTCATCAGGATCAGCTGGTCCTTGATCTCATGAGATCCCTGGGGCATCGGCAGGGCCTCGAAGCCTGACGCCTGGCCATCTGCCTTGTCGATCAGATGCGTCACCTCGGACAGCCACTCCTCCAGTTCATTGAAAAAGCGGTTCTGGGCATGCCCCGCCTGGAGATCAATAAACCCTAAGACCAGCGACCCGCCGAGGCCGAACAGGGAAGAGCTGAAGGCCGTACCCATGCCGCTCAAGGGGCCCTGGAGACCGGTTTTAAGGTTTTCGAACACCGCTGCAAAGTCGTGCCGGGCCACCTCCATCCCCTCGATGACGCGCCAGACCGAAGAGATGGTCCCCAATAGCCCCCAAAATGTTCCCAGAAGGCCCAGGAAAACCAGGAGCCCGATCATATAGCGGGAGACGTCGCGAGATTCTTCCAGTCGCCCGCGAATCCCGTCCAGAACGGTCCGCATGGAAAAGGCCGACAGTGAGAAGCGATCCCGATTGAGGCCCTCCAGGTGCTTGGCCAGAGGCTTCATCAGTCGGGTGGGCTCGGAGACCGAAATCCCGATATTCCCCGTACGGAACATCTTGATCCAGTGCAGTTCCGGTTCCAGGGCGAAAACCTGGCGCATGTTAATGGCAATGCCGGCGACCAGTGCCGCCAGGATCAGCAGGTTGAACCCCCAGTTGGCCATGAAGGCCATCTTCAGGGGTGCAAACATCAGCAGACAGACAACGGCGACAATCCCCAGATAGAGGGTCATCCAATAAAGTTGATGGCGTGGATGGTTCATCGGACTTCCTTTGTATGGTTTGTGCGTTCTCCGGACGGGTGTTATAGACTCGGTGTCTGGAACACCCGATCAGAGAATTATTATCAAATAATGTGCCACTTTTAGACGATTATATTTAATATGGAATATCAACGGATTGGACTGCGACGGGGGTTAAAACCGGCAGCGTCTTGACAACGGCCGTCAGAAAGCGGTCACCGTTCACGGGCGCCGCGCGACCATGGGCAGGCAGAAAATTTTTGAGGCCCTCTTGTTCATCCGCAACGGGTAGCTTTCGCTCCGGGCCGGTTTTTTCCCAGTTTCCGGGCAAAATCCTTAACGTTCCGTTTCTTTTTGAAATCCGTCAAGCGGCAAACTATTTGTACGTTCGCGCCTAAATATTTCATCAAAAATGCCGATATATCCATTCAGCAGATTGAAGACTCCGCGCAGCCACATAAGGTGGCTGTGGCGGGACATGGGAGTGTTATCAATGACAGTGAAAATCGCCATTTTCATTCTTGCCGCCCTGATCCTTTCCGCGATGCCGGCTTATGCCAATCAGGCGGCTGTCATACCAGCATATTCGCTGGTATCGGCATTTCAATCGTCGATGGAAGAATATCAAAATTTTATAAACAGCCAAAACCGCGCCGCAGCACGGAGGCTGCTGAATTCCGAAAAAATCTTTCTTTCGCCGAGAGATGTCCGGGTCGAAGTAGTGACGGTTGACGAAAGCATCGCCAAGGTGAAATTGAGCCGCCTGGATGAAAATGCCCAACCGGTCACATTGTATTTCTGGACCCTGGCCGAACAGCTGAAAATCCTGCCGCAAGAATAGCCCCTGCCAACCCAGCCTCGGCATGGGTAACCCTCCACCCGGGACACCTGTTTTTTGTAAGATCGGAAGCTATTCCCTGTCTGCCCTTTCAGGGGAACGGGCTGGCGCGGGCCGGCAAGGTGAACATGAAAAAGAAGCACGTCAGTGGCCGATCCGCTCTATTTTCCAGGCGATATCGGGCAACATCTGACTTGATTGTTGGATGGGGTTCAGGTATTTGTATTTTGATTCTCGCCACATACAATCAATTTCAACTCGGCGCAGTGGTCTGGCCGACAGCCTCTTGTCTCAGCATCCCTGAGTTGCCGACAACGCATGGATTATCAAATCATGAATCGATCGATCATTAAAAGCACCAGCCGGTATGTGCCGGACCGACACGTCACCAACCATGAGCTGTCTGAATTGATGGACACCTCGGATGAATGGATTCGTCAACGCACGGGGATCGAGGCCAGGTATTGGGTCAACGCAGGTGATGACCTGGGCACGTCGGATCTGGCACTGGAGGCATCAACGATCGCCCTTGAGAGAGCCGGGTGGGCCCCCACCGATCTGGACTTGATTGTATTTGCCACCATGACCTCGGATGTCTACGTTCCCGGCTCCGGCGTCATTCTGCAGCACAAGTTGGGGGCTGAAAAAGTCCCGGCACTGGACATTCGCCAACAGTGCACCGGCTTTCTGCATGGATTGGAATTGTGCGATGCCTACATTAAAAGTGGCAAGGCGCGGAAAATCCTGCTGGTCGGGGCCGAAACCCAGAGCCGGTTTCTGGAACTGAACACGCAGAATCGCGATACCGCCGTCATTTTCGCCGACGGTGCCGGCGCAGTCTGCATCGAGGCTGAAGAGACCGACGAAGAGACCGGCATTCTGGCGGCTGTCTTTCATGCTGATGGAAAATATGCCGACGTATTGCGCGTGGGCGTCCCTTCCCGAAAAAGCGGCCCGGTCATGAACGCTGAGGTGCAGGCCAGACAGGAGTATTTACCCTACATGGATGGAAAAGCCGTGTTCAAACTGGCGGTCACCCGACTGCCGACAGTGGCCCGGGAACTGCTGGAAAAAGCAGGTATGCAATTGGAGGATATTGACATGGTCGTTCCCCACCAGGCCAACCTGCGAATCAATGAAGCCTTCAGGGAGCGCATGAACATTCCTGAAGACAAGATCTTTAATAACATTCAGCGGTATGGAAACACCACCGCCGCCACGATTCCCATCGCCTTGGATGAGCTGATGGAGAAAGGGATGCTCAAGTCCGGCGACAATGTCATGTTCATTGGCCTGGGCGCGGGTCTCACCTGGGGCGGGGTTATATACAGGCTTCCCTAGTTAGTGTCGATCCACAAATGGCCAATTTGCCTGATATCTGCGTTATGCTCAAAATTTTATCCTCGGAATATCGACCATATACCTGCGGTAAAATTTTTCGCATGCCTTAATCTCAACCAAATTTGCCTATTTCTGGATGGGCACTAGTTATCCAATCGTGTTTGGCTGAGGATAAGTGTCGTCCGCATCATCGCATGAGAAAACTTGTCTTGGCGTCGGATCGTTGGCAGCCATCTTGAAAAATGCAACATAATATCTGTGAATTTATGCAAACGTGTGTGTACCCGACCTGCAAATGTCGCCATTACTGAAACGGAGTTCCACCCATGGTCTGCAAGGATGTTGGCATCTTTGAACAGTTGCCGCCTGAGTCGGAATTCTCCCAAAAGTCAACCGTTGTGACCACTGGGCCCCATCTTGAATTGATCAGGGTCTCCCTGGAATCCGCTGACGCTACCCTGGCTTCCGGCATCGGTAAATCCTGTATGAAAGACGGCAGGAAACGGAAAGGCCGGGATCCGGATACCTTCAGGGATGCCATCCTTCCGGCAAGGCGAGTGGTGACATTCAAGCGTTCCGGCAAGTTGCGGAAGAAAGCGAATGAGGAGCAATGAAGCGCCAACAGAATCGCCAGAAACGCTCACGCCGCACCTCCTATATCATCGCTGCGTATACGGTTAAAGAGGGAACTCACCGGGATGTGATCAAGAACATTGGTGCGGGTGGCCTGTTCATCCGGACATCCAGGAAGGTTGCCGAAGGGCAGTCCATCGTACTCGAATTTCCATTGTTTCGCTTTGACAATACGATCAAGGTCTCTGGAACGGTGGTTCGCGCTGATTCTGACGGGTTCGCCGTGGCTTTTGATAAGCTTCTTGACGTCCTTCAGTCTAAAAATGGTCAACTCCCGGATATAGTCCATGAGATCGATCGGTCAACTTAAGAATTATTGGGTTGGCCGTTGAAAAATCGTTTAGCAGGACATCGGGAAAACAATCGGAGTAAGGAGCAGTAATATTTCGGCGATCAAGCCATGAATCCTCTCAAAGGGTCCGGTGAGTTTAGTAAAATAGGTGTGGCCACCATTATCATGATGGCCAGCATTTTCCTCAGTCGCCTCACCGGCATCGCCAGAGAGATGTTGCTTGCCGCGATGGCGGGAGCCGGAACGGAAGTCGATGCCTATCGCGTGGCGTTCGTGTTGCCCGAAATACTCAATCACATCCTGGCCAGCGGCTTCTTATCGGTGACCTTCATTCCCATTTTCTCCCGCTACCTGGCCGAGGGGAAGGAAATCGATGGATGGCGAACCTTTTCCAATATCTCGACAGTATTCGGAATCCTCCTCATCGTTCTCATTGTGACGGGAATGATTGTGGCCCCCATCGTGGTGCCCCTTTTGGTACCGGGGCGCCATGACCCTCAATTTATCGCTCTGGCCGTAAGAATGACCCGTATTACCCTGCCGGCCCAATTCTTCTTCTTCGCCGGCGGCATGCTGATGGCGGTACAATATGCAAAGAAGCGCTTTCTGTTCCCGGCCCTGGCACCTTTGATTTACAATCTCGGCATCATTTCCGGCGGGTGGTTGCTCGGCCGCCGGCTGGGCGTGGAGGGTTTTTGCTGGGGCGCTCTGGCGGGTGCAGCGATAGGCAGCTTTGCGATCCAGATCCTCGGTGCCGTTCGAATCGGCATCAAATATCGACCCGCCATGGACTTCACCCACCCGGACCTTCGGCGCTATGTCTTATTGACCTTACCCCTGATGATCGGGCTGACCATGGTTTTCTCGACGGAATTGTTCTCAAAATTCTTCGGCAGCTTCCTGCCGGCGGGAGCCATTGCGTGGATTGATTATGCCATGCGTGTCATGCTGATGTTGGTCGGCTTCTTCGGACAGGCCGTAGGGGTCGCCTCCTATCCCTATATGGCGCAGCTGGCCGTTCAAGGGCGCCTGTCAGAGTTAAATGATGTCATCAACACCATCTTGCGTTACCTATCCATCGTCATCCCGGTATCCATTCTGGTGGCTGTGCTGCGGCATGAAATTGTCTACGTGCTTTTTGAGCGGGGCCGATTTTCTCCTGAAGATACGAAAATGACGGCCTTGACGTTGTCCTGCCTGATGGTTGGAGCGGTTGCCTTCATTTCCCAAACCGTCGTCAATCGTGGTTTCTATGCGACACAGAACACCCTGTTGCCGGCGCTTTTCGGCACCATTGCCGTGGTTCTGGGCCTGCCGGTGTACTGGGTCGGGTTAAAGATGATGGGCGTTGCCGGGGTTGGCCTGGCCATATCCGTGTCTGCCGTCCTCCAGACTATCCTCCTGTTTTCCGTCTGGAATCGGCGCAGCAAGAATACGGCCGCCATCGGTGTGTATCGCGCCTATCTGAACGCCGCCATTGGCGCACTGGTCATCGGAGCAATACTCTGGCTGGTGCACGGCGCGCTCCAAATGAGCCTCGGCAGCCAGACGCTGGTCACCAACCTGGCAGTGATCTGTATCGTTTCAGGAGTTTTTATTATTTTAACCGGGTTGTGGGGCTGGATCTTTAAAATCGAGGCTATCCAATATTTGTTCAGTCGCTTCTCATCCTTATTTTTGAGGAAAAGCTGACACGTTTACTGTCGAGGGTTCAACCTTTGGTTGGATAAAATCGACCGATTGTTGGTTTACAAACAAAACAAGCTTTACCCCAACGTTGCAAAAGCTGGAGGGCTTCAAAGCCAAGGCGTCAAGGGTGAAGCTGTAATCGGCTACCGCGATCCCTTGACAACGCGGGTCGCAGATCCCGTTGAAGACGGGGATCTGAA
>RCNC010002831.1_pt1 | contig 22807 bp, 15 predicted proteins | sample 2041301 | NCBI WGS metagenome assembly RCNC01 (sample SAMN09708231, study PRJNA481090) | Marine sediment metagenome, whole genome shotgun sequencing project. | biome: marine sediment; feature: ocean; material: sediment; isolation source: Sewage treatment plant 13A marine sediment (STP13A) ...
GCAATCATTTGTAGAAACAGACAGCGGCGAACGCTGCAGGAGAAGGAGGAGCGAAGTGATGATCAAGGTGCTTGTCAGCGATGCTCTTGGCGATGCTGGGATTCAGATGTTTCGCGAGACAGAGGGAATCAATGTTGACGTAAAAACGGGGCTGACGCCTCAGGCGCTTAAGGAGATTATCGGCGGCTACGACGCGCTGGTGATTCGCAGCGCCACGCGGGTGACCAAGGAGATAATCGAGGCCGGGATAAAACTGAAAGTGGTCGGTCGTGCCGGCATCGGTCTGGACAATGTAGATATCCCCGCCGCCACCAAACGGGGTGTCGTCGTCATGAATACACCCACCGGCAACGTGGTCACCACCGCCGAACATGCCATTGCCATGATGATGGCCCTGACCCGGAACATCCCCCAGGGCACCCTTTCTTTAAAGGCCGGCCGCTGGGACAAGAAAAAGCTGCAGGGGAGGGAGGTGTTTAACAAAACCATAGGTGTCGTCGGTTTCGGAAAAATCGGTTCCATCGTAGCTGACCGGGCCAAGGGACTTCGCATGCAGGTGGTGGTTTACGATCCCTTTGTGGCGCCTGAACAGATCGAAAAGTCCGGTTTCGAAAGTGTGACCCTCGATGAACTCTACCAGCGTTCCGACTACATTTCGATTCACGTACCGAAACTCAAGGAAACGACCGGCCTGTTGAACAAGGCGGCCTTCGAAAAGATGAAAGACGGCGTGATGATCATGAACTGCGCCAGGGGGGGCATCGTCAACGAAGACGATTTGCAGGCGGCCATGAAATCCGGAAAGGTCGCCGGTGCCGCGCTGGATGTATTCGAGATCGAACCTCCCGGTGAGTGCCGACTGTTCGAGTTGGATCGGATCATCTGTACGCCCCATCTGGGCGCATCCACCCAGGAAGCCCAGACCAATGTGGCCGTGGCCGTGGCCCAGCAGATCATCGACTACCTGATCAACGGCACCATCGTCAACGCAGTTAATGTCCCCTCCGTGGCCGGGGACCTTTTACAAAAAATCGGCCCCTACATGGCGGTGGGCGATCGGATGGGGTGTTTGCAGGCCCAACTGGCCGACGGACCGGTCAAAGCGGTGACCATCGAATATACCGGCGATTTTAAAGGGATGGACATGGCCCCGGTATCCACTGCGATTCTCAAGGGACTGCTTACGCCCATGGTCAAGCATGCAGTCAACTTCGTCAACGCACCGGTGGTGGCCAAAGAGATGGGCATAAAAATCATTGAGTCTACCACATCGGAAGCCGAAGACTACACCCACCTGATAACCCTGCGGGTGACTTCGGACGCCGGTGAGAATCTGGTTGCCGGCACCATCATAGGCCGAAGCGAAATAAAGGTGGTCAAGATTAACAATTTTCGCCTGGAACTGGTGCCCGAAGGACATATTCTGTTGATCTTCAACCAGGATCGACCCGGAGCAATCGGTGGGATCGGAACCACCTTGGGACGGCACAACGTCAATATCGGGCGGATGGTCGTGGGGCAGGAAAAGGATGGTGACCACAACATCATATTTCTGCAGACCGATGCCCCGGTCCCCCCCGATGCCCTCGAAGAACTACGTTCGGCAAAGATGGTCAACTCGGTGACGTCGTTGGAACTGTGATTTAATAATCAGACCGTTTCATCGATAACGGTGTTTTTCAATACCCCGATATGTTCGATCTCCACTTCGATGGTGTCGCCATGGCTTAGGGGCCCCACGCCTGCCGGGGTGCCGGTGAGGATGATGTCGCCGGGCATCAGGGTGAAGTTTCGGGAGACGAAGGCGATGATCTCGGGAATGCCAAATATCATCTGGCGGGTATTGCCCTCTTGAACCGTCGTCCCGTTAAGGCGGCAGAAGATGTTCAGGTTCTGGGGGTCGGTCAGGTCCCGCGCCAGCACGACCTGCGGGCCGATGGGGCCGAAGGTGTCAAGGGATTTTCCCCGGTACCATCCGGTGCGGTCACCGTTCTGGATATTCCGCTGGCTGACGTCGTTCATGCAGGTGTAGCCGAAAATCTGACCCAAGGCATCGGCGGCTGGAACATCCTTGCACCGGTTGCCGATGATCAGCGCCAGTTCCGCCTCGTAATCGGTCCGCAGGGTCTTGAATCCGTAATCCTTTAAAAATTGTGGAATGACGATGGCTTGATCCGGCCCGACCAGCACGTTGGGTGTTTTGGGGAAAAGCAGGGGTTCGCTGGGTATCTCGTCGGTGAAGCCCTTGACTTTGACTGAAACGCTTTCGGCGATGTGGGCCCGGTAGTTCAACCCCAGGGCAATGAGCTTGGTCGGATTGACGGTGTAGGTGTCACGACGGTTTTTAATTGGCAGCTTGATCATTGGATATGCTCTTTAAAAACTGATTGTAATGTATTTTCTTTAAAGGCATGGATGAGGGATTCATCAACAGTGGCCTCGTAGCCGGTGAGGGTGGCGACCACCAGTCGATCGTCGTCCAGAAAGGTGAAATCGGCAATCATTTTTCGATCGCCGGTCGCTGTTACAGACATGACCGCCGTCACGCCGGATGCCGGGAACGCCGAACGATACTGGCGGTAGGCGCGGGCATAACTGGGCAGGCAGACCTTTCCGGACTGCTCGAAGCACCAGACGATGGCCATCTGAAAAGCGCCGTCCAAGACCATGGGGTCGGCCATCCAGCATCCCTGGATGGGATCCTGCATCCACGCTTCGGGTTTCGGTGCGCCGGTCAGCTGGGCCGTCATGCCATGGTCGGAATAGTCGTCAATGGCTTTGATTGCCCTCAGATGGTCGCCGTGAAACAGGATCGGGCCATATATGGCATCCAAATCCCGGGGGTAGGCGCGACTGCCGTTCCTGCCGTTGCCGGTAAATACCGGGGCGGTGGGAAACCGGTCGACCAGAAGTGCGCGGGCCCGCGTATGGATCACATCCTTGCCGTTCTTAACCCCGTTTCTCAGCTCTACATCCACTTGCCAGGCATCGCCGCTTTTTCTGGCCTTGCCGGCCATGAGGCGGACCAGTTTTTTTTCCTGTTCGATGCGGATGCCGCTGAGCAGGCGAAAATCGTCGATGCCGTGCAAAGAATAGCCCGGGTTTTCTTTGAGCGCACCGTGGCCGATCCACTCGGTAATCAGGGCAAAGGGCACCACCGGTCTGCCGCCGATGATATGGGAGGCAAGCACCGGGTAGCGCTGAAGATCCAATTCGCGGCTTTCGAGCAGGGCCATGGGCGTGTCCGGGAATTCGGCCGGTCCGTCGTCGGTCTTGTGGGTCAGCATGCTGCCGATGAGGACTTCCACTGGGCCTGGATTGGCATTATTCATTTCAGCCGCCATCAGGCGCGCACCGGTTTCAACAGGAATCAGTTGGATGTTTTTCGCGCCAAAGACTCGTTTAAGGGCAGGTGTCACCATGCCGCCGTCCCACGGCCCCCAGTTGATGGCGGTCACCCGGCATGCGGGATGATTCTGCGCTTGCACCCGGGCCATCTTGTTGAGTGCTTCGTTGGCCATGGCATAGTCGCATTGGCCGATGTTTCCCGTGCGGGCGCTGACCGATGAAAACAGGACCAGGTGGCGCAAGTTGTCCGATCGGGTGACGGACAGCAGATTTTTTAAGCCATCCACTTTAGTGGCGTAAACTTGCCGGAACTGCTTGACGGTTTTGTCCACGATCAGTCGATCGTGGAGCACGCCGGCGCCATGGACCAGACCGGTGATGGGACCCAGCTGGTTTTCAATGGTGTCGACCGCCTTATGCAGGCTCTCCCGATCGGTAACGTCTGCGTTGAAATAGCCGGCATTGACTCCCGAGGCCTTGAGTGCGTCGATGGTTCGGGCGATGGAGAGATTGGCCGCATGCTTCCGATAGGCGTCCTCCAGTTTTTGCGGTGTGGGTTTGGGCCCCGTAAACGCATTGTCAAGGATGGCTTTTTTCATCGCCGCTTCGTCGCGGACGCCTGCGAGCCAGTCGGGGATCTTAAATAACGGTGCCGATCGACCGATCAGGGCGATGGAAGCACCGGTAGTCCGGGCCAGGTAAAGGGCGCAATCGGCCGTTACACCGCGGGCGCCGCCGGTAACGGCAATTACATCTTTATTATCCAGGAGGACTGGACCCTCAGCTATCGGGGCGGGAACCGGTTTCAATGTCACCCGGCCATCAGGGCGCACACCGATCTCCACCGGATCGTGGTCAAAGACGTCCAGCAGCTCCGCAACAACCTGTTGTGCGGCTGCATCGGGATTTGCAAAATCAGGGGAACAGTCAATGGCTCGGCAGATTACTGCCTCCCATTCAAGGGCGGCGGTCTTGACCAGGCCCGCCAGCGCGCCCTGTTCGGGAGTGTCGAAGGCGTTTCCCGTAAAACCGAAGGCACCATCCATGCGTGTGGCCACCGCAAACAGGGCATCACCGCGTGCTGCTGCCCCCAATAATTCCGGAGCGGCGTGTTTCGCTGCCAAAAAAGCGGTTTCGGGATCGGTCGAACCACAGAGGATCAAGCCCGCCGCCCCGGCAAAGTTCGCCGCGTCGCCCGCTGCATCGGAGGCAAGCAGGCGAACGTCGATTTTCGTTTTTTCCAACTGGTGGGTCATGGATTGCGCCATGGGGGAGTTGTCGCCAAGGACACCGATCCAGCGACCCGATTCGATACGAAGCGCGCGACCGGGCTTCTTCGGGGATTCGACGACATCGATGACCTGACGGGGTATCGTATCCGATGGCTCCCGATTCGTCGTTGCCGGCTGAATCGGCGAACATGCGCGGGTGCCGATCGCCGTCTTGTCATCGCCTGCGGAAAGATACGTGCAGATCTGGCCCAGGGTCTTCAGGGTGCCCAGCATGTCCGGTGTGACCTGGGGCAGGTGGGGCATGCGTTCTTCCATTGCGGAAAGAATCTCCACCCGCTTGATGGAGTCTATGCCCAAATCCGCCTCGATGTCCATGTCCAGCCCCAGCATGTCGGCAGGATAGCCGGTCAGTTCGGAAACAATAGAAAGCATTGTCTTTTGAACCAATTGTGAATCTTCGGTTGCCGGATTATCGGCAATCGCCGTTGGGGAAGCGGCAATGGCTGCAGAAGGGTCCTCGGTGGAAAGAAAATCACAGATCTGGCCAAGGGTCTTCAGGGTGCCCAGCATGTCCGGTGTGACCTGGGGCAGGTGGGGCATGCGTTCTTCCATGGCAGAAAGAATCTCCACCCGCTTGATGGAGTCGATGCCCAGGTCCGCCTCGATGTCCATGTCCAGCCCCAGCATGTCGGCAGGATAGCCGGTCAGTTCGGAAACGATGTCGATCATTGCCCTGGATATCGCTTCAGCGTCATTGGTCGGCATTGCATTTGGCGATGCTGTCGTCGATGGTTGTGTGGCCGCTGGTGAATAATATGGCTCAGTGGTTGTATAAGTAACTGCCGGATCGACAGCCGCTACAATCGATGCGGCCGACGCAGGGAGGCTTCCCATTGTCGACGGTTGTGGCGAAATCGGTTCCGGATGAGCGAGGGGCGCTTTAATTTCTGCAGCAGCCGGCATGGGCATTTCCAAGCCAGGTCCCAAGAACATCCGGGTGCTTTTGATCATTTCCTGGAGGGTGCGGCTGGCCTGTGCCTGCGTATCCAGAAACTTCTGATGCGCCTGCGCCGTCTGTTGCTGAAGGGATTGGATCGATTCCAGTCCTTTCTGGACAATGGCCAGCGCCTCGTTCATGTTGGCACCCACTGACGGATTTAATTTCCGGTCTTGGACAACCTGCTTTTCGATCGGGCTTGTCGCTACAGCTGCATTCATTGGCTTGCGGGTATCCATGGAGGTAGGCGTATTGGCCACGGTTCGGTTTAGTGACGGGGCCGGTCCGCTTTCCGTTCGGGGAAGGGGAGACTGGACCGGTCTGTCTGTTATCGGTGTCGCGCTCGTTTTACGGGGTGCACGGTAGTTGGTTCCGGATAGCGGGATGGTCATTTTCTGCGGCCGGGCGGCCGGGGCTTCGGTCTCCCACCGGTTCAGGTCGAGGTCCGCGCCAAGGGCAGCCAGGTGGCCGATGGCGTGGGCCAGATCCATGATGCCTGAAGTTTTTCCGGAGGACCGGTCAAGGGCAATCACCGTCACATCCCGGTCTTTGAGTGTGGCTCGGACCAGTCCGGAAAGCACCGTTTTGGGCCCCACCTCGACGAATGTGCGCACGCCGGCTTCGTAGAGGTGTTCGACCGTTTCTTGAAACCGGACCGATGAAGTCAATTGTCGGCCAAGCAAATCTGCACACTGTGAAGGGTCGGCCGGGTAGGGTGCCGCCGTTACATTGGCATAAACCGGCGTCAGGGTGGGGGTGAATGCCGCCTTTTCGGCGGCCATGAAAAATGGCTTTTGGGCCCTTTCCACCAGCGGGCTGTGAAAGGCGGCTGAAACCGGCAGGCAGATCGTGCGGTAACTTTTTTCGGCACACCTTGCCTTGGCCCGTTCAATGGCTTCGGTTGTCCCTGAAAGCACGCCCTGGTCGGGGCTGTTGAGGTTGGCCAGCACCACGCCGGGTATTTGATCGGCCAATGCCTTCAAACGGTCCATCGGTGCGTTTACCGCCAGCATGGTCCCGGCATCGCCGTCCTTGCTGGCATCGGCCATCAGTCGTCCGCGCGTGACGCTTAAGGTTAACAGGGTTTCCCGGTTGATCCAACCGGCGGCATAGAGGGCGGGCAGTTCCCCGTAGCTGTGACCGCAGGTCGCATCCGGCTGCACATTGAAGTACGCCAGCGTCGAAAGCATGGCCAGACTCACCGCTCCGATGGCCGGCTGGGCCACATCGGTCCGGCGAAGGGCATCCGCCTGCCGCTGCTGCTGGTCGTCGGAAAGGGCAGGGCGCGGAAACAGGATCTCCCCCAGCGGCGGTTCCTGGTCAAGTTGGTGACCGGCGGCTTGGATGGCTTCCATGGCACCGGGAAAGGCGCAGACGAGATCCCTTCCCATATGGGGATATTGGCTTCCCTGGCCGGGAAACATGAAGGCGATTTTTCCGGCGGCCTGTGGCGCCGGATCGAAATAGATACCCTGAATGGCCGAGGCAGCGGGCTTGCCTGCAGTGACAACGTCGATGGCCTTTTGCAGTCGGTCTTTCAGGCCGTTGCCTGAAGGAGAACCATCCACTACCATGACCAACCGTTGTGGATGGCCGCCCGAAAAAGTCGTTCGCAGCGTCTTTGCCGTCCGGGACAGCACCGTGGCATCGAAGGGTTCTTCAAGAAGACGTTCATCGAACTGTTGAAGGCTGTTGATGATTGCCGCTGCATCAGGACCCGAGAAGGCCAGGATTTCCACCGAACCATCCCAGGCGATCTCTTTTTTGTCAGGCTGATACTCTTCGAGAACCACATGAAAATTGCTGCCGCCGAAACCAAAAGAGCTGACACCACCGCGCCGCGGGGTGCCATTTGCGCTAAACCAGGGTCGCGGGGCGGTGTTGAGGTAAAAGGGACTGGATTCGATTCCCAGTTTCGGGTCGGGTTGGTCCGCCTTGAGTGTGGGCGGGAGAACCTTGTTGTAGAGAGAAAGCGCCGATTTAATGAGCCCGGCAGCGCCGGCCGCCGCTTTGGTGTGACCGATCATTGACTTTACCGACCCCAGTGCGCAGCGATTGCCGTTGGGGTTGATGGCACCGAAAACTTTTTTCAGGGCGGTGAATTCCATCTCGTCACCCACCCGGGTACCGGTGCCGTGGGCTTCTACCAATCCCACCGTTTCGGGTGGAATGCCCGCATTCCGATAGGCCCCGACCAGCGCCCGGGCCTGACCGTCGGGTCGCGGTGCGTAGATGCTCTGCGACTTTCCGTCGCTGGAAGACCCGATGCCCCGGATCACTGCATAGATCCGATCTGCGTCGCGCTCGGCATCCTCGAGGCGCTTCAACACCAGGATGCCGATGCCTTCACCCAGAACCGTGCCGTCGGCATCTGAGGAAAAGGGGCGCGCGTCGCCGGTGTGAGAAAGGACGCCGGTCTTAGAAAAGCACATGTGCATGAATATGTCGTTGATGGTATCCACGCCACCGGTGACCGCCATGTTGCTTTTACCGGCAGCCAGTTCCATGATTGCTAAATGAACGGCACCCAGGCTGCTGGCACAGGCTGCATCCACGACGCAGTTGGTGCCGCCAAGATTCAGCCGGTTGCAGATCCGGCCGGCCACCACATTGCCAAGCAGACCCGGAAAGGAGTTCTCTTGCCAGGACACGTAGCTGTTGGAAATGTCCGCGATGATGGATGATTTCTGCTGGTCGCTGAGCCCCTTGTCCTCGAGCGCTTTACGCCACGAAGGATGCCCGAGGCGTGATCCCAGGGAAATGACCAACTCCTGGGTGCCGGTAACGCCCAGGATTACAGAAGTATGCTCACGGTCGAATTCACGACCATCTCCGTATCCGGCATCTGTCAGGGCCATTTTGGCGGCCACCAAACCCAACAGCTGGGAGGTATCCGTGGCCTCAAGGGCTGCCGGCGGAATGCCGAATTCGGTGGGATCAAAGGGTACCGTCGGAAGAAATCCGCCGCGATTGCAGTAAATATGGTCCGGTTTTTTAGGATCCGCATCAAAGTAGTCGTTCAACTGGCCATGGGTCGTGGGCGGTTCGGAAATGCAGTCTATGCCGTTGAGCAGGGTTCGCCAGTACTCCTTCATATTTCTCGATTTGGCAAACATGCCACCCATGCCAATGATGGCAACCGGCTGCTGAACTATATTCGTTGTCATTTTATGTGTTTGGGAACCAATTGCTGCTGGTTAAGTCGATGGGCCGTGTGCGCAAGAGGTATTGCGCATACCGCGGCCGTGCATCTGCCTGAAAATAGAGACGCTAAACATAATTCATTGAAACATAAAATACAAGGGATTGACACAAGACCGATGACTTGTTAGGTAGGTATAACAACTATCCAGGCTAAACGCTTATGATTCTTTATTATACCAATCGGGAGATATCGGAAAAACTTGAGATCAATCTCGCCCGCTGGAAACGCTGGTCAAGATCATTTCTACCACCGGACCCGCTGGGAGGAATGCAATCGGGCTACGCGAGGCAGTATACCTTCAAAGATTTGTTCAAGGTTTATCTGGGCGGTCATCTGCTGTCCCACCTGAAACTGTCCCTGCCGGACAGCCAGCAGGTGCTCGATGATCTGTCGCCGTGGATGAAAAAAAATGGGTTTTTGGATCTAAATGGCGCAAACGGGGCAGCAACGGAAATAAATGGTCAATCAAATGGATATCGCATCTATTTTTGTCCGGTCAGGGCAACTGGTGCCAAAAAAGGATCAGGTTTTTGCTATCTCATCCGAAAAACCGTTGGCACGCAATCGAATGATTCGGTGACCGGTCCTAAAATCAAGGAAACAGTTGAAGAGACCATCATCCGGATCGATTTAACTGACGGTTGTTTTTTTCTTCAGGATCCGCATGTCCGCATGATCAATTTTTCACCGCTGTTCGCTGCGTTGGTTAAAAAACTTTACCATCACCCCCAGTGAGGTCACGCCGGGAAAAGGATGATATCTGCGCGTCGGTGATGGGGGAAACCATACCCGGCGCTACCGGCAGATCGATCCCCTGGTTTTTTAAGCCATTCAGTCGCGAGATAACGGCGGCGCCGTATAGGAGATTCAGGGCGACGGTCACCGTCTTGCGGTTTGGCGGCGGTTCCAGAAATGATCCTTTGATCCACTCGTTGAAGGCCCCCATGGCCGGGCCGCACCAGATCTGATAGTCGATGGCCCGTTCCGGAACACCGCTTTTTGCCCACAGCGACGCCTTTCCCAGGTACGATCGAAATACCAGAGCCATTTTGTGTTTAGGATCCTTTTGCACCCGGTCCACCTGGGCCGGGTCCCGCTGACTGAAAAAGGCCCGTGTAGTCTCCCACTCCGCTTCGAACGTGTTTTTCAGGAAGGTTTCTTCAACCAGTTTTCGCTGGTCTTCCGGTACATCTTCGAACCGGTCGTAGGTCCGATAAATATCGTAGAGCTTGGAACCACGCATGGAGAACATGGTGCCGCGCTTGAGCACCTGAACCTTGACACCCAACTCGAACATGTCCGCTGCCGGTGCCATGATGACATCCGCCTGCCGCGCCTCGGCCAGCATCTTTTTCACCAACAAGGAGGTGTCGGCCTCCACACAGGATTGATTGACGGAACCGGTGAGGATGTAGGCCGCCCCCATGGCAAAGGCGGCCGCGGCTGATTCTGGGGTAGCGATGCCACCGGCAAGCCCAACCCGCAAGGGGATGCCGTAGTCGTGCTGCCTGGCCATCTCGTCGCGAAGGACCACCATGGTGGGAAACAGGCACAGGGCCGGGCGGTTGTCGGTGTGACCGCCCGAGTCGGCCTCTGCGGTCAGGTCCTGTGCCATGGGTATCTGATGGGCCAATTCTGCTTGTTCGTCGGTGATTTTTCCCAGTTCCTTCAGGTGTCGAAGGTGCTTTTCCGCCGGTGGGGCAAAGAATTTGCGGGCGACCTCTTCGCGGGACACCTTGGCGATGATCCGATTGGGACAGACGATCTTTCCCTGATTGTTTCTGTGAATGCCGTGGATGCGGTATTCAACCAGGGGCATCGTCAGATCCAGATATGCGGATGCCGAAACCAGCCGGATCTCCTTGGCCAGGTAGAGGTCAACGGTTTTTTGTTCCAGAGCCATATCGTTGGGGCTGTGGATCAGGTTGAAGCCGTAGGGTATTGACCCGAGGTTTTTTTGAAGGGCGTCGATGGCCGATTCAATCTGTTCGATGGGCAGCCCGCCGGCTCCGAAAAAGCCGATCATGCCGGCCCGGCCGGCAGCTTCGACCATGGCCGTGGAGGTGATACCGTTTGCCATGGCCCCGCAGATGTAGGCGAATGTTAATCCATGATCCGATTTGAAGCCAGGGTCCCCGAGTGACGCCAAGTCAAGAGAAGGTGACCATCCCAACAGCGGGTAGCCGTTGGATGGCGGTTGCTCGTTCGTTCCGAGAGTGGCCATTCCATCCTGCGCCACACCCGTCTGGCCGTTCACGTCCACCACATAAAAAGGTTGCCAAAGATTGCGCAGGGCTTCGCTAAATGCCTTCTTTCCGGTTCTTGGCAACTGCTGGCCGGGTTTCCAGAACCCGTGGGGGTTCAATGTCATCTCCGTGTGGGTCAAGCTACCGCTCCCTGTTGGTGGACCGCCGTCAATGGGCTGGATTTGTTTCCGAATAAATTTATCAACGCATGTTCCCTTATCCAAGCCGTTGTTATCTGTCAACCCGATCGAAATCAGGAATTATCCCCCGGTTTCACCTGGAGATGGCAATCTTGGAAACACCGTCGCCTGAGTCCGGTCTTGACCTTACCGCTTCGTCCAGCCGATCCGAGATGATGCCAATGGCATGGTGCAAGATGCCGTGGTCAGGCAGTGAACGGGCAATGACGGCCAGATCGCCTCTTTTTTTGGCGGTTTCGGGAAAATACAGATCGAATACCCAGCTGAGCTGGAGCAGTTTGAAATCATTCAAGCTTTTCATGTCCTTAAATCTGGCCATGCGGTTTTCGGCGATGGCGTTGACGATGCTCTCTTCCCATGTCGGCAGGTCGGGCAGGTGCTGGACGATGGCGGGTTCGGGGAGTCGGTGATGCCGGTAGTAATCGGCAAATACCTTCCAGATGTCCAGTTTGTCCGCATCACGGATCAATCGCATAAAAAGCATTGATGCAGATGGTTTGTTTGCCGGCAGCCCCGGGGCGTTGTGAAAGCGGATGGCGTCGATGATTATGGTTTTCTCATCGTCCGTAAGCCTATCCAAGACGCCGGTTTGATTTAAGACATCGATGCTCAAGGATGCATGGTTGGCCGATTGTCGGTCGTTGAAGGTCCGGTAGCGGCGATACTGCTCAAAACGCCCCAGGTCGTGAAACAGGCCGATGGTCTCGGCCACGCACATTTGGCCGTCGGTCAGATCGACGGAACGGCCCAACTGGCAGATGTTGTCGCAGACCCTTGCCGTATGCTCGATTTTCAATTCCAATGGACTGTCTATTGGCGTTTTACCTGTCATGAATGACTGGGTGTAAGACTCGAACCAGGCCTTCAGGCGCATTACATGATCGGGTTTCATGATCGACCTACCCTCTGGGGTGGTATTTTTTGTGGGCCTCAACCAACTGCCGGTGGGCGACATGGGTATAGATCTGGGTGGTCGAGATGTCGGCGTGGCCCAGCATCATCTGCACGGCACGAAGGTCGGCACCCCCTTCGAGCAAATGCGTGGCGAAAGAGTGTCTTAAGCTGTGAGGGGTGATCTTTTTTTTTAATTTTGCCAGGCGGCCATAGCGACCGACCAGGTTCCAGAAACTTTGCCGGGTCATGGCGCTTCCCCGCCGGGTAACAAACAGATCCGCGCTGGAACGGTTTTTCAACAGCAGTGGCCGCGAACGGTCTAAATACGCTTGGATGGCGCCAAGGGCCATTCGGCCGACGGGAACCACCCGCTCTTTGGCTCCTTTTCCGAAAACCCTGACAAATCCCGCCTCCAGATTGATGCCGGTCATTGCCAATCGGATCAGTTCCGATACCCGCAACCCGGCTCCGTAAAGCAGTTCCAGCATGGCGGCGTCCCGCAAGCCTTCAGGTTGGCTCCGATCCGGGGCATCGATCAGCGCTTGTACATCGCTTACGGTCAATACGTCGGGCAGCCGCAATCCGATTTTGGGCAGGTCGACCTGCTGCGCCGGATTTTTTAGGATGATCTTTTCAGCGGTCAGGAATTTGAAAAAGCCTCGCAGGCTGACCAGGTGACGGGCACGGGACCTGGCGCTTAATCCCCGGTTTCTCAGGTCGATCAGATAGGTCAGGATCAGTCCCGTGTCGATACTGGAGACGGCGGTCGCTTTTTTCTTTTCCAGGAACATGCCGAATCGCATCAGATCCGCGCTGTAGGCAGCGATGGTCTTTTCGCTCAGGCCTTTTTCGATCACCAGAAAGGTCTGGTACTGATCCATGCGCTGTATGTAATCGGTGGTGCAGTCCATGGTCTACACCCTTACCCGGGGATCAAATGGGGTGGCATCGTTAAGCACCTGGGCGCAGTCCTGGCGTACCACGACCTGGTTTTCCATGCGGATTCCCCCCCATCCCGGCAGATAAACGCCCGGCTCCACGGTAACGACCATACCCGCTTCCAACCGGTCGTCTTTGGTTGGACTCAACCGGGGGCTCTCATGAACCGCCAGGCCGGTGCCGTGACCCAGGCTGTGGCCGAATTGGCCCGCATAGCCGTTTTGATCGATATGGTCCCGGGCTATCTTGTCCACCTGGATGCCGCTGGCGCCTGACTTGATGGCGGCAGTGGCCATGTCCCGGGCCATAACAACCGTGTCGAACACCTGTTGGAAGCGGTCATCCGGTTCACCCATCACCACCGTTCGGGTGGTATCCGAGCAGTATTCGTTCAACCGGGCGCCCCAGTCGAAGAGAATGGGCTCCCCCCGGCCCATCTTGCGGTCCGTGGGTACGGCGTGGGGCAGGGCGCTGTTAGGGCCCGAAGCCACGATAACGGGAAACGACAACCCCTGTGCGCCGTTTTCGCGCATGGCCTTTTCCATGGCCCAGGCCGCCTGCCTTTCCGTCATACCCGGCCGGATGGTATCCATAACTCGAGAGAAGGCCTTTTCAGCAATCCGCAGGGCATTGGTGATTCGTTGGATTTCGTCTTCAGATTTGATTTGGCGAAGTGCTTCCACCATGTTTTGCGTGGGAACCAGCTCAACCGCTTGTTTTTGCATACCCAGTGCGTCGGCGTAGGCCGAGTGATTTTTATGGGAAAGGCGAACACTCTCAAAACCCAGCCGATGAATGCCCAACGATTTGGCAATCTCCGGCAGTTCTTTTTCAAGCCCGTTTTTATAGCAGACAATGTCAAATCCGGCTGCCTCGGCTTGCGCCTGAAGTTCATAACGGCTGTCGGTGGCCAATACCAAGCGGCGATCGGATATAATCAGCACGCCGGCGGATTCATCGAACTGGGTGTCCTCACCGGTATACCCGCTCAAATAATAGCGGTTCTCCTGAACCGATACCATCAGGGCGTCCAATTCCTTATCGGCCAGGCCCTGCCTGATTGCCGTGATGCGCTTTTGTATAATCGAATTCAAAGCCACTCCTTTCGTTTCATCATAGCGGGATCATCGCTCGCAAATGATTGACAGCATTACCCCCTTTTTATTATGATTAAAACCTCTTTTCAAGCCACACCTCATCGTTCAACGGTTTCAATTGCCATTGACCCGGGCAGTGCAGCTGCCTGAAACGCTTCTGGAGGTCCAGATGAAAATCGACACCCATTGCCATATCGATCAGTCTCTGTGCGGCAAACCATTAACCGTGGAAGGTGGCAACAGCCAGGTTGAACTCGTGACCACGCCGCAAATGACGGCCGACGATCAAGGACTGGTCCACGGTGGATTTATCTTCGGTGCCGCAGATTATGCAGCCATGATTGCGGTGAATCATCCCCATGTGGTCCTCGGGGCATCGGATGTGAAATTTCTCAAACCAGTGCGGGTAGGGGAGACAGTGATCGCTCACGCCAAGGTCCAGGAGGTTAAGGGCAAGAAATACTGGGTCTCGGTGAGTGTGACCAAAGATGGTGAGGAACTCTTTCAAGGTATGTTCACCTGTTTTGTTCTGGACAAGCATGTACTGGCATAATTGCACGCCTTCAATTTAACAGGCAGAGAAAGGAATCCTTATGACTAAAAAAATTGGTGTGTTATTGTCCGGTTGCGGTGTTTTTGACGGTTCGGAAATCCACGAAGCGGTGTTGACCCTTCTGTTCTTGGATCGAGCAGGGGCTTCGGCTCTGTGCATGGCTCCGAATGTGGATCAGTTGCATGTAATTGACCACTTGACCCAGCAGGAAACTGATGAACGGAGAAATGTGCTGGTGGAGTCGGCGCGCATCGCCAGGGGCGAGATCCAGGATGTCAGTTCGGTCAGCGCCACCGACATGGATGCCCTGATCATTCCCGGCGGGTTTGGTGCGGCCAAAAATCTCAGCGATTTTGCGGTCAAGGGCCCCGAGGCGCAGGTCCATTCCCAAGTGCAACGGCTGCTGGATGAAATGGCAGATCGCTCAAAACCCATCGGCGCCCTATGCATTGCCCCGGCGACACTTACGCGCGCCCTGTCCAAACGATCTCCCCAGGTAACCATTGGCAACGATGCAGGCACGGCATCGGCCATCGAATCCATGGGTGGCATGCATACCATTTGCAGCGTGTCGGATATTTGCGTGGATGAGAAAAACCGAATGGTTACCACACCGGCCTATATGCTGGGACCCGGTATCAAGGACGTGGCCGCCGGCATTGAAAAATTGGTCGCTAAAATTCTTTCCCTTTGCTGAGCAGCCGCATGGTCCCGGCAAGCAAATAGGCCTCCGATTTCAATACCTTCTCAGCGACGCTTATTAATCCGCAAAATTCAATGAATTCAATAAAAAGGGAAGTTGATCGCACCAGTTGTCCGGAAGTTTGAAATGATCTACGGTGTCGAATCGAATCCGAATTCATCATCCTGTTTGGCGAATTCAACAGGCATGTTGCGCTCACGCTAATTGATTGGGAACATTTACATGAAAACAATCGTCGGAACCAGCAATCGGATTGTTCAGATTAACCTGTCGACCGGCCAGGTGGCTGAATTTCAAGTGGATGCGGATGACCGCCGGCGCTTCCTCGGCGGCAAAGGACTTGGGCTCAAATTACTCTATGACCGCATGGATCGTGGGATCGACCCGCTGGGTGAGGAGAACTGCATTGCATTCATGATGGGCGTGCTCATGGGCACCGGCGCACCATGTACAGGGCGCTTTTCGGCCATTACCAAATCGCCGCTGACCGGCATCATGCTGCATTCGTCCTGCGGCGGGCCATTCGGGATGGCGTTCAAGACCGCCGGCTATGACGGCTTGCTGATCTCCGGCAGGGCACCATCACCGGTCGTGATTTATATCGATGAAAACGACGTTCACATGGTAAACGGTGACGACAGTTGGGGGTTGGATACCCAAGCGGTCCAAAAACAGCTGAACCCGGATGGGAAAGCCGGTGTGCTTGCGATTGGACCGGCCGGCGAAAACCAGGTCCTGATTGCCAATGTGGCCTCCGGCCATCGGTTTCTGGGGCGCGGCGGCCTGGGGGCGGTGATGGGATCCAAAAACCTGAAGGCCATCGTAGCCCGGGGAAAAGCCTATAAAATCGTCCCTGCCAATCAAAAACTGTTCAATCGGGCCAAAAAAAGGGCGGCCGGATATATCGAAAATAATCCGGTGACCGCCGACGACTACCGCAACTACGGCACCAGCAGCCATGTCAACTGGTGCAACGACGGCGGCATCCTGCCGGTGAAAAATTTTCAGGAAGGCAGTCATCCCCAGGCTGATCAGGTGTCGGGCGAGACCATGCGGCAGCGCTACCACGCCACACCCAGCACCTGCAAACCCTGTTCGATCATGTGTGGGCACAAGGGCACCCTGCCCGACGGCAGCGTCCACCAGATTCCGGAGTACGAAACCGTCGGTCTGCTGGGCCCCAACCTGGGCATCTTTGAACCGGACACCATCACCGCATTCAGCGACCGATGCGGCCTGTTGGGCATGGATACGATCTCAGCCGGTTCCGTCCTGGGCTGGTGCATGGAAGCCGGTGAAAAGGGATTGATCCCCACCACTTTGAAGTTTGGTGCAGCGGAGGGTATTGCTCAGGCCCTGGATGACATGGCTTGGCGACGGGGATTCGGCGATGAAATGGCCAACGGCACGCGATTGCTGTCCAAACGCTACGGCGGTGTGGATTTTGCCATCCAGATCAAGGGACTGGAAATGCCCGCCTACGATCCCAGGGGGGCGTGGGGGCAGGGGCTGGCCTATGCCGTTGCCAATCGGGGCGCCTGTCACCTGTCCGCTACCACGTTTGCCCTGGAAGTGGCCTTCGGTTTTCTCAATCCCTACACCACGCGCGCCAAGGCACGATTCGTCGCATTTTTTGAAAATCTTAATGCCGCGGTCAACTCTCTGCACACCTGCCAGTTTACCTCCTACGCCTATGTATTAGAGCCGCCCATCGTCAAGTACACCCCCAAATTTCTGCTGCGCCTGATCATGCAGTACCTGCCGGCGGTTGCCATCCTGTTCATGGACATCAGCATTTTTTCAAAACTATGGCGGTCGGTGACCGGTCTTCGGCTGAACCAATGGCAGATGCTCAAGGCCGGGGCACGTATCCATGTGCTGGAGCGCACCATGAACACCGGTGAAGGAATATCCCGTAAAGACGACACCCTGCCGAGACGATTTCTCACTGAAGGACGCGGGTGTGATGCCAAAAAGCGGACGGTTCCCCTGCAACCCATGCTGGATGCCTATTACCGGCTTCGGGGATATGACCCCCACGGTATTCCAACCGAAAAAACGCTGAAACGGCTGGGAATTGAACCCAAATGGGACATGGTAACCGACCCACGGCTGGACTATTTCCAGATGGTGTCACCCGGCGGCAAACCGGTCAAACGGTTATATCTGTCGATCATGCTCTGGTTTATGGGGCGGGCGATCCAGGCGGCCGCCCGTGTGGATCGGGAGGTGCGCAAGGCCTTCGATGCCATCCCCGACGGCTTCACCTTCGCCCTGACCGTTGCACCGGACGGTCCGGCTATGCTCGTGGGCAAGGATAAAGCCGGCAGGGTCAGATACTTAGGCGCCAATCCCAAACAGCGTTATATCGATCTGAAACTGACCATTAAAAACATCGAGGCGGCGATCCTGCTCTTTACCTTTCAGGAGGCCACGGTCACAGCGGTGGCCAGAGACCGGCTGATTGTGGATGGGGAACTTCCCGCCGCCTGCACTGTGGTTCGCATTCTGGACATGGTGGAGGTCTTCCTTTTGCCCAAGCGGCTGGCTTCCCTGGCGGTCCGGCGATACCCCCAATGGCCACCCTTTCGAAAATATGTTGGCCGTGCCCTGATTTATCTGCGTGCGGTGGTCGGCCTTTGATTCCATTGCGATGCGAAAGCGGTTCGGTGTTAATCAATGGAGGAGCGATCCATGCGTTTGCCGGATGAATTTTCCTTTTCCTGTCCCTTGAAAATAAACTGCGGCACCCGTGCGCTGGCGAACCTGCCCGCTGAACTGTCAGCCTTCAATGCCAACGCACCGCTGATCCTGGCCAGTCGCGACCAGGTTGGCAGGAAACGGGTCAGCACCGTAATCGATGCTTTCAGAACCTCGGGGCTGACACTGGGGATCTATGACCGCCTGCCGGGCCAGCCACAACCGGATTTGATGCCCGTGCTGGCGCGGATGTATCGGGATGGGGGCTGCGACAGCGTCATTGTCCTTGGTCATGGCTCGGTGGTGGACACGGCAAAATGCCTGAATTTGATGGTTTCTACAGGTTTTCACGGGAGAACTGATGATTCCGGTGGTGATGCTGCCGACCCTGGACCGCTGCGTCCCTTGATGCTGGTGGCCACGTCCGGCGGTAACGGTGATGAGGTGACCGGTTATGCCAGCGACGGGGTTCGGCGCCTATGTTCCCCGCGACTGATTCCCACCGTTGCCTTCATCGACCCGGCAATGATGGAAGACAGGAATGACCGCGATGTCGTGGATGGGGCACTGATCGCCCTGGTTCATGCCGTGGAGGCGTTCCTCGATGATACCGCCGGGCCCATGTGCCGCGCATACGCCCATTCGGCCATCGGCCTGATCGTGAATCACCTGCCCGCCGTCCTTCGAAAAACAGACCGTAAAAAAAACCTCTGTGCGGCAGTCAACGGTCAGGTGGCTGCTGGTTGTGCCTTTTTCAGTTCCTCTCCCGGCGTCTGCCACGTCCTGGCCACCGGATTGAAGCAAGGGACCGATCTTCCCCTCGGTTTTTTAATGGCCATTCTGCTGCCCCATATGCTGGCGGAGGCTGGGTTTAACCAACCGGAGCGGGTGGGAGAACTGCTCTATCCCATGGTGGGGGCGGACATTTTCGCCGTGACTGCCGCCGACCTTAAAACACCGCGCACCATTGCCCTGTTCTGGGAGTTTTTCGATGCGTTAAATGCTGAGTTATCCTTGAAAATCCCAACGTCTATCGGTGACGCCGAACTGACGGATGAACAGATTAAACGGATCCAGTCGCGGCTGGCCAGGGGTTCCATCGACGATCATGTGGCGCGGATCCTTGAGGGCGCAAGGCACGGCGTTACCGCGATAGACGACTGAAGTGGCCCCTGGCTGAAAATTTCTATTTTCAATTGCTTTCAGAGGAGCTGATCATGCACGTCCCGGGCTACTATGAATTTTTTTGCCCCGTTAAGACCGTCGCCGGCCACCATGCGCTGGAAAAAATACCCCAATTGCTGAACGATTTAGGGGCTCAACGCCCCATGATCATCACGGATAAAGGGGTTGTCGCCGCCGGTCTGGTTGATACGGTCAGCGCGGCCATCACTCCGGGAATCCAAATGGGTGCACTAACAGACGATGTGCCGCCGGATTCTGACCTCAAGGTGGTCGTCCAGCTTGCCGGGGTATACCGCGAAAGCGGTTGCGATGCGATCATTGCCGTTGGCGGTGGGTCGGTGATGAATACGGCCAAAGGGGTGAATATCTTGGTGTCTGAGAATACCGAGGACCTGATGCAATTTTCCGGTGCCGGCATCCTGGCACGACCGCTAAAGCCCCTGATGGCCATTCCCACCACCGCCGGAACAGGATCGGAGGTGACCCAGGTGGCAGTGATCGCCGACCACGTCCGAAATCTGAAAATGCCCTTTGCATCCTATTTCCTATTGCCGGATCTTGCTGTTTTAGATCCGCGCATGACGCTGACGCTTCCACCGGCGATCACGGCCGCCACCGCCATGGATGCCCTAACCCATGCCGTAGAGGCCTATACTTGCCTGGCCAAAAACCCGCTCAGTGATGCCCATGCGCTATTGGCCATTGAATTGATTGGCCAAAATCTGCTAAACGTGCTAAATGAGCCGGAAAACGCAGACGGGCGCCTGGCGCTGGCCGTGGCATCAAACTTGGCCGGCGTGGCCTTTTCCAACGCCATGGTGGGAATGGTCCATACCCTGGGCCATTCAGTGGGTGCGGTTTGCGGGGTACCCCACGGCACCTGCATGGCAATTTTGCTTCCCTATGGCCTGGAGTACAACATGCACAAGAACGGTTATTTGACCGCCCAGTTGCTGCTGCCGCTGTCAGGCGCACGTGTCTATGCGCAGACACCGGCCCATCTGCGGGCTCAGCAGACCGTTGCCGCCATACGACAACTGAACCAGCGCCTCCACCAGGAAACCGGCGGCCGCCACGCCAGGTTTTTCAAAGAGATTGCGGGTCCGGACGGCAGTGCCCGGGTGCCAGTGGAAAGCCTTGAAGCCATTGCGGACAAAGCACTGGGTGACGGTAGCATTTTATGCAATCCCGAGGAATTGGACCGCGATGACCTGCTGATGGTCATGTCCCACGCTTGGGCGGGTAAGCCGCTGGATCGAAACCTCGTAAAAAAGGGCGACCTGAAAATTCGATGACCACCGTCCGAAAAAACGATTATAATCGTACATACCCCATTTCATGGGAACAATTGCACCGGGACGCCCGGGCGATGTCATGGCGCCTGATCGAACGGGGCCCCTGGCAGGGCATCATCGCCATCACCCGCGGCGGCCTCGTGCCAGCCGCCATCGTTGCACGGGAACTGGATATCCGGCTGGTTGACACCGTCTGCATTGCAAGTTACGCTGGCCGGAATCAGGGGCAGATTCAGGTGCTCAAATCCACGACCGGTGACGGCGACGGCTGGCTGCTGATTGACGATCTGGTGGATACGGGCAAAACGGCTAAATTGGTTCGTGAAATGATTCCCCGGGCTCATTTCGCCACGGTTTATGCCAAACCGGCCGGCCGACCCCTGGTCGACACCTTCATGACCGAGGTGAGCCAGGACACCTGGATACTGTTTCCCTGGGATTCGGAAATTCAGTTTGCACAACCCATTGCTGGAAAAACACAGCAGGATCAATAACCATGATCCCTGTGCCACGGAAGAAGGAGATTGGTGTAATGCGAATCGGGGTGGTCGTTTTCATCGCAGCTTTTATGCTGACCGCATGTGTCCATCTGGACTTCAACAAAACCATCAACGCTTTAAAAAGAATTCAGCCGGGAGACTCCCAGGAGGTCGTTTTCGAGAACCTGGGCCCACCGGACCTTCGACAGGATATCAGCGACCAGCGTTTTGTGGCCTTTTATCAGACACAAGCCGGGAATTTATCCGGTGAGACGGTAACAGCGGAGTTGTGCACGCCGATCGCTATTGAAAATGGACAGGTGGTTGCTGTCGGCGGTGACTATGCCGAACGCTGGACCCGTGAAGAAGAAGAGCGTATCCACCAGGCGGCTGTTGCCGAGACCGAACGGCAACAGGCTGAAATGGCCGAAGCTGCGGCACAGCGTGCAAAGGCTGCGCGTCAGGAAAAAATTGAGGCCCTCGAAAACGAAGTCAGGCCGGTTCCTGGCGGCAATGCCGTCCTGAACCTGAAGCTATACCGCCAATTGCTGGCATTGGATCCTGAGAATTCCCGTTATCAGAAAAAGGTGGCCTTTTATGAAGACCGGCTGGCCAAACAACAAAAGGCCCAACAAGAACGCGCCATTCGTTCAGCCAAAGCGAAGCGCCGGCAGGCGTGGGATCAGGCTCGCGAGGGGCGCAACAAACAGCTGAGGCAATACAGCGGAAACGGCATCGCAGAGATGGCTGTACACGACATGGGCAACGGTTCGCTGTATGTCTGGGTGAAAAATGTCAGCAGACAAATTATCACCACCCATCCCGACCATTTTACCCTGATGGACAGTGAAAACAACGTGGTAAAGGGTGAGATCAGCGACAGCCTGGACAGCGTACTGGAGCCGGGCAGTATTTCCCACGGCAAGATTGAATACAGCCGTGAGATCGAACCCAAGGAACTCATCTTCCAGAACAGGGAGTCGGGCCGAATATCCAAATCATTCCAGTAACCGCCACCGCACTTAAAAAAAAAACCGCACGATCCGAATAGTCGGCGTGCGGTTTTTTTCGTTTCAACCCATGAGATGTCGGTCTATTTCATCAATCCGGGCAGAAACAAGGCTATCTGGGGAAAGGGTATCATGAGCACCACACCGAAAACCAGAGCGATGAGCAGGGGAATGACGCCTTTGAAAATGACCCCCAGAGGGACAGTTCAGGCAACTCCGCATCGTGTCGTGGGGTTCCGGTATGCCCGACAATGGAGATCAAATGGATAGACCCAGATACCCGAACACCCAGGCCATACGGTTCTTGCGCGCTAATCAGGTGGATTTTAAAGCTTTCATCTACACCTACACCGAACGCGGTGGTGCCCGCCAGGCAGCCGTGGAATTGGGTTTACCCGAGCATCGGGTGGTGAAAACCCTGGTGATGGAGACCTTAGACCAGTCGCCTCTGCTGGTGCTCATGCACGGCGACCAGGCGGTTTCAACCCGGAATCTGGCCCGTTTCATCGGCACGAAAAAGGTCCTTCCCGTCCGGCCTGAAAAAGCCTTGAATTGTACCGGGTACCAGGTAGGCGGTATCAGTCCTTTCGGTACCCGGCAAACCATGCCGGTTTATTTACAAACCACTATTCTGGATCTGAAAACGATTTACATCAACGGCGGCAAACGCGGATTTATCGTGGAGGTCGACCCGGATGTGCTGTTGAAGACCCTGTCCGCCATC
>RCNC010000632.1_pt1 | contig 22794 bp, 16 predicted proteins | sample 2041301 | NCBI WGS metagenome assembly RCNC01 (sample SAMN09708231, study PRJNA481090) | Marine sediment metagenome, whole genome shotgun sequencing project. | biome: marine sediment; feature: ocean; material: sediment; isolation source: Sewage treatment plant 13A marine sediment (STP13A) ...
ATCGTTTTTTGTTTTTCCGCATTTTTTGGAGACCAAAACCAATAGTGATTGTAAAGGGTTGTATTCGTCTCAAGTGGTGCCCAAACATCTCCTTTTGGATCGTCATGAACCTGGGTGGATACACCGGTGTTAAAGTCTTCACTTTTTACAGTGTTCCAAACAGGGTAAAATAGTTTTCCTGACTCAGTTCCTGGCCAGCGTAAAGTCGCATTGGGCCCCTGAAAAATGACAGAGTTCTTAGCATACCTTTCCAATATATCTGATACATCAATCACACAACTTCCATCGAACCAGACTTCAATTACCTCACCATAATTTGCTAAAGTTTCAGTTAGTTGTTGCCTGAAAACTTTATTATAGGCTTCCTGTCTGGATGGATCATGAGTTCTTCCTCCACTGCCAATTCCGGCTCCCCATGTTTCATCTCCTGGATATACATAAATGCCCAGGTTTAAACCATATTTCTTACAAGATTCCGACAATTCTTTTAACACATCCCCTTTTCCATTTTTATAGGGTGTTTCTTTTATTCCATAATCAGAAGTTTCGGTTTGCCACCAGCAAAAGCCACCGGTATGTTTAGCAACAAATAGAATTTCTTTTGCTCCCCACGATATGGCTGTTTCGCACCATTGATCGGTATCTAGTTCTTTTGGGTTAATCCTGTCAAGCGGCATTGAGTGATTATCGTACTCCCGTCCCTGCCAGGTAGCAGGGTCAAGGCAGACAAACATAATTCTCTCCTGTTCATGCCATTTATATTGAATGGATGATGGAACAGCCAATTGACCTATCTGCTGGGACCAAATGATAGAAGTATTCCAAATTATAATTAAGAAAGCTATTAGTAGGGCAAATTTGATTTTATGCAGGTTGTAATTTTTTTCTTGCATATTTTCATCTAGTTAGTATTCTTATTTTCTATTATTATCAGGAAACCTTTTCCTGCTGGCACATCGATTGTCTCGTTGGTTTTCCAGATCTGAGAAGCTTGAAAATGATCAATAGAAGGGGCATGGATGTTAACATTGGAGGGATTCAAGCCTAACATATCCCAATCTATATCCAGTTTTATTTTCTCTCCATCTTCAGACCAGGTAGCTACTGAAATCATAGTTTTTGACCCTTTCTGTACATAGGCAGTGGCCAATGTACTCTTACTGCCAGTTTTAACAGGGCAATCTGATGCCCAGTAACCAATCATTTCACTTTTCTCTATTCCGAAATCATCCCAGAGGTCCCAAATAGGTTTTATAACTTTAGCGCCTTTCCATGGTAACCTGCCTGTCATTCCATAGAGCATACCTCGCCATGGATTACCTCCATCTTGAAGCATCTCACCCATTACACCATAGGGGATTCCAGAGACCTCAACCATCCAGAAATCAGGATTCCGATTATAATCAAAATACTCTCCAAACCACAATCGATCGATGTATGGCAAATGCTCCAGATACAAGTTGGCACTGTTTGCATATCCATCTCTCGGATTATATTGATTTGCAGAATGGAGGTCAAGGAAAGTACCTGGATTGCCTCTTTCAAGAACTTTACGCATACGTTTCATGGTAATCCTATCGAAAGCCAGGTCATCAATATAAATACCATCAATTCCTATATTTTGTACTAACCAGTTTAATCCTTCAACATAGTAGTTATGCCAACGAGATACTCCACTGTTTATAATGGCAGCATCTGTTTTATTGGGTGAGAACCATGCCGCAATATAGGTTTGATCCAGGTGCTCCTGTAACCATGAATAACCTCCACCTTCACCTTCTGAGAATATTTCGTTGCCAAGACTTCTAAGAGCAAAAATCTCCGGACAGCTATTGGAGAGTTCCCTTAATGTATAATAGAATTTTACTTTCATTTCCCTATTGTGGGCTTCATCAACATACTCCTTCATTAAACCTGGTGTTAGAAAAGGATAGTTAATGTAAGGATTAATATCTGTAGCGTGATGTATGTTTACAGTGTTTGCACCATATTCAGCTATGCTGTCAAGAGACTGGTGACGATGATAGAACCTATGGCTCCACTGCTTCTTTGTATCAATAGGCTTAAAGGGAGTGATAGCCAGGTTGAAATTGAAGTTAAATCTTTCACCCTTTTTAATTCCACGATAACCAGAATAGGATTTAATTGTTAATTTGTCATTTTCCTTTTCAATATCAATCCCGCCCTTCCCTTCATTATACCACGAGGTCGGCATTACTAAAGGTTTTTTCTGATAGAAGTTCGTATTTAAGGGACGTTCATAATTTATATCTCGGAAACGACATTGCAAACCAGCATTTTCCTTACCTACCCATGGACCATCCTGATTTTTAGTAACATCCCACTTCCAGTTAATATCTTTGGTCAAATATCCTCCTGTTTCACCGAGCCCCATCATGTATTTCCCTATATCCTTTTTGAGCGGAATTGAGAGGGAGATATCACTAAGCTCTATATCATTAGTTGCTATCAGGCTTATTTCATAATTAATATTTCCATCAAAATCTATCTCAGCTTGGCAGTCGAAAATAAAGTTTTCAATCTTACATAGGGTCTTCCAACCAATAGTTCCTGGAGTTACTTTTGTTATTTCAAAATTGAGTACTTCCCAGTTGGTATTACCGTTGGTGCCAATATTAAATTTAATAGGCGATTCGAGTATGTCAGTCCCGTTTTGAGTAAATCCAGTAAGTCTTTCTGAAAACCAGCTGGTAATTTGTGCTGGGAGCCCATTGTCTCCAATGAATATTGTCCTGCCCAGGCAATTGACACTCTTTTGAGCTCTATTAAGTTTAAGAGGAGTGAATGGGGTAACAATTTCATTATCAGTTGCTATTGTAGAGTTTAGCCAACGTAGCCTTGAGTGTCTCCATATGTCATTATCACCAAATGAAATTACCTCTTTATCAGTAACTGTAATATCCAAATCAACTGCCTTCTCATTTATATCATCTCCATTTATAAAAAGTTTGCCCTTGTATGTTCCTGAATCTAGTCCAGCAGGTATCTGTATTCCTATCCATAAAGGATGCAATTCCCCAATAGGTACGGAATAATTCTTTTCAAAATAATTACCGGTTACGTCAATTCCTTCGGTATTGAAACAGGTAAAACTTCCTGCACCTAAGCCTGTACCTGTTTCGTTATTTACGATATCACCAAACCGTACTTTAATATTCTTAATGTTCTTTTTAAGGGCATATACACCTACCTGGAATGTATAATATTCTCCCCTATCTGCAATTCCATGAAATTGGTTTTGCTTATTTTCTACTATCCATTTGTAGGGTAAATCATAGTTTGAGCGAATTGGATATTTCCTGTCTTCAGTGAATAGGAGGTAATCTTCATTCTCGTTTTTTGCCTTAAGAGTTTCTACTTCTGTCGATGTTGCCATAATTTCCATTGGATAGAAACTATTTAAGGCATTGATAGACTGAAACTGGATTATTTCGGCATTCTCCAGCTTATTTTCACGACCTCTATTGGTTAGTTTGTTCTTTTTTACCCATTCAGTATCTGCTCTTTCCTCAAAAGAATAGTATGTTACCTTAGGATAATATGATCCCTCTTTCTTGTAGGTTAGATAGTAGACAAAATATTCTCCTGGTACAGTTTTGGGCTGAAATGCAAACCTGCCATGCTCCCGATTTATTTCAAATGGATAGATATTATTTATTTCCTCACCATTTGTTGCATCTATAACTACTACATTTTTATTCTTTGGACCTATTTCTCTTAATCGCCATGGAATATCAGCAATCACTGCATCAGATTGTCTATTTACCTTAATAATGACCCTGTGGTTGCCAAGTGAGTCGACATGATCCCAGCTTCCGATGCCATGTAATCCTGGTGAAAGAATTTCTTGATTTTGGGAAAAGGAAAGTGCTATAAATAGCAATGCTGATAATGATGTAATTGCTGTTCTTTTTAACATTTGTGAAAAATTTGTTTGCATATATCAGTGTTAAAGATATGTCAAATTTACTATCTTGCTAGTTCTGAACAAACCATTTTCATCATGATCCGATCCCTTATTAGATTTTTAGTGGGAGCATTTATTCTTGTGACTGCCTCGCCAGTTTGTGCTCAGAAGGCAACCATATCTGAACAGTATATAGATTTTAAAACATATATGTTTTCCGATCCTGATCCTGTACCAACACCAGGCAGGATTTATCCATACTTCTACTTTAATGGGTATACAAATAGCCCAGTATTGAAAAAGTGGAAGATGGTAGTACTTGAAAACGACTTTATAAAAGTTTTTGTATGTCCGGATATTGGAGGCAAAGTCTGGGGTGCTATAGAAAAATCTACTGGAAAAGAATTTCTATATTTTAATAATGTTGTGAAGTTTCGCGATGTAGCCATGCGCGGTGCCTGGACTTCCGGGGGACTGGAGTATAATTTTGGCGATATTGGGCACATTCCAACCTGTGCAACTCCGGTTGATTATATCAACACAGAGTATCCTGACGGAAGTGTTTCATGCACAGTTGGGGCTATTGATTTACCCTCCGGAACAAAATGGAGTGTTGAAATTATTCTTAGACCCGGGGAAGCCTTTTTCGAGACCCAGGCCAGCTGGTTTAATGATACCCATCTTCCGGTTACTTATTATCACTGGATGAATGCTGCAGCTAAAGCATCAGGTAAGCTTGAATTTATCTATCCTGGTAACAGGCAAATTGGTCATGGAGGTGAAATTGGGAATTGGCCGGAAGACCATGGTCGAGACCTTTCATTCTATGAGAATAATAATTTTGGATCTTATAAGTCCTACCATGTAATCAATACATATTCAGAGTTTTTTGGGGGATACTGGCACGATGATGATTTTGGCTTTGGACACTGGAGCAATTATGATGAAAAACCAGGAAAAAAGCTTTGGATTTGGGGACTTTCCCAACAGGGAATGATATGGGAACCTCTTCTTACGGATACAGATGGTCAATACATAGAATTTCAAGCTGGAAAACTGTTCAACCAGGCAGGACATAGCAGCACATATACACCTTTTAAACATAAGGAGTTTGCTCCACATGATTCCGATGTAATGAATGAGATTTGGTTTCCTTTAAAGGGTACAGGAGGGATGGTATCAGCATCGAAGTATGGTATACTAAATATTGAAGGGGATACACTCATTTTATCTGCCTTACAAGCTCTTAACGATGACCTTAAAATATTTGTTGATGGAGAACTGATGCAAACGAAAAGAATAAATCTTAAGCCACTTGAGAGGGTGGAGTTTGACTTATCCACAATTTTAGGGAATTCAATTGAAGTAATACTGGGGGAGCATAAGCTTGTATATAGTTCTGACAAGCAGTTTGTTGATAGGCCTATTGAAGGAAATAGGGACTTTAATTGGGAATCAGCTTACGGCCATTATGTTATGGGGATGGAGCTTGAGAAACAACGTCGTTATCCTGAATCAATGGAGTCATATCTGCTGGCCATTAAAATGGATGCTGGATTTCTTCCTGCTTTATCAAGACTTGCCTTAGGATATTATCGGATGATGGACTTTGACAAGGCAGACCAATATGTTAAAAATGCCCTTGCAATTGATACTTATGATGGTGAAGCGAACTATATATTGGGCCTGGTGAGTTCTAAAAAGGAAGATATTGCTACTGCTAAAAGTGGTTTTAGTATTGCCATGGGGTCAATAAAATATCGTACTGCTGGAGCCACTGAACTAGCCAGCTTGTATATGAAGGAGGGAGATTTTATGCGTGCAATATTATACAGCAACAAGGCTCTAGATAGCAATAGTAATAATCTGAAAGCTCTACAAGTGTTAGCTATAGCCTTAAGGCGGTCAGGTGATCTTGGCGGTGCACGAATTACCCTTGAGAAACTCGAGCGGAAGAACAAAACGCTTCATTTCATAAGATTTGAACAAACTCAAATTAATCCTGATGATGGATCTACAAAGGTCTTCAAAACAGAAATAAAAAATGAGATTCCAACTGAGTCATACCTTGATCTTGCAATTACTTATTGCAAACTTGGTTGTTATGAAGAAGCAATTGAAGTTCTGAAAATGGCTGAGAAGAACCCTGTTACTTACCTTTGGCTGGCTTACCTGGATAGCAAAAGCAGGTCAGAATATATTTCGGAAGCTCTTGAAATGCCTCCTGACTTTGTTTTTCCTCATAGGCAGGAAACCGCTGAGGTATTAGAATTTCTCTCAAAAATCGTGAACCACTGGAAACTAAATTATTACCTTGGATTAATATACTGGAACAGAGAACTAGTTACTGGAGCGAGGGAGTTATTTGAAGAATGTGGTTTTGAGCCAGATTTTGCTCCATTTTACCTTGCCATGGCAAAAATGACCGGCTCAGGGAGTGATCAATTGGTTTACCTGAAAAGAGCAGTTGAAATTAGTCCAGAGGATTGGAGGGCCTCACTTGCCCTTTCAAGATTTTATTTGAATAAGGAGGAAGCTGAAACAGCAAAGAAAACAATCGAACCATTTTTGAAAAGTTTTCCTGAACAGGCGGCTATTGGCATATGCTATGCAGAGATATTAAATGAGCTAGGAGAGTACAATTCTACTATTAAATTTTTAGAAAATTATTCTGTGCTTCCATTTGAGGGTGCCACAATTGCCAGGGATCTTTACCATGAAGCATGTATCCGGGCTTCATTAAAATTAGTTAAAAAAAGTAAATATAAGGATGCCATTAAAATGGCGGAAAAAGCCAGCTTATGGCCTGGAAATCTGGGGTCAGGAAGACCATATGATGTAGATGATCGTATGGAGGATTTTCTACTTGGTTATCTATATGATAAAATAGGTGAAAGTGCAAAATCTAAACAGGCTTACAATAGAATCATTGAGTATTCACTTCCTGATGAAAAAGCTGAGTCCTCTAAATTAATTTTACAGCTTATTGTTTTAAGAGATGCTGAAAGGAATTCAGAAGCTGAATCAATGGTAATAAGATATACTAATGCATTACCTGAGAATTTGTATATTAAATGGGCTGGGTTAATGTTTGCCGGAGATAGCAATGGTGCAAATCAGCTTGCTCAAAGAATCATTGGTTCAAATAATGACATCCAACCATATGACACACAATTTATGGATAAAGATTTTGTGCTTTTATTAGATATGCTAAGTGCATTATCCGAATATTTTTAAAATATAATTAAAGTATTCTATTCCATTTTCATCCATATCCATTGGAAGTTGATAGGGGCATCTTTATCTGCTGTAACTTCTAAAGATATTTCATATAAACCCTTCTTCGGAAAATCAATAGAGCCAATGTTATTTGACGTGAAGTTGCCAATTTGCCAATTTTGATTTGGCTCACCAACAGTCATTCCAGTTGGTTTAATAACATGCTTAAGATTTGAATCAACTGCATTCACAGTTATTGATCCACGGGGTTTCTTTCCCTTAAAACTGTAGGAAATATCAAATTTCATGTTTCCTGGAGTATCTACATAAATCTTCCAGGAACTCTGATATTTCCCATCCACAAGGATATGCTCAGGGATAGTACCACCTTTTTCTTTTCTTCTAAAAATACCATCTCCTGTCTCCGAAATTTTATTCTTGAATGTTAATGAATAACCTCCATCGATGGTCTTTGCTACAAGATTATTAATTACTTCGGGTTTTCCGTCATATTCAAGAACGACAACTGAAATTAATGGATCTGGCTGTAAAGCAGGTAAAAATATTTCAGTAAGAACTTCAGAATGATTCGTTTTGAGAAGAGTCTTTGATTTATCTCCTAGAATATATACCTTTTGTGATTTAGCGGTCACTCCGGTTAATGATAACTTATTATTATATGGCCAATTAAATACAAGGAGATAAAGTTTGTAGCTTCCATCATCTAATGGTTTGCAGGTAATTCTTCCCCAGTCGTGTAAATCTTTTCTTAAATCAAAAGCCCCAGCATTGTATATTGACTCGCCATTTACATCCAGCCATTCTCCCATCTCAAGCATTCGCTGAGATATTTCATAGGGTACTTCTCCATTTCCATTAGGCCCAATGTTTAACATGAAATTACCGTTTAAACTCACATTATTTATTAAAGATGTAATGAGCGTAGTTGTTGATTTCCAGTCTGTATCTAAGCTGTGATATCCCCATGAATGAGCCACTGTGGCAGGTGATTGCCAGGGGTATTCCAATTTCATGCTGCCAAGCTGATTGTCTCCAAGTGTTCTGTAGTCTACATCAGGATCTTCTTCAACAGATAGGCCTAGCCTGGAATTAATCAGACAGTCAGGTTGAAGTTCACGGATTAGATTTTTTAACTGCATTAATTGTTCTTTCGTCACAATAGTTCTTGAATGGTGTACCCACATATCAAACCAGATCATTCCAATGGGACCATAATTTGTAAGTAATTCCCTCATTTGTGGAATTACTTTTTCCTGCCAGTAAATATCGTATTGTTCTGGAGTGATTTTATAGATCTCCTTTGTATGATCCCAACCGTATTGGTGTTCCCAGTCTACCCAGTGGGAGTAATATAAGCCGAGCTTTACTCCATATTTTTTGCAAGCTACAGCCAGCTCTTTAACTATATCTCGTTTTGGATTCGTATAATCACCCAGGTCATAATCAGACACTTTGCTATCCCACAAGGCAAAACCATCGTGATGTTTTGCTGTTAGGGTGATATATTTCATACCCGCTTTTTTGGCAAGTATTACCCATTCTTCCGGATTGATAGATTCCCAATCAAAGCGGTCGAGTAAAGTCAAATACTCCTTCTTACTTATCCGATTTCGGTAATAGATCCATTCAGCATAATCGTTATCATTACGAAGTTTCTCCCCTTTCCAAATACCCTCAGCACCACTATAAACTCCCCAATGAATAAACATGCCAAATCGGGCATCGACAAACCATTGAGCACGTTGATTAACTTGTGACTGACCATAAAGATTACTAACTGCCAGGCTAAGAGCTAGTATTATAAGTATTTTCCTTGTTTTTAATAGATGTACCATAAGGGGTAAATAATTTGATCGTTTATAAAATTTAAGCTGGAAAACCTCTTGTTTTTAAATTATAGATATACTAAAGCCTAAAATTAATATTCTTATTTTGCTATTCAACTTCATTGGATGATTCAGGGAACAATATTTTTAGAATACAATTAGCTGGAAGGCTATAAAAAGAATTTGGAAAATAATATTACATACATTTGTAATAACCTAAATTGTACTGTCAATGAAAAAGAAACTAAACATCATATTTCTTGTAATACTTGTTTTATCCATCCATTTATCATGTCAGAATGAAGTGAAGAATGAGGATGAGACGTCATTTGAATTTGCATTTCTAACGGATATTCATATTAAACCTGAAATGGATGCTCCTAAAGGATTTCAAATGGCCATAGACAAAGTAAATGTACTCAATCCAGATTTCGTGTTAACGGGAGGAGATCTTGTGTACGATGTTATGCGAGGTAATAAGGAACGTGGTGATAGTTTATTCTCCTTGTATAAGAAAATGATTACAGGCTTCAATATGCCCTTATATAATTGTATTGGAAATCATGATTTATTTGCCATTTATGAAGAAAGTCCAGAAGATGAAAGTCATCCGGATTACAAATATGGTATGTACGAGAGATATCTCGGGGATACCTACTATTCATTCGATCATAAAGGATGGCACTTTATTGTTCTAAATTCCCTTGATGTTACAGATAATAAAAGGTACAAAGGATTTTTTCACGAAGAACAATTGAAGTGGTTAGAAAATGATTTGCTGAAAGTAAATTTGGCCACACCTATTGTTATTACTACGCATATTCCAATGATTAGTGCAAGGTCTCAAATTCTGGGGAGATCAAATTCCATCAATTCCCACGAGGTATTTAAACTTATAGAAGATCATAATTTAAAATTGATTCTTCAAGGGCACATACATTGGACAGAGTATGGTTATGTAAATGATAAATTTCATTATTTAACTGGAGGCTCAATAGCTGGTAATGGATGGAAGGGAAGGAGGCATAACACGAAAGAGGGATTTACACTTGTAAAGGTGAGAGGGGAAAGTATTTCCTTGGATTATGTTGATCATGGATGGGAAAAAGAACGACTTTCAAAAGAAAAAGTGGTCAGTAAATAGCATAGTTTGATATGATGATTTAGTATTAACCTCAGTGATTTTCAGAACTTAATTATTAGTTGAAAATATTCTAATGTGGGACATATAGTAGGGAAAGATATTTATCATAGCCTGGGTAATAAAATTGATAATTTGTCAGTCAGGGTAAACCTGAACAAAAAGTTTTATGAGATAATAAAAGAACTATACTCTCCTGAGGAAGCTGAAATTGTAGTAAAAATGCCCTACAGCCTGTCAACTCTGGAAGAAATTGTAGAGGCTACCGGGTATGAGAAAATTAAATTAATCCCGGTTCTTCAAGGATTGTGTCACAAGGGCCTTGTTGTGGATATGTGGTTGCAGGATAAATTCCTCTATACCCCTTCTCCCATGGTTATTGGAATATTTGAGTTTACAATGATGAGAACAGGAGATAATCTCAAATCCAAGGAATGGGCCAGATTGTTTAATGATTATATGCATGATGGGGGATTCCATAAAGTGAATTTCCAGAATGGGGAGCAAATTTCACCCATGCGAACTTTACCTCATGAATCAAGCATAAAAAATGAGGACTTTGTTGAAATCCTTGATTACGAAAAAGCCACAGCTATTGTTGAACAGCAGGATAAGTTTGCCATTGGTATATGTTCCTGCCGTCATGAGAAATTCCATGTGGATGAAAAAGCATGCGAAGTGCCATTAGATACCTGTCTCTCGTTTTCTTATGCTGCCGATTATCTTATTAGAAATAAATTAGCGAAAAAAGCTACAAAGTCAGAAGTCCTGGAAAGTCTTGCACGCTCTAAGGAAATGGGGCTAGTATTTAATGCCGACAATGTCAGGAACAATATTACATTTATTTGCCAATGCTGTGGCTGTTGCTGCAACGTGCTAATGGGGATTAGTAAGTTTGGGTATGCAAATACCGTTGTAACCTCTAGTTTTATTGCAAATATTGATCAGGATACTTGTACCGGATGTGGGAAATGTGTGAAAGCTTGCCCAATAAATGCAATAGAATTATCTCCACTTGAAAATCCAATAGCTAAGAAAAGGAATGAACCAATAATTAATACGGAGATTTGCATTGGCTGTGGAGTTTGTGCATTAAAATGTGATAAAACCAATTCTGTAAAGTTAATTAAGCGAGAAAAAAGAGTTATACATCCAGAATCTACCTTTGAAAAAGCCATATTGCAAAGCCTTGAACGGGGACAATTACAGAATCAACTATTTGGGGAACCTAAAAAGGTTACTCAAAAAATGATGAAGGGGCTCATTGGAGGATTCCTCCGGCTTAATCCTGTTAAGAAAGCTCTAATGAGTGACAGTCTTAGATCCTCCTTCCTCGCTTCAATGAAGAAAGGTGCGATTATGCAAGGTAAAGAATGGCTTACTGAATTGTAATTTTTCTTTTTAACTTGTAATCATATACTGCAAGAGCAGGAAATTTTAATTTTTAAGAACAGATGAATATTAAGGGATATTTCAGCGACGTCAAAGAATATTTCTCTCCTTTAATCATAGGCGAGGTTAATGATGCCTATGTGAAAGTGGCAAAAATTAAGGGTGATAAGGTTCCCTGGCATAATCATAAAAAAGAGGATGAGCTATTTTTTATACTTGAAGGAAGTCTCTTTTTAGAACTGGAAGGAAGAGATGGTTTTACCATGAATGAGGGAGATATTTTTATAGTAAAAAAGGGATTAAATCATCGTGTGTCATCAATTGATGAATGTAAAATTTTACTTATAGAAAATAAAACTACCGCACATACTGGAGATGTAGTGACAGAAATTACGAAGTCTACTGATCAGCAATTAAGATAAAGTAAACAGGTCTCTATTGAGACAGGTTTGTTCCTTCTGAAGTGCTTTCTAAATTCCAAAAGGAAGTATTGAAGTATAAACCTTTAATTCTTAATCAACCATATTTCAGATACCTGGGATCCCCTTTCCCCCTCTCCACAGGTCCACTTAAATAAAATGCTTCCATCGATAAGGGCCTCAGCAGGAACAGGGAACTCATATGTGGGCTGAACGCCTGTTTCTAAATAATTATGCACCTGAAATTCATCTGCCAGCAATTTTATTTTTGACGGAAACCGACCTGTATAGGAAATACGAATGTTATACGAGCTTCCTGGATCTAGATTTTTATAAGAAATTTCTAATGGTTGATCATACAGGGTTGTAACCTGATTCATCCATGACATGGGTGAGGCCTTCTCTTCAAACCCTTTTGCTGTTACCTGATGTACCCATTCTTTACCACGTAACCCAATTCCAAAGCCTATGCGTGGTGTGGCTAAATTTCCAGGATCTTCCTCATGGCTAATTTTCGAGACAATCTTTTCCCAGCTTTTTGGAGATCCGAAATTGTCATAAAAGCCACCCGGTCCCGGGTTGTTTCTGTTCAATATGGAATCAATCATATTGATTCGTTTTTTTTCATCAAAAGTATTCTCAATAACTGTAATTTCATCCAGCAACCACAAAGCATCATTTAGTGGCAGGTTGATATTATCAATAAAATTGCCTCGGCCATCCATAGCGTGATGTTTTTCAACTGTCAGTTGTGCACCTATGCTTCTGAATAGTGAATCAGCCAGAGCAGTACAACGTTTATGAAGCTCGGGTTGAATGGGTTCCTGACTTACTTTTAGCAAATTCTCTTTAGCAATCTTTATGGAAGTATCTGAACCAAATTCTATAGCTGATGATAAAATATCACGAGCCTTTTGTTCCAGTTCGGTTTCATAAATTAATCGACGGTATGTATATGCATCAAAATAGGCTCTAATTAGACCCATCTGGAAACGGAAATTACTTAAGACTTCTATCGAAGCATTACTTTCCATATCTTTCCATTGCATGAGTGTTCTCTCTACCCCATCATTTGTTAGGAGTGGGCCCTGAATGTTTTTCTCCAGGGACATTAAGCCCTGTGCTATTGATTCTGTATAGTCAGGACTAATAAAATAACGAGTATAATCTCGAAGAGTCTCGATAACAGGAGCCTTCGGATCCCAATCCTGATCACTCCAAATAAATTTATTTACATCATCATTGGTGCCTTCTGAATAGCTGATACTACCCTGGGCAAATTCATCAAAAGCATTATGAATCATTTTTTCATCGGTAGGACGGGGGTTTATACACTCACGGCCCAAAGTAATGGCAAATGCCAAATCCCATTTGGGAATTGGGTATTGAGAACTTAGACTATGGGTAATATCGGGGTAACGCCTGATCGGAATTCCTGGATTTATTATCTGGCGAATTTCTTTAATGGGAGTTTTCACCCAGGGGCCAAAAACAACTCCACCGAACCAGGGGTACTCTTTGTTTACATGTCCATAGAATGCGTCGAACCACTTTTGGGTGGGCCTAAATACCTGCGGGGAGACCCAAATTTTTGCATCGGGGTGATATTGATGCAATATTTCTGCAAGCTTTTGAAGCCAGTCAAATAATATATCGGGTTCAAGATCTCCAGGATCACCACCGGGAACAAATACTGCATCTAGCCGTGGAACCGCTTTGAAAACCTTATGCCTTTCTTCAATTTCAGCTTCTAAAATATCAGGATCAGTATAGTCTTTACCCATATTTGGATACCACATCCAAACATCCATCCCGTATGAGTCACAGATCCTTGATTGTTCTGCAATCATTTCAATAGCCGGTAACTGCATGTGTACACTGGTGAAATCGTCATCGGTTCGTGGTGGCATAATTTCAATACTATTTGCCCCAAAAATGGCAAGATCACGTATATATTTGTCAAATTGTTGGGGAGACCATGCATCATATGAGTTAGTTTTTGGACGATATCCTAATTGATGTCCTCGAATTGGATACTTTGGAGCAGATGCAATTTTTAGATTTTCTGGAACCAGGATTTTTCCAGAATGCATCTCCATCTTACGTAACAATTTTCCCACTCCATAAAGCACGCCTCTAGAATCATGGCCAATTACCAAAACCAATTTCAGATCATTCAAAACAATAATTTTATAGCCTTCGGCGTCAATTGTCTCCATTCTTGAAATAGCCTTTCTGTATTGTTCTGGAAACTTTTCAAGATTATTTTCCAGACCAATAGCAATTTTGGTCTGAGACTTTTTTGGCCATTTTTTACTCACGGGAACTTGAATATTACTTCTCTTTTTAATCTCTTCCTGTAAAATATTTATTGATTTCAGAACAAGTTTATTGTCCTTCTCAAAACAGACAACTCTTGAATCTGAGAGATCTAATTGTTGGGAGAATCCCAAAGAAGGTATAAGAATTAAAGAACTCATCAATAGGAGAAAAAAGCTTAATATTTTAATCATGATACATTTTAATTATTCAAAATTCCTAATTAACTATGTTGATAGGTTTGCCTTGTATAAAGTCATTTAAATTTGAGACAGCAGTATTCAGCAATCTCATTCTTGATTCTTTTGGAGCCCAGGCAATATGTGGGGTGATAATACAGTTTTTGGCCTCTAATAAGTCATTTGTAGCTTCAATAGGTTCAATTGATACCACATCTACAGCAACACCGGCTACCTTACCGGTATCTAGTGCATTTTTTAAATCTTCTTCAACAACCAATGGCCCTCTTGAAGTGTTAGTAATCAAAACCCCATCTTTCATTTTTGAGATATTGGTTTTATTGATGATTCCCTTTGTACCTTCTAAAAGGGGACAATGCAGACTAATTACATCAGAATGTTTAAATAGCTCATCTAATTCAACATATTTGCAAGTCTCATTCTCGAGTTCAGGAATTATATTTTTGTCATTGGCTATAACTTTCATCCCAAATGCCTGTGCAATTTTTGCAGTGGCCTGGCCAATACGGCCAAATCCGATGATACCCATGGTTTTATCTGCTAATTCTATAAGTGGATAGTTCCAGAAACAAAAATCCTCCGATCTTGTCCAGTCACCATTTTTTACAGCTGCATTATGCTCCCCAACATGATGACACATTTCCAATAAAAGTGCAAAAGTCATTTGAGCTACAGCTGCTGTTCCATAGCTTGGGATATTGGTCACTGTAATCCCAAATTCCCTTGCAGCTGTAACATCTACAACATTATAGCCTGTTGCAAGAACCCCAATATATTTAACTGATGGAACTTTCTCCAGAACCTCCCTGGGTAATGGTGTTTTATTGGTGAAGATAATTTCAGCCGTTCCTATTGCTGAAATAATAGATTCTGTGTCAAATCCTGTTCTTTCATAAATTGTTAGGTCTCCTAATTTTTCCAATTTATCCCAGCCTATATCACCCGGGTTTAATGTATGTCCGTCAAGTACAATAATTTTCATCTCTTTTATTTCAATGTTAAAGATATTTAGAATACAAAATATGCATTGGTGATTAATACCAAAATTAAATGTAAGTAAAAATAGAAATTATATGAAGAACTTTGTTTTTTACTTAAGCGCCAGGATGATCAAAAAGTTGAATCCAATATTCCTTTTGACCTGAAAATATTAGGGGAAAATCATTTTAGTCCCATAGGAGGGTCCCTGAAAACTAAGCTACAGGAGATATGTTAAAGAAGAATTCCTTACTGTTGGATTTGATTGCTATTCACAACCCTTCTATTCAATATATTTAGATATCGTAAAGCATCTTTATTATTGTAATCTACATAGGATTTAGATGCCCAATCTATTGCTATTTCAAGTTCGCCATTAATTTCGTTAATAATTGCCATATTGTAGCATGCACGACCAGCAACTTTAGGTTTTGGGTTTGTAATCTCCAACTCCCATAGTTCAGATGCTCCATCCCAGTTTCCCGTTTGTGCCCGGCGTTTTGCAATTTTAAAATTGTCTGTTCCACGAACAAAGTAATCTCGCGAAACCCTCACTTTGTAAGGAAATATTCTTTGAGCATAGTTGTGGCCAATGTTGTTACTGACATGCATAACTGCTTTTTCCCTATTCAGGATAGCTTCAGCAGCTTTGGCTGGGTTTATGCCCGCTCCCTGGAGTGTCACATTATCATAAATTTCAAAATCATCCAATACCATTTTGTTTACCGGGTAATAAATCATCCATCCGGTTTTAACTTTGGTTGAAATGGTTGCCTGATGCTCAATTGCAGGCATTGTAATACCAACTGGTGTAGTTATTTCAATTGGTATCATCTTATAATCAATGGTGGCATCGGTATCATAATAAGATAATGAGAAAATTGCATCCACCTTATTTTTTATACAAATTTCGCTTAATCTTTCCCATGATAATGGGGATTGCAAATCTTCTGACTCTTGTTTTTTCCTCTCTGTATCATCAATTATTTTAATATTTGTGAAGCCCTGACTACTTAATAGTTCATCATACAATCCTACAATAGATTCCTGAGCTCCTTTTTTGTCCAGATCTTTCCCTTCAAGAGTAAATATCCTATCCATTTTATCCAGATCCTTATTCTCTTCAGATGAGACACTTTTGTTTATAAGGCCAACAGATTGAATTTCAGAAGGAAAATATACTGGTGCAGGCTCAATTACACTCATTGTCAACTGATTCATTGAACTGCACGAACTTATCAGGATATAAACCAGTATAATCAGCATTAAGTTTGGAATGATCTTATTTCTCATAATCTGAACTTTGAAATTTTTAACCGAAGTTTGTTCAAATGAGAATCAATATAATACCTGATTCAGACTCCCATACTTTTTTATACGGGAAAAGTATAAATAGTTACCCTACGAGTATTAATGTTCTGGGATTGTATAGAATGTTGGAAATTTTCCCAGAGGAAAATTATATTTGAGATGAGAAACCCATTTATCCTGGTTTAATTAGTTAATGCGAAATATTGCTTGGAATTATTTAGTGAGAAAAGCTCTTTTCTTTTGCCTAAAATCGTTATTTCATATTTCCGGCTTACTAAAAAAAGAGAGGTGGTTTTATCCACCTCTCAAAATAATTAAATTACTTTTTCAGCACTTTTTTTAAGACAGTTTCTTTGTCTAATTTTTTGGTGCAGAAGAACCAATCCTTACATTCGTCAATGTTGTCATCCAGTCCATCCATCCTTTCTTTAGCTTTACCACATGAACCTGCAGGTGCAATTATTACATCATCACCCGGACGCCAATCAGCAGGTGTTGCAACACCAAACTCATCAGAAGTTTGAAGAGCAATTATTACCCGATATAATTCATCAAAATTTCTTCCTAAACTTAGTGGATAATAAATTATAGTTCGAATTATTCCATTCGGATCAACAAAGAATACCGCTCTAACAGCTTTAGTTGTATCTTCATTTGGCTGAATCATGCCATATTTTTTAGCAACATTCATGCTTATATCTTCGATCAAAGGGAAATTTACTTCTACGTCTTTCATACCCTTATATTCAATTTTCTCCTTAATTGTTCTGAGCCACGCAATATGGCTATATAAGCCATCCACGGAAAGTCCAACTAATTTGCAATTTGCCTCTTCAAACTTTTCCTCCATTGTCGCAAATGTCATGAATTCAGATGTACAAACGGGTGTAAAATCCGCAGGGTGACTAAAAAGAATAACCCAACTCCCGTTATAATCAGATGGGAAATTAATATCTCCCTGTGTCGTTACCGCCTTGAATTCAGGGGCTGCATCGCCAATTCTTGGCATCGATGTTACTTCTACTTCTTCCATTTTAATAATTTTTAGATTGGTTAATATAAATTATTCTACTGGTTGCCCAGATGTTTTTTCTTGGTACAAATTTTATCTGTTTTTATTAGTGGTAGGTATAATAAATCCCATAACCACAGTCCCAATAACCCCTAAGGCCAGAATGATTATTTTTAAGGGGAAAGCTGATATGAAAAATACGTAGGAAACAGTAATCATAATCCACATAATACCAATAGAAAAATATTTCTGACTTTTAGTCATCCCCCTATTCGACTGGTATTTCAGAATATATGAGCCAAAAAATTTATTTGAGATCAGTGCGTTGTAAAGTTTTTCAGAACTTCTAATATACAAGCCGGCTGAGAGGAGTACAAAAGGGGTTGTTGGTAATCCAGGAACAAAAATGCCAATTACCGCTAAGATAAGCGATACGGTTCCAAGAAAAATTAATATGGCTTTGAAAAATGTCATGCTTTATTATCTTTCATGAATTCGCCAATAATTTGAAGCCTGACATCACTTATTTTAAAGTTTGAGATGCTTTTTTTCTCAAAAAATATTTCTAGCAATTCGTCCAGATCTCTATCAATATAATCAATGATTTTATCCGACTCAGAGCAATATATATGATGATGTTTATCCATCATTCCGTCATAGCGCATTATGTCTTTATCAGTCTTTACCTTTTTAACCAACTGGTTTTCAACAAGAGCATCCAATACCTTATAAACGGTGCCGGTCGCGATGCTGGGATGAGTATCTCTAATAAATTCTACTATTTTGTCAGCAGTTGGATGACCATCGAGCTTGTATATAGCCTCAAGGATTGTGATTCGTTGTGGTGTAAGCTTTAGCCCCTTTTCTTTTATTTTCTTGATTATTTGATCTCTAGGCAAGGTCATGTTAAGTAAATCTCAAATAAGAATCATTCTTTAATAAGAACTGGTAAATTTAGAATTTTATTTATTAATCACCATACAATTTCAGGAATATTTTATATAAGATCAACATTTATTGGAAGGTCATCCTTTAAGTGGATTCATTATGTTTTCATGTGTAATATTATTCAAGAAATCTATCCTTATATTTCTTTTCAGGGATCATGCAACTAGTTCTTTTACCAAACCTCTTATAACGGGATTTCGCAATCCATGAATAGATTAAATCTCGAAATGTGGGAGGTATTAATATAAGAGGATAGAATATATTCCAGGGCCATCCGAGGTCGGTAAGTATTTTTATAGCAGCTGTTGATCTGAGATAACTTTTTCCTTTATCAATATATACAACTGTATCAAAATCATCTGAAGGCAAATTACTTTCCTCTAAAAGATTCTGCCCGAAACTACTTTGCAGGGAAGCAAACTTGAATTTTTCATCAAGATCATTTTTTAAAATAAACTTTACAGTCCTATTGCATAAGTTGCAAAATCCATCAAATAGCACAATAGGCTCCAAATCTTTACTCAAAGGTAATTTTAAGGGCATGTGCATATTCTGTTGGTTTGTTCTTGGGGAAATCTATTTTCAATCCTTCTGATGTTTGCTTCCAGTCCAGTTCTTCATCTGAACCCAGCATAGATATATGTCTAACTTTTAGATTATTATCAATTGACCGTATTACTATATTATTATTGGACCATGCCAAACTAATAGCAAATAAGTTATCCCCTTTTGTTGTAAACCGTATATCCTGGGCAGTATATTCTGATTCGGTGTTGTCAGAAAAAGCTCCTGAGGTTCCCGCAACATCACCTTCAGTTGCCTTTTTCCAGGGACGTGTTCCATATATAGCTTCTCCGTTTACTTTTAACCAGCCACCAATTTTACGCAATACATCCTGCTGTTCAGGAGTAATGGTGCCGTCCGGTTTGGGTCCTATATTGAGCAACAGGTTTCCATTTTTACTTATAATATCGACCAGGTCATCAATAATCTGATTGGGCGTTTTATTTTCTTCACCATCTATATAACCCCAGGATTTCTTTCCAATAGATGTATCAGTTTGCCAGGGGTATTGGCGGATTATATCAGACTTCCCTCTTTCAATATCAAACACCTGTATATTGTCACCATAACCATATTTTGTATTTACTACCACCCCTTTGTCCCAATCAAGGGCATTGTTATAATAATAGGCTAAGAATTTATAGAAGGTAGGGCGAAACGGATATTTACCCACTGTCCAGTCAAACCAGAATAATTCCGGTTCATATAAGTCCACTAATTCATAGCTATGTTCAAGCCATCTTTGAATGGAGTGATCATTAAAACCAGCCCCTTCTGGACAATCCGGAGTTTGTCCCCCAGGGGACTCCAGTAACTCACCATATAGAGAACTATATTCAGGGTCCTGGACATCAGAAGCTACCTTCTTTCCACCATTAAAGTACCATGCATTCTCTGCTCGATGAGAAGATAGACCAAAATGCAGGCCGTGTTTTAAAGTGGCCGCACGGAGTTCGCCAATTATATCTTTCTTGGGCCCCATATTTACAGAATTCCAGGCATTTACCCTGCTATTATACATAGAAAACCCATCGTGGTGTTCTGCAACTGGAACTACATATTTTGCCCCTGATTCCTTGAAAAGGGTTATCCAATCATTTGCATTGAAACTTTTTGCTTCAAACATTGGAAAAAAATCTTTATACCCAAATTCGGTCAGGTCACCATATGTTTCAATATGATGCTGGTATGCCTTGCTTCCCTCAATATACATATTACGTGGATACCATTCATTTTGAAATGCTGGAACAGAATAAACACCCCAGTGAATAAAAATCCCAAGTTTAGCATCCTTAAACCATTCAGGTATTACATAATTCTCTGCAATACTCGCAGAATCTGGTTTAAATATCTCTGTGCCTTTTATGGATTTATAAGTTTTTGTATCCGGTGTATATTCTGATCTCTCTGTATTACAGCCAATCAAAATCGTAGCGAGAAGAGTTAATAATAAAACCGTCTTATTTTCCATTTCCACTAAACTTTAATTTATGTATCCTAACTTTCTTAGAAATGAATCTATTTCATTGTATGCCTTTGATTGAACTGCTTTGTCTGGATTTGGCCAACCGTTATCGGGTTGGCTGGACGGGGTAAAAAGATGCCCAACGCCTTCATAGATATGCAGATACGATTCATTGCCGAATTTCTGCATATTTTCGTGAAATAATATGGATTGACTTATAGGTGTCACAGTATCATCCCTGCCAACTACAATTATTGATGATGGTAAATTTTCCCTAAGATGTTCCGCCGGTGAATAGTTGAGGGGATCTTTTCCTTCGCCTAATAATTTTTTAAACCAAGCATCTTTTTCCATTGAAAGTGCAGGGGAGACCAATACCAGTGCATTGGGAGAACTGTTTGTTTTTTCTTTTGGATCTGAGGATGGGAAAACAGCAGCACAAGCAGCAAGATGCGCTCCGGCAGACCAACCATACGCAACGATGCTATCCTTATTTATATTCAGCTTTTCTGAATTCATCCTCATCCAAAGAATAATGTTTCGTGCATCTTCCATGGCATCGATAGGAGTGATATTCTTCTCATCGGATAGTCTATATTGAGCAGCAACGGCAACCATCCCTTTTTTTGCATATTTTTCACACAATCCAAAGGCCCATGATGCCTCTCCTATACTCCAACCACCTCCATGAAATATGACAATGGCAGGTTTTTTCTCATAATTATCCGGTTCAATGTGTTGAAATACATATGCTTTCAGAAAAACCGTTTTTGATGCATCATAAATGTACTCAATAGGTCCTTTAAATGTAATTTTTTCTTGAGCCGTTACTCGTAAACAAACTAATAGGGCTAATATGATGATAATTGATTTCATGATTCCACCTAAAAAATTATAAAATTACTTACTTATGGTAGATTCCTTTAATATTTGCCAAAAGGCTGGAGCTTCACTGCCTAATACCCAAACAGAGATCCCTCTAAGATTATATTTTCTAAGAATATCTAGTTTACGTTCCAATGATTGACCATCTTCAATAAATATATACTCAAATACGCCACCGTTATCCCATACTGCGTAGTTGCAACCAACTTTTTCATTCCATGAAGGTTCTACATCATTTTTTTCTAATAAATGTCGCACGGTTTTATATCCAATTTGCCGCCCGTTTGAGAATCCACCTTTTTCTTCAGAGTAATCTGCATACCAGTGAACTGAATAACTTGGTATTCCCATTGATAACTTATTGGGAGAAACATCTTGCTCAAGCATAAACTTGACTACCTGTTCTACCCATTCCACCCCTGCAACAGGACCTGGGGGTGTTCGACGAGTATGCTGATCGTATGTCATCACTGTTATGAAGTCTCCAATTTCAGATAACTCCTTCAAAGCAAAGCCAGCTCGCCAGTCTTCATACAAAAAGCGTTGATATTCAGAGGGTCCACCTACATTTTCAAATATGTGAACCACTGCTGCTGATAATTCAATATTCATACCATGCAATGCACTAGCAGTTTCTTTAAAATATTGTGTATAACTGTCTTTATCTGAAATATGCAAACCCTCCAAATCGAACTGCCAACCATCCAAGTTATAACGATCGGCATAATCAAGCATCATCTCAATTGAGCGTTTACGAGAGGTTGGATTGGATATTATATCATGCAAGAGTTTTTGATCAAATCCCTTATTCACGATTAAGGGCATAATTTTTATTTTGTTTTTTTTGGCTATTTCCAGTACCCTATGGTCTATTGATCCTGTTAGGACTCCTTCTTTACTAATTAAAAAAGTTTGAGGACAAACAATTGAGATTTGATCAACATTCGCTTCGAAACTGGCAAATGATTCGGGTGTATCCACCATGTAAAATAAATTTTCAGATTTCGTTTGGGTTTGACCTACAATGGCAATGCAAAAGATTGATGACTACTTTGAGCTCACAGGTACGTTGCGATTTTTTACCAATATAATGTTTTGTTCGCATTCACCACTTCAGCATCAAGATATTAATTAACTCTTTCTTGTTCATGTTGACGTATTCTAGC
>RCNC010000633.1_pt1 | contig 22662 bp, 16 predicted proteins | sample 2041301 | NCBI WGS metagenome assembly RCNC01 (sample SAMN09708231, study PRJNA481090) | Marine sediment metagenome, whole genome shotgun sequencing project. | biome: marine sediment; feature: ocean; material: sediment; isolation source: Sewage treatment plant 13A marine sediment (STP13A) ...
GACGCCTGCACGGAAGGCGGCATCGCTGACTTGTGCGCGCGCACTGGCGATGTGAAAATCGCTCGGGTCACCTGTTTCGATGATGTCACGCCAGAACCGCAAGGCCAGATCAGGTCGGTCGGTTTGGTTGTAAAGAGCGCCCAGATAATAACGGGCTGCGATATTGCCGTTGTCGCGGTCTAGAATGTCGCGGATCAATTGCTCTGCTTGTGGCGAAACCAGACCACCTGCGGCAACCACTTTCAGGTCAAGCAAGCGTTGGTAGTCAGAGACAAGTGCCGCATCCCCTTTGATCGCAATGACCTGCTGTTGTGCAATTGCAGCGCCTGCATAATTGCGCAATTCGACCTCGTGAAAGGCCAAGCGGTCCCACACCTCAAGATCGTCAGGGTGGGTCGGGGCAATAATACGCAACTGGTCAATCGCGTCGATATACTCTTCGGGTAGATCGACGGCAGGCGGGGCAGGTGCTGCGGCTTCGAGAGCAGCTTGTTCAGGACGGTTCGCGCGCATTTCCTCGCTTGCAGCAAGGCGGGCGTTAAGGGGCATGTCGCCATAACCGGGTGCGCCAAGGCTATAGTAAAGTCCAAAGCTAAGGGCGGCGGCAATCACCCCGATGACCAGTGGCACAGCACGTGCAGGGGCTGTGGTGCCTGCATCGGGGCGCGCTTCTTTGTTGGCGGCCAGCAAGCGACGGGCGACCTCTGCGCGCGCGCGCTCTGCCTCGTCGGGGGCCAGCAAGTCGCGCTCAAGGTCGCGGTCAATTTCAGACAGCTGCGCGCGATAAATTGCAATATCGGGGTTGTCGTCACCGACCACTTTGGGCCGCAACAAAGGAGTGACGATCAACACCATGACAACAAGGGTCATAACCGCACAAACAAGCCAGAAAATCATGTGTCCTCACATCCTTTTGTCATGCTCACATAACCACCTGTTGCCTTGGTGAAAAGGGGCTGCGGCCTGATCGTAATTGACGCAGGCATTCCCATGTCGCAAATCGCCGGATATACGCCGCTGTCAGTATCTACTTGGTACCGCGTCCAGTCCAGATATGATGCAGGCAACTGCCCCGCCGCGTTCAAGGATTCTGGAACCCCGATGAAACGATATTCAGCCTTTGCTATTGCCCGAGAAGCCATGCGCAACCACACAGGTTGGGACCGCGCATGGGCCAAGCGTGAGCCCAAGAAGAAATACGATGTGATCATTGTGGGCGCGGGCGGGCATGGCTTGGCGACGGCCTATTATCTGGGTAAGAATTTCGGGATCACCAATGTTGCGATCTTGGAAAAGGGTTGGCTGGGTGGCGGCAATACAGGGCGGAACACGACGATTATCCGCTCGAACTATTTGCAAGACCCGTCTGCGGCGATCTACGAAAAGTCCCGCTCGCTGTATGAAACGATGTCGCAAGACCTGAACTACAACGTGATGTTCAGCCCGCGCGGCGTGATTATGCTGGCCCAAACCCAGCACGAGGTGCGCGGCTATAAACGCACAGCTCATGCTAACGCGCTGCAAGGTGTGACGACCGAATGGATTGATCCCGCGCGCGTCAAAGAACTTTGCCCGATTATGAACATCGACGGCCCACGCTACCCTGTACTGGGCGGCTTGTGGCAAGCACGCGGCGGCACAGCACGTCACGATGCGGTCGCGTGGGGCTATGCGCGTGCTTGTTCCGACATGGGCATGGACGTCATCCAGCAATGCGAAGTGAAGGGCGTGCGCCAAGAGAACGGCAAAGTCGTTGGCGTCGATACGACTAAAGGTGCGATTGATTGCGATAAGCTTGGTTTGGTTGTCGCGGGCCACTCTGGTGTCATGGCGCAGATGGCCGGCTTTCGGTTGCCGATTGAAAGCGTCGCACTCCAAGCGCTGGTGTCAGAGCCGATCAAGCCCGCAATGGATATCGTGGTGATGGCGAACACCGTGCACGGCTATTTGTCCCAATCTGACAAGGGCGAGATGGTCATCGGTGGCGGCACCGATGCCTATAACAACTACACGCAGCGCGGGTCGTTCCACCATGTCGAGGAAACCGTGCGCGCACTGGTCGAGACATTCCCGATGCTCGCACGCCTTAAAATGCTGCGCCAATGGGGTGGAATCGTTGATGTGACGGGTGACCGCTCGCCTATTCTGTCCAAAACGCCGGTTGACGGTATCTTTGTGAACTGCGGTTGGGGGACGGGTGGTTTCAAGGCGATCCCCGGGTCCGGTTGGGCTATGGCCGAGTTGATCGCCAAGGGGCAATCGCCACTGACAGACGAATTCAGCATGTTCCGTTTCCGCGAAGGCAAGTTCATCGACGAAAGCGTTGCGGCGGGGGTGGCACACTGATGTTGTCCTTCATTCGAAACTCTACTTCAAAGGTCAAATCATGCTGATCCTGCATTGCCCCTATTGCGGCGTGGACGCCGATGAAACCGATCTGCACGGCGGTGGTGAGGCCCATTTGAAACGTGAAGGTCCCGCGTCCTCGGACACGGATTTTGAGGATTACCTGTTTATGCGCGAAAACCCCAAGGGTGTGCATTTTGAACGCTGGCGCCATGCATTCGGCTGCGGCAAATGGTTTTTGGCTGCCCGTTGTACCAACACTCTTGAAGTGTTCGGCACCTATCCGGCCCAAACGCTGGAACCACCACAAGATATCAAAGACAAAATCTCGGCTAAGCGCCCCGGTTGGTCTTGGGGAAACATCCAATGAGCACCCGTCTGGCAAGCCACGGTCGATTAATCAATAAAAACAAAGCGGTGTCGTTTACCTTTAATGGCAAGCATTTGCGCGGGTTCGAGGGTGACACGCTGGCTTCGGCCTTGTTGGCCAATGACCAGATGCTGATGGGCCGTTCATTCAAATACCACCGTCCACGCGGGGTTGTGGCCTCTGGCGCGGAAGAACCTAATGGGTTGGTAAGCCTTGGAACAGGCGCCTCTTTTGAACCCAACGCGCGAGTGACCACGACTGAATTGTTTGACGGCCTGACGGCCGCGTCGCAAAACCACTGGCCTAGCCTTGAATTCGATGTAGGCGCGATCAACACGCATCTGTCGCGGTTCTTGCCCGCCGGTTTTTACTATAAAATGTTCATGTATCCACGGTCGTTCTGGAAGCATGTCTACGAGCCGATCATTCGCAAATCTGCAGGCTTGGGCCGCGCGCCCAAAGACCGTGACCAAGACACCTACGAGCATTTCCATGCGACCGTTGATGTCATGGTTGTCGGTGGCGGTATCGCAGGCCTTGCAGCGGCACATGCCGCCGGCGCGCGCGGTGCGCGGGTTCTGTTGGTGGAACAAACCGCCGATTGGGGTGGCCGCGCTGTTGTGGATACACCCACGATTGACGGTATGTCTGCACAAGACTGGATTGATGCGACTATTGCCGCGTTGAAAGAGATGCCAAACGTTGATCTGCGCACCCGCTGTATGGGTGCTGGCGTCTACGATCACGGCTATACGTTGGCCTATGAGCGGCTGACCGATCATGCCCCAGACATGGATGGCCCGCGCCACCGTTTGTGGCGTGTACGTGCCAAGCAGATCGTGACAGCTACGGGTGCGATTGAGCGTCCTTTGTCGTTTGCTGCCAATGATTTACCCGGCGTTCTTCTGGCATCTGCCGTCCGCGATTACGTGGTGAACTTTGGTGTGTCATTGGGAGATCGCACAGTTGTTGTAACGAACAATGATGATGCCTACCGCACCGCGATTATCTTGAAGAAAGCAGGCCTTGATGTGCCTGCGATCATTGACGCGCGCACAGAGGTTGCAGGCGATTTGATCGAAAAAGCCCGTGATCTGGGGATCCGTGTTGAGTTGGGCAAAGGCATCGCCAAAGCCAAAGGCGGCAAGCGTGTGACTGGCGTGGCCCTGTGCGCACAAGCGGGCGAAGGTGCTGTTTTGGAAGAGATCGCGTGCGACTGCGTCGCCATGTCAGGCGGTTGGTCACCTGTGGTGCACCTGTGGTCCCATTGCGGCGGCAAGCTGAATTGGGACGCAGATCAAGTGATGTTCCGCCCCGATCCCGAACGCGCGCCAACTGGCCACGACGGGGAACCTTTCGTGATCACCGCGGGCATCGCCAACGGTCATCTGTTCACCGCTGAGGTCGTCAGCGATGGCTGGGCTGCAGGGCGTGCAGCAGCCAAAGTCGCAGGGCATACCAAACGCGGCGCGGCAGCCCCGATTGGCGAAGATGCCGCCGAAGGGCCTATTTCGCCAGTGTGGTTGATGCCGCAAGGGGCCAGCCATGCGTTGCGGTCAAAAGCGTGGTTGGATTTCCAGAACGATGTAAAGGTCTCGGACGTGCAATTGGCCGCGCAAGAGGGTTTTGAAAGCGTTGAACATGCCAAGCGGTATACAACGCTGGGCATGGCTACAGATCAAGGGAAATTAAGTAACATCAATGGCTTGGCAATCTTGTCGAAAGCCCTGAATGCCGACATTCCCAATGTTGGAACAACAACGTTCCGTCCGCCTTACACACCGATTTCGATGGCATCGATTGCGGGTGTGGCCAAGGACACGCTGTTCCAGCCCGTGCGCATGACGCCGATCTCGGAGTGGTCAAACGACAACGGGGCAGACAACGAACCTGTCGGGCAATGGCGGCGTCCGTTTGCCTATGTGCGCGCCGGTGAAACCGTCCACGAAGCCGTCAACCGCGAGGTTAAGAACACCCGCGAGAACCTTGGCTTGCTGGATGCATCGACCCTTGGCAAGCTGGTCGTTAAAGGGCCGGATGCCGGCAAGTTCCTCGACATGATGTACACCAACATGATGTCGACACTGCCAATCGGTAAATGCCGCTATGGCCTGATGTGTTCTGAAAACGGGTTCCTGTCGGACGACGGTGTCGTCGTGCGCATGTCCGAGGATACATGGCTGTGCCACACCACCACAGGCGGCGCGGAAAGCATCCACGCCCATATGGAAGACTGGCTGCAATGCGAATGGTGGGACTGGAATGTCTTCGTCGCGAATGTGACCGAACAATACGCGCAAATCGCTGTGGTTGGCCCTAATGCACGCAAGGTTTTACGCAAACTGGGTGGCATGGATTTATCAGCCGATGCATTGCCGTTCATGCAATGGCGCGAGGGCAAGATCGGTGACTTTGATGCACGCGTTTTCCGCATCTCGTTTTCGGGCGAATTGTCCTATGAAATCGCGGTTCCTGCAGGGCAGGGCGCTGCGTTCTGGGAGGCCTTGATGTCGGCGGGTGAAGAGTTCGGTATCATGCCTTACGGCACGGAAACCTTGCATATTCTGCGCGCCGAAAAGGGCTTTATCATGATCGGGGACGAAACCGACGGCACGGTGATCCCGCAGGATTTGAACTTGAACTGGGCGCTTTCGAAAAAGAAAGAAGACTATCTGGGCAAGCGTGCCCATGCGCGCAGCCATATGGCTGATCCAAACCGCTGGAAACTTGTCGGGCTCGAGACGGTCGATGGATCAGTCCTTCCTGATGGGGCCTATGCAATTGCGGATGGCGACAATGCCAACGGGCAGCGCAATACCCAAGGGCGTGTGACCTCGACCTATTACTCGGCGAATATGGAACGCGGAATTGCGATGGGGCTTGTGCTCAATGGACCCGAGCGGATGGGCGAGGTGCTGGAATTCAACAAAGTTGACGGGACAACGGTCGCCGCCAAAATAGTTGATCCGGTTTTCTATGACAAAGAAGGGGCAAAGCAAAATGTCTAATGCTATCAGCGCATTGAACGGTCGCATGGCCCCTGGAGAAGTCACAATCCGCGAGGCAGGCTTGCGTGGCATGATCATCTTGCGTGGTGATTTGAACGACAAGAAACTGCGATCTGTCTGCAAGAAACTCGTCGGCTTTGATGTTCCCGCTCAAGGCCAATCGCGCAGCGAAAGCGACAAGGGCTTGTGTTGGATGTCGCCTGATGAATTGCTGATGCTGGTGCCTTATGCGCAAGTCGCAGAAGCCATAGCACAGATCGACAAGGCACTTTCGGGCACGCATTATCTGGCAGAGAACGTATCAGATGCGCGCGCACTGATTATGGTCGAAGGACCTTTTGCACGTGAAGTGATCGCGAAACTTGCGCCCGCAGATTTGCATCCTGACAGCTTTGGCCAGGGTGATTTCAGACGGACACGTTTGGGGCAGGTTGCCGCGGCTTTTTGGATGCGCGACGCGGATACGTTTGCTGTGATTTGTTTCCGGTCGGTGGCGGCATATACGTTTGATTTGCTGACGGCGTCGGCGAAAGCGGGTGAGGTTGGCCACTTTTAAACGGTCTGCATTAGGGCTTGGTTTACCTGATCCACTCTGCGTTGGTCTACCGCGTCCTTCGCCATGAAGCTGCCTTGCAAGCGGGAAAAATTGGCTATTTTTCCCGACAGTTACCTCGAATTTTTACCATTGTTTCTTAAATTGCTGTAAATCACTCTTGCTAGCTATGCTTTTGGGGTCGTCAAACCATGCCAGCCTCCGTTAAGATGAAAGCATGAATTTCGTTAGTATTATTGGTATTTAGTGAGCCGGGGGATGAAGAGATGACCGTCAAAGAGATTAACCATGCGCTGCACAGCTGCATGAAAGGCAAAGGCAGTTATGCGGGATTGGTGCACCAGCTTTATAAGTTGGAATGCTCTGATGATCTGATCAAAGTGATTATTGTTGGTGCTTTCGGCGAGACATTGCGAGACCGCGTTTCACCGCTGATCGCAATGGTGCGCGCCTATGAAGACCTGTCTTCATCCGAGCAAATTGATCTGCTTTATTCCATCGTGAATGACCAAGATGAGCATCCGCAGGGTAACTCCATCAAGAAAATGGCGACGGCATAGCGCTGATGCGCGGTTAAAGTTAACACCGCGCAGTGCAGTCCCCGAAAGGGGAAACCACCCTGAACCCTTGACCTTCGCCGCGCATGTGACATGTACGGTTGTATCCCTGTCCTTAATTCAGAAAGACACTTGATATGGCTTTTTCACTTCCCGATCTTCCATATGCACATGACGCTTTGGCGTCCAAAGGCATGTCCGCAGAGACGCTCGAATTTCACCATGATTTGCACCACAACGCGTATGTGACCAATGGCAACAAAGCCATTGAAGGCACTGAGTGGGCGGGCAAGTCCCTTGAAGAGATTATTGTCGGCACATACGACAAGTCTTCTGTCGCGCAGAATGGCATTTTCAACAACATCAGCCAGCTTTGGAACCACAACCAGTTTTGGGAAATGATGGGTCCGAACGGCGCGGCTATGCCGGGCGAGTTGGAAAAGGCTCTGGTTGAAAGCTTTGGCTCTGTCGACGATTTCAAGTCGCAGTTCAGCGCTGCAGGCGCAGGCCAGTTCGGTTCTGGTTGGTGCTGGTTGGTTAAGAACGCTGACGGGTCTTTGGCTGTGACCAAGACCGAAAACGGTGTGAACCCGCTTTGCTTTGGTCAAACAGCTCTGCTTGGTTGCGACGTTTGGGAACATTCCTACTACATCGATTTCCGCAACAAGCGTCCGGTCTATCTGACCAACTTCCTTGATAACCTTGTGAACTGGGAAAACGTTGCTTCGCGCATGTAATCCTTGATCAACTGGACAATTTCAAAGGCCCGTGGAACAGATGTCCCACGGGCCTTTTTCTATTGGAGAATACGATGATCGGACCAACCCTAGAAGCGATTGTTGCAGCCCGTACTGCGTTGCAGTCGGACCTGATCGAAACGCCAATTTTGCCGCTGACATCTGCACGTTGGGATGGCGTCCTGCCGAACTGCGCGGGTGTCACCGTCAAGCTTGAGTTGTTCCAGCAAGCCGGATCATTCAAAGCACGCGGTGCATTGCTGGGTATTCGCGGTCTGACGGATGCGCAGCGTACCGCAGGCGTTGTTGCGGCCAGCGGCGGCAACCACGCGTTGGCGGTGTCTTGGGCGGCCAAGGCTGCTGGTGTTGACGCGTTGATAACCATGCCAAAAGCCACTGATCCAGCCCGCGTTGCAGGTTGCGAGGCGCTAGGTGCAACTGTGGAATTATACGACGATATGGCCGCTGCCTTTGCGGCGATGAATGATGCCGCAAGCAATGGCCGCGCTTTGTTGCACCCGTTCGAGGCGGATCATATGATCCTTGGGTCGGCCACTTGCGGGTATGAATATGCAACCCAAGCCCCGCAAATTGATACCTTTGTGATCCCTATCGGGGGCGGCGGGATGATCAGCGGCATGGCCTGTGCGATCAAACAGATGCAGCCGGATGCGCAAGTTATCGGGGTTGAACCATTTGGCGCCGATAGCATGACCCAAAGCTTTGCCGCAGGGCAGGCGGTGCGCATCGACAAAGTAGATACAATTGCTGACAGCCTTGGCGCGCCTCTAGCAATGCCGCTGACGTTTGATGTGGCCCGTGCGCATGTTGACCGTATCGTGCGCATAGAGGATCGCGAAATGCTCGCTGCGATGGACCTTTATCAGCAAAACCTACGCATCACCGCAGAGCCCGCATGCGCGGCCTCGCTCGCGGCGATCCTTGGGCCATTGAAGGATGACTTGGCAGGGCGGCAGGTGGGCATCATCGCCTGCGGCTCAAACATCTCTTTGGATCGGTACGCGCAGCTTATGACGGCTTTATAAGGCAGCCTTGAGGAGCGTTTCGAGTTCCGCGACATTGTCGGCCGTTTGGACGAATGACAAAATATTGTCGCCCGCAAAACCGTTGTCGACGACATGTTGCAGCAGGTCACAAAGCGGATCCCAGAAACCGTCGATGTTCAGCAGAATCAGCGGCTTTTCGTGCAATCCTAGTTGGCGCCATGTCAGGGCCTCGAAGAATTCATCCAAGGAGCCCGCACCACCGGGCAACACAACGACCGCATCAGCGTTCATAAACATGACCTTTTTACGCTCGTGCATGGTTTCGGTGATCACAAAGGTATCAAGGTCACGCTTGCCGACTTCCCAATCCATCAAATGGGTCGGGATCACGCCAAATGTCGCACCGCCAGCCGCTTGAACCGCGTTCGCAACGCGGCCCATGAGGCCAACATCACCCGCGCCGTAAACCAACCGCCAATTATTTGCCGCCAGCATTGCGCCAGTAGCCGTTGCGGCTGCGGCAAATTCTGGACTGTTGCCATCGCGAGAGCCGCAATAAACACACACTGACTTCTGAAATGCAGACATTGAGGCACCTTTCGCCAAGCTTCGCTTTGACCGGTCATAGCCGCGTTGCTAGGGTGGCTCAACCACAAGCGGTGGGGGCAGCCGCAATTGGCACGATTTTAGGGGCGAGATTTGACCGAAGACGTAAAATCCGGTGTAAAACCGATGGTGCTTGGTGCTGGCTTGGCCGTGATTGCTGGGCTGGCAATATTTGCATTTTTGCCAGAACCGCAGATGGCGCCAGATTTACCGGCAAAAGTGATCCTGCCTGCTGTCGTAGAAGCCCCCGCGCAAACGACCGCAGACCCCGAACCTGAAGTTGCGCCCGTTGTCGCAGACGCGCCTGTCACTCCGGAACTGCCAGCAGGCCCAAAGTTTGATACATTCCGCGTAGAGCGGGATGGCAGCATGGTGATTGCCGGACGTGCAGACGCAGGCCAAACCGTCGCGATTGTTCTGTCAGGCGAGACGCTGGACGTGGTGACTGCTGATAACGGCGGAAATTTTGTGGCACTGCCGCTTGCTGGACCCTCTGATCAGCCGCGTAGATTGTCGTTGCTGGCAGATCCTGATGGTGCCGCGATCCCTTCCGAGACCAGCTTTATGATCGGACCGGTTGCTGCCCCTGTTGTTGTGGCGGCGCTGGTTGAGCCAGAGGTCGCTGTTGATGGCGCTGCATCCGCTGCCTTGCCAGATGCACCGCAAGCGCCCGCAGCACCCGTTATTGCCGATAGTCCTGCGGTTGCCCCAACCGTTTTGCAAGCCGATGCAGATGGGGTGCGTGTCGCTCAGGATGGGGCAAACGCAGGCGCAGGGAATGTTGCACTTGATGCGATCACCTATGACCCGACGGGCGAGGTGCAACTGTCCGGCCGCGCCACGGGGGACGGTGCTGTGCAGGTCTATATCGACAATGTACCGGTGACGAATTCGCCGGTGACGAAGGGCGGCGATTGGCAGATTGAACTGCCCCAGATCGAAACTGGCGTCTACACGCTGCGCATTGATGAAGTCGACGAAGATGGCGCTGTTGTGTCGCGGCTCGAGACCCCGTTCAAACGTGAAGAACGTGCAGAGGTTGCAGCCGTATTGGCAGAGGAAACGACAGTCGAAGGGTTCGAAGTGGCAGTAAAGACTGTGCAACCCGGCGCCACTTTGTGGGCGATTGCCGAAGAAAACCTTGGGGCCGGCATCTTTTACATCGAAGTTTTCGAGGCGAATAGCGATTTGATCCGTGATCCAAACCTGATTTATCCCGGCCAGATATTCCGAATTCCAGAAATCTCGCAATAATCCATCTGCCTCTGGTAAACGGCTCTGCGGCGCTCTAAATAAAGGGGCCGTAATCCGGAGTCTTTATGCGTTCTCTTTCCAAAACTGCAGAAAATCTTGATGATGCTCAGGTCCAAGGCTGGGGTGTGATCAAACGCGTCGCACCGTACCTATGGCCAGAGGGTGAAACTTGGGTCAAACGCCGGGTCGTGATCGCGATTGCTGTGCTTATCTTGTCCAAGGTGATCGCTGTCAGCACACCCGTTTTGTATAAGCAGGCCGTTGATACGCTGGCCCCTGATGGGGCTTCTGCGGCGACGATTTTGGGGTTTGGTGCAGTTGGTCTGACGTTGGCCTATGGCTTTGCGCGACTGATGACCGTGGGCTTTCAACAGCTGCGCGATGTTGTCTTTACCAAAGTAGGGCAGCGCGCCTTGCGGCAACTGGCGCTTGAGACATTCACGCATATTCACCGCCTTTCGATGCGCTATCACATCACCCGCAAAACCGGTGGTTTGTCGCGGATCATTGAACGCGGTGTCAAAGGCGTTGATTTCCTTTTGCGGTTCTTGTTGTTCTCTATCGGGCCTTTGGTTCTTGAACTACTGATGATCTCTGTGATCCTCTTTTTCTTGTTTGATGTCTGGTACTTGGCTGCGGTGGTTGTCACCATCGCGCTTTACGTCTGGTTCACATTCAAGGTGACCGAATGGCGCGTCAAAATCCGCAAAGAGATGAACGACCAAGACACCGACGCCAACCAAAAGGCGATCGACAGTCTGTTGAATTTTGAAACGGTAAAGTATTTCGGCGCAGAGCGTTGGGAGGCGGATCGTTACGACGTGGCGATGGCACAATATGAAGACGCGGCGATCCGGACCAATTATTCACTCGCCTTTTTGAACTTTGGCCAATCTGTTTTAATCACCGGTGGCTTGGTTGTTGTGATGGTCATGGCTGCTGTTGGCGTGCAGCGCGGCGACCTGACCGTGGGCGATTTTGTCATGGTGAATGCCTACATGATCCAGATCACGATGCCCCTGAACTTTCTGGGCACTGTGTACCGCGAAATTCGGCAGGCGTTGATCGATATGGGCGATATGTTTGACCTGCTCGAACAGCCTGCAGAAGTGAATGACAAACCGGATGCCAAAGCGCTGAACGTGACCGGTGGCCGTGTGTCACTTCAAAACGTGAGCTTTGGGTATGATGCCGCCCGTCCGATCCTAAAGGGTGTGACGATTGAGGTGGAGGCCGGTCAAACTGTGGCTATCGTTGGCTCTTCCGGTTCTGGAAAATCAACCATCGGGCGATTGTTGTTCCGGTTTTATGATGTGGGCGGCGGCGCGTTGTTAATCGACGATCAAGACGTACGCGATGTGACCCAAGCCAGCCTGCATGCGTTGATCGGTGTGGTCCCGCAGGACACCGTTCTGTTTAATGACACCGTGCACTATAACATCGCCTATGGTCGCCCAACGGCGGGCGAGGACGAAATTATCGCCGCTGCAAAAGCTGCTAAAATCCACGATTTTATTCAAAGTTTGCCGGACGGGTACCAAACCACCGTGGGCGAACGCGGTTTAAAGCTGTCTGGTGGCGAAAAGCAGCGGGTCGGTATTGCGCGTACGTTGCTGAAGAACCCACCGATTTTGTTGCTGGATGAGGCGACCTCCGCGCTCGACACTGAAACCGAAATGGAAATTCAGGCAGAACTGAAAGCAATGGGCGAAGGGCGCACCGTGATTACGATTGCGCACCGTCTATCGACGATTGCTGATGCTGACCTGATTGTGGTGCTTGAGGACGGTGTGATCGTTGAGGAGGGGCGTCACGATGATTTGCTGGCCTCTGAAGGCCGCTATGCCCATCTTTGGAACCGACAGTCGGAAGAGGAAGAATTGGTCTAGTCAGACCTGTCATCTTCGTCGCGTCCGTACTTGTGCTGCGTCATCCCCTCAAAGGCGGTGAGCCATTCTGCTCGCCTTGAGGTCCATCCTTCGTAGGTCGGTATGTTATCGTTTGGGCTGTCTAATGCGCCAAGGTGGATTTCAATTTCATCGTCGCTTTGGGCAAAAACCGACGATCCGCAGCGTGGGCAAAAATGCCTACCCTTGTAGCTATGCACTGCTCCTACGATCTTGACGTTCTTTTGGTCAAAGATTGCTGCCGCGTAAAAGGCTGCACCATGATGCTTTTGGCAGTCTTTGCAGTGGCAAATGCCAACCCGAAGTGGATGGCCATTAGCAGTCAAGGTGACATCGCCACACAAACAGCTTGCTGTCGTGTGTTGCATAAAGTGGGCTCCAATTTGGTCTGCGCGTTCGTGAAAGACCATGCATCGGCGGCGGAACTGTTGCAAAAGAAAAGGTCCACAACGTCGAGGGGGATAGAAATATCCGCAGAAAATTAAACTGTCCCACCTACGGGTTCCCGCAACGCGATGTGGGGGGCTTCTTCTTATTTTATTGACGGTGTGTTTGGACCAAGAGCACCTTTTCTATGCGAAAGGCGAGAAACGGACCCAGCCGTCTTTGGATGCAGCCACGCTATTGGCTGCTTAGAGACCAAGTGCAGCGATGATAGCTCCTCAAGAAAATCTCGTTTGAAGCGTTAAATCCAAAAGGAAATGTTATCCTGCGATGGCTGACACTACATGAACCCTTGCGGGGACGCGACTTTGTCCATCAATTTCAAACTCCCGGCTGGCCTCGATAATAGCTTCCTCGATCTGGACAAGTTCGCGGTCAGTCACATCGACGCCTTTCAGCATCATCCCGACTGTGACCTTCATATGCAATTTGGCCACTTGTTCAGCCCGCCCCGGCGGGACGAGATGAACATCATGTGTCTCAATGTTAGGTTTCCAGCCGGATGCCTCAAGATAGCCTTTCAAAATCGATGGATCGCCAAACCGCATCGGCCCGGGTCCTGCCGGGTCTGGCCTCGGGACGCCTGCAATGATTTGGTCAACAATCTTGCGCGGCATGGAAAACCATGGGTTTTCTGCGGGTGATGCCCATACCGTTGCCACAAGACGACCACCCGGCTTCACAGCGCTTCGAAGATTTGAAAACGCCGAGACATTATCTTTAAAGAACATGATCCCGAAATTCGCCAAAACGACGTCGAAACTTGCGTCCTCGAACACATAAGAGCCCGCATCCCCTGTGACCAGCTTGACGTCTGCCGGTACACGTTCGGCGGCCCTCGCCAGCAGCGGTGGTGCAATATCAATGCCTACGACGCGTCCCGTCTCACCGACGGCTTTGGATGCAGCGATCAGCGTTGGACCTGTGCCGCAACCAACATCAAGGACATTTTCGCCGCTTGAAAGTTCAGTCGCAGCAAAAAGTGCGTTGAAAACTTGTTCAAAGGAGACTTCCAATTCCGGCGCGGCTTCGAGCCATGGACGCGCCATTTCATCCCAATCCATTTGCATTCCAATCTTTTTGGGGCTTGGTGTTGTGGCTCCACGTTAGCAGACATTCATGTGTAATGCAGCATTCGAGATTGTGGGTTCAAAGCGGCCGTTCGCTGCGTGGAACACCTATGTCGGGTTTGGGGCGTCAGCGAATACTTCCCTGCAATGTGAATACCCGCACCCGTAGGTGCGGGCTTCCAATTGCTGACCAGACTATTTTTCTGCTGATATTTCTAATCGCCCCACATCGCTGTGGGCCAATTCTTATTCTGCTGCCTGCATCGACGACTTGAGCGGAACCGCTGATGGTTCTTCGTCCTCTGTCCAGATGAACTCTGGTGTTTTGATGCGGGTGGCCTGTTTGCGCAGTGCCCAATCGCGGGCGGCTTTGCTGCTGCGGCCCATTGATAACTTGGCGAATAGCTGCGCGAACCATTCAAGATAGGTCACAAACCAGACGCGAGCCGCCAGCATTGAAGGTGTGAACACCAGCGTCAGCATGGTCGCGATCCCAAGGCCGAACACAACGGCCGTTGCCAGCTGTTTCCACCAAAGGGCAGTCGGGCTGTCGATCGAATAGCCACCATTCATAAAATCAAGGCTTAGTCCGAACATCATCGGCGCAAGACCCGCCATTGTTGTGATTGTGGTCAACAAAACAGGCCGAATGCGTGCTTCGGCTGTGCGGGTGATCGCCTCGGCCTTGGGCATATATTTGCTGTATTCTTGATAGGTGTCGATCAAGATGATGTTGTTGTTCACCACGATCCCGGCCAAGGCCACAATTCCTGTCCCTGTCATAATGATCGAGAACGGCTGATCCATGACCAACATGCCCACCAGCGATCCCGCCGTCGACATCACGACCGCCATTAGCACCAGTAGTGAATTGTAGATGCTGTTGAATTGGGCCAAAAGGATGATGAACATCAGACCAAGTGCGCCCGCAAAAGCGGTTTGCAAGAACGCACCGGATTCGGCTTGGTCTTCTTGGTCGCCGGTCCACTCCCAATTGATTGAACCGGGCAGGGGATCGGTGTCCAGCCATTCGGTCAGCACAGCAATGCGTTCGTTGGCGTTTAATGGCGCCTCTGTCACGTCGCCCGCGTCCACCAATGCGGTGAGGTCAGTTGATGTGGTGTCACCCAAAAGCGTTTCAACGGCATAACGGTCCATACCAATCGCATCTTCACTGACCACGCGGACAACAGCGACAGCTTCACCGTCAACGACCAAATTGGTCAGTCCTGCCGTCACACCTGCTTTGACGTCAAAATAACGCTGCTGTTCGATACGGTCGATCTGTGCCAGCGATTTGACAGGGGTGCGTGTGATGAAGTTCGAAAGCGGAATGAGCCCCTCGTTGGTGCGGACCTTCAGGCTATCGAGGGTCGACAGTACGCGGTCTTCATCGGGTAGACGGACGCGGATTTCAATTTCCTCATCCGAGGAATCGACCCGCATCGTATCAAGCAAAATTCCACGCGTGACCATCTGCACCATCGCACCGACAGACGCGACATTGGCCCCGTAGCGGCCCGCTTTTTCGACATCGACATTGATCTGCCAGTCGATGCCGGGCAGGGGCAGGGAATCCTCAATCTGAATCAGACCCGGTGTTTGTTCAAACTGCGCGCGCGCAACAGACGTCGCGGCCTGCAGTTCGTCCCAGTTGTCGCCTTTCAGGCGCAGATGCACAGGTTTGCCAGAGGCCGGACCGCGCGCTTGGGCTAGAATTTCAGTTTCGATGCCGGGGATCGTGTTCAACTGCTCTTGGATTTCCGCCAAGACCACATCACCGTCAAGTTCGGCGATACCTGCGCGATCTTCCCATGGGATTGTCTCAAGCTGGACCTGTCCCACGGTATCAACGGGCGTGCTTGCCCCGCTTGCGTCCGTGTTCAGGCCACCGTCACCTGCAAATGAAAACGCGGTAATGACGCCCGGATGGGCCAGCACGATTTTTTCGGCTTGGCGCACCAGATCGTCTTTTTCTTCCAAGGACAGATTGCCGCGCGCGCGGACATAAACGATGGCTTGTTCGGGTTCGGATTCCACAAAGAACTCGACGCCGTTGTTGTTGGCGCCGTAGTAGCCAAAGATCGAAAACACGGTGAAAAGTACTGCGGCAATCGTGACCAATGGCATCACAGGATTGCCCACGATGAAGTGCATGAAATGACCAAAGGGAGAGCGGTGATAGCCTGCTTTGATTGTTTTCTGCTCGCGTTCAATCCGTGCGGCACCAACGGTGATCGACAAAAGAAAGGTACCAACAAGAAACAGCATCATACCCGGAAGGCTGTCGCCGAAACCGCCGGTTTGAACTGCTTCACCGGATAGATAGCCGGGGTTCAGCGTCAGCATCGCGCCCGTAAAGACGACCATGATCGCAGGGACCACCAAGGCCGCGCAAACGACCCAAGGCAGACGTGCGCGCATGGCATCTGATGTGTTGCCAAAGAGGCGGCTCATCCTGCCTGTCACGCCGCCCATGACGGGCAGGTAGATCAGCGCCACAACCAATGATGCGCAAAGAACGAAGATCAAGGTGACCGGCAACATGCCCATGAATTGCCCCGGCACACCCGGCCAGAACAACATCGGCAAGAACGCACAAAGCGTGGTCGCCGTGGACGATATGATTGGCCAGAACATACGTTTGGCGGCTTCGACATAGGCTTCCATCGGGCCAGATCCGTCGCGGATGCGTTTGTCGGCGTATTCGACCACAACAATCGCGCCGTCCACCAACATGCCCACGGCCAAGATCAGGCCGAACATCACGATGTTTGAAATGGTGATTTCCATCACCGCCAGAAGCGCAAAGCACAACAAGAAAGACGTGGGGATTGCAAAGCCAACCAACAACGCAGGGCGCGTACCAAGCGTCGCGAGCACGACGATCATCACCAGTGCAATCGCTGTGAGAACCGAGCCTTCAAGTTGGCTCACCATCGATGCCACGTTGCGTGATTGATCATTGGATGTGCCGACTTGGATCGCGGATCGTAGCTCGGGGGACCAGCTTGCGCGTTCCTCCTCGACGACTTCTTTGAGCAATGCAGTCGTATCAATCAGGTTAAAACCTTTGCGTTTGACGACTTGCAACGCGACGGTGTTCACGCCGTTAAAGCGTGCCGTGCCGCTGCGGTCCTCAAACGTCAGGCGAATAATGGCCAGATCGCCCAGCGTAATCACGCGGTCGCCATTGGTTTTGACAGGCAAGTTATAGACGTCTTGAGGTTCGTTGAATGACGACGGAATTTTAACAGCGAATGTACCTTGCGCGGTTTCGACCTCGCCTGCGGCAATCAACAGGTTGTTGTTGGTGACAACGCCGATCAGTTCGCCTGCAGTAACGTTATATGCCTCGAGCCGCAGAGGATCGATGACAACTTCGAGCATTTCATCGCGTTGCCCGGCAAGGCCTGCCTCAAGCACCGCGTCCATTTCTTCGATGCGGTCCTGCAGGTCTTTGGCAACGCGCAGCAAAGTACGCTCGGGTACGTCACCTGTCAGATTGACGATGATAATCGGGAATTCGGAAAAATTGATCTCGTTGATGGAATACTGGTCTGCGCCGCTAGGGAACTGCGCTTGGGCATTGTTCATCGCGGACCGGATATCAGCAAGGACCTTGGTTTTGTCCCAGCCAAATTCGAATTCGAGTGCGACGCCAGCATAGCCTTCGGCAGCGGTCGCCGACATGGTTTTCAGCCCGTCCAGATCGGACAGTTCGGATTCCATTGGTCGTACCAGCAGTGTTTCACTGTCTTCAGCGGAAATGCCGGGGAAGGGGACAGAGACAAAGATCGCAGGGATTTCGATGTCCGGTTCGCCCTCTTTGGGCAGGCCGACATATGCCATGCCGCCCGCCAAAAGCGAGAGACCGATAAAGGCAAGAACCATGCGGGCCCGAGAGGCGGCCCAGTCAACTAATCCTGTCATCCTTTAGCTTCCGTAAATGTAGGTGTGACGCGCACACCATCTATGACAAATTCTTGGCCGACCGTGATAATATCCACGGTCTCTGGCAGGCCAGTGACCCACACGCCTTGCGCTGTGTCGCGCAATAAGGTGACGGGCATGAATGTGGCGGTATTTTCGGCGCTGACAGTGCGGACACCTAACACACCATCATCGTCCAACGTCAGCGACGACTGTGCAATCAGGTGGGCTGTTTGCCCATCAGAGGCGACCAGAATTTCGGCGGTTTGGCCGTCACTGATGCTTAGATCATCGTTGGCCACTGTGACTTCGACGCGGAATGTGCGGGTCAGCGGGTCAGCGCTGCGCGACAAGAATGTCACGCGGCCGCGAACCTCTTGGCCGCTGGTAAGTCGCGCACCAGCCATGGCGCCGACATTGACTTTGGCCACGTCAGCTTCGGGCACAAATCCTACCAGCTTTATTTCGTTCAACTGAATGATAGTCGCACAGGGTGTGCCCATCTGCATCAGCGCGCCCAATTCGGCAGTGTCCGTTTCCAACAGACCCGAGAACGGCGCCACAATGGTCAGTTTGTCTATCTCGCGGGTCGCTACGGCGACGCCTGCTTGGGCGGCTTCAATGCCGGCTTGTGCTGATGCAACTGCTGACTGCGCGCGCAACACGCCTGCGGTCGCAGCTTCCATTGCGGCCTCGGCGCTGACGACACGGGTTTCAGATGCGAAACCGTCTTCGGATAATTTCTGGGCTGCATTCAGGTTAATCTCGGCTTCGCGAACGCGCGCGTTTGCCTCTAACACACCTGCTTCGGCTTCCGGCACGCGGCCTTGGGCTTCGGCCAATCGTGCGCGTGCTTCGGCAAGGGACGCTTCGCGCGTTCCGGAGGCAAGCCTGCAAACAACGTCACCTGCACCCACGAATGCGCCTTTGCGCAGTGGTTCTGACGTGACCAGACCCGTTGTTTCAGACGCAACAGTGACCTGACGGGCAGCTTCGGTGCGGCCACGCAAAATTACGGCGCTGTCGATTGTTTGTGCAACAGAATGTATCGCGACAACGCCGACTGTCGAATCGCGGGCAGTTGCATCCGGCGTTTCCACCTCTGCCACCAGAGCGGCGGCCTGCATTTCCTCGGTCTGCGCGGGCTGTGCAAAATCAAAGAGGCGATCGCGTTCAAAAACCAACAAATAGAGGCCTGCGGACACCAAAATCGCGGTGAGCACCGGAATGAGTTTCATATCGTTTTTCCTTTGGGCGATCAGCCGCAAAAACGGACTGCGGTGCTATTCTAAAGTCTTTACGGGCTTTGCAGCCCCTTAGATCATAATTTTGTACTAAACCACTTAGTTCACTTTATCGATTTGGTGCCTTTACGGCAAGTCTACAATTCCGCGTGAAAACGGGCATGATTGCAGGGTTTTGCGGCTCTGCTCTTGTTCATTGTGCTGGCTTCACGATATGTACGCCAAGAACAGAATGATAACCTGACAATATTGGGGACTAAGGTGAGCGACACCGACAGTTTTATTAACGAAGTCACCGACGAAGTGCGCCGCGAAAAGTTATTTGGCTATTTGCGCCGGTACGGATGGATCGGTGTAGCTTGTGTGCTTTTGCTTGTGGGCGGGGCGGCGTTTAACGAATTCCGCAATGCCCAAGCGCGTGACGCAGCGCAAGCTACAGGTGATGCGTTGTTATCTGCTTTAGAAGAGAACGACGCCGCTGTCCGTGCTGCCGCCCTTGAGGGTGTTGAAGCACAAGGTAATTCAGCTGCCGTGACTTTGTTGTTGCGCGCCGCGACCCAACAAGAGGCGGGCAATATCGCTGCTGCAAGCGAAACGTTGAACACATTGGCCATCGATCCTGATGCCCCGCAGATGTACCGCGATCTGGCAGCGTTTAAAGCTGCCGTTTTGCCGTCAGATGATACCGCCGCACGCAAAGCCGCACTCGAGGCATTGTCCGCGCCCGGCCTGCCGTTCAGCCTTTTGGCGTCAGAGCAGTTGGCATATATGGCCCTTTCAGAAGGGGACACCGATGCTGCCCTCGCGATTTTGCGCCGCATCGAAGAGGACGCTGCCGTATCGCGTGGCTTGCGCGAGCGCGTCCAGACCATCATGGTTGCTTTGGGCGAACCGATGCCCGAAACTGTTACCCAGTAAAAGCGCAGATTGGATCTGACCGTGACCTTAAAAGTAACGCTTGCCGCAATGTCTTTGGCTTTCTTGGCAGCCTGTGGCGAAGATGACCTGATTTTGCCAGGCGAGCGGTTTGATGTTCGCGAAACTGCGGTTTTTGAAAATCAAGTTGCACCGCTGGCGTTGCCTGCAGCCCAAGTCAATACGGCTTGGGGGCACCGCAATGGCAATCCAAGTCATAGCATCACACATCCTGCACTCGGGACTGATCTAAGCCCTGTATTCGTTGTGGATATCGGGGAAGGTGACAGTCGCCGTGCGCGGATCACGTCGCATCCGGTTGTTGCTGGCGGGATCGTTTATACGCTCGATTCCCTTGCTTTGGTGACTGCAACCACGGTTGATGGTGCGGCTTTGTGGTCGCGTGATTTGACCCCTTCTGGTGGTGACCGCGGCGATGCGACTGGTGGCGGTATCTCTGTCAGTGGTGGTCAGGTTTACGTCACAACCGGCTACGGCGAAATTTCGGCGCTTGATGCGTCCTCAGGTACAACCGCATGGGTCCAAGACCTAGACGCACCTGCCAATGCGGCCCCCACTGTGCGCGGCGATCTGGTCTATGTTGTGGCGCGTGATAGCACCGCTTGGGCGCTTGATATCAACAATGGTCGTGTGCGCTGGCAGCAAGCTGGCGTTCCATCGACTGCAAACTTTGGCGGTGGGGCATCACCTGCGGCCAGTGGCGAATTTGTCGTTTTCCCGTTTCCGTCGGGTGAAGTGCTAGCGACATATCCTTTGGGCGGTATTCCGCGTTGGACAACTGTCGTTTCCGGCGACAGGGTTGGCAGTGCGGCATCCGTGATTAGCGATATCGCAGGTGATCCGGTGATTTCAGGCGACCGCGTCTACATTGGCAACTTTGGCGGGCGCACTGTGTCGATTAACCTCTCTGATGGCACCCGCGACTGGACAGCCGCAGAAGGGGCAATCAGCCCAATCTGGCCGGTTGGCAATGCGGTGTTCTTGATAAATGATATCAACGAGTTGACGCGACTAGACGCAAGTTCTGGCACGCCGGTTTGGCGCGTCCAATTGCCGACTTTCGAAGGCGGCGAACGCACGCGCAATCAAAGCAGTATCTTCACGCATTTCGGGCCTGTTTTGGCCGGTGGGCGGTTGATCGTGACGTCCTCTGACGGGGTGATCCGCCAGTTTGATCCAACCTCTGGTGCGTTGATTGGACAGATCGCATTGCCCGGCGGTGCAGCCTCTGGACCGGTCGTCGCCGGTGAGACACTTTATGTCTTAAGCAAAACAGGTCAATTGCACGCTTTCCGTTGACATAGAATTGGTGTAGCGGCGCAGGTCTAGACCCGTCAGGAGCATATCATGAGTTTTACCCTAGCAATTGTGGGGCGTCCGAATGTGGGCAAATCCACCTTGTTCAACCGTTTGGTTGGCAAGAAGCTGGCCTTGGTCGATGACCAGCCGGGGGTGACCCGCGACCTGCGCGAAGGCGAGGGACGCATCGCGGACGTGCGTTTCACCGTGATCGACAGTGCTGGTCTGGAAGAAGCGACCGACGACAGCCTGCAAGGCCGTATGCGCCGCCTGACCGAACGTGCGGTTGAAATGGCCGATGTCTGTCTGTTTATGATTGATGCCCGTGCGGGTGTTTTGCCTGCTGACCAAGTCTTTGCGGACATTCTGCGCAAAAAGAACGCCAATGTGATTCTTGCCGCCAACAAAGGCGAAGGCCGCGCGGCTGACGCCACCATCCTTGAGGCTTACGCTTTGGGACTGGGCGAACCGATCCGCATCTCTGCCGAACATGGCGAAGGTATGGGCGAATTGATGGATGTCTTGCGTCCAATTTCAGATGCGTTTGCCGAAAAAGCTGCCGCTGATGCGCCCGACGTCGATGTCGATGTAGGCGAAGATGACGAAGACGCGCCACGTGTTCCTACCAAAGCAAAGCCATTGCAAATTGCTGTTGTTGGTCGTCCAAACGCGGGAAAATCTACGCTGATCAACAAGATCATCGGTGAAGAACGCCTGCTGACTGGTCCTGAGGCGGGCATCACACGTGATGCGATTTCCGTGCAGCAGGATTGGGACGGCGTCCCTATGCGAATCTTTGATACTGCGGGCATGCGTAAAAAGGCGAAAATCCAAGAGAAGCTTGAAAAGTTATCGGTTTCTGACGGTTTGCGCGCGGTAAAGTTCGCCGAAGTCGTTGTTGTTCTGCTGGATGTCGAAATCCCGTTTGAACAGCAAGACCTGCGCATTGCCGATCTGGCCGAACGTGAAGGCCGCGCTGTCGTGATCGCTGTCAATAAATGGGATACTGAGGACGACAAACAAGACAAGCTCAAGGAGCTGCGTCAAAGCTTTGAACGTCTGCTGCCGCAGTTGCGTGGCGCACCTTTGGTGACTGTCTCTGCCAAAACGGGCAAGGGCCTTGATCGGTTGCAGCAAGCAATCATGCGCGCCCATGACGTATGGAACCGTCGGATTTCAACGGCGAACCTGAACCGTTGGCTGATTGGTATGCTCGAACAGCACCCGCCACCCGCACCGGGCGGCAAGCGCATCAAGATGCGTTATATGACCCAAGTCAAAACGCGCCCGCCTGCGTTTGTTGTGATGACATCGCATCCTGACATGATGCCCGAAAGCTATAAGCGTTATCTTGTCAACGGCTTACGCGTCGACTTTGATATGCCTGGCAC
>RCNC010000634.1_pt1 | contig 22658 bp, 24 predicted proteins | sample 2041301 | NCBI WGS metagenome assembly RCNC01 (sample SAMN09708231, study PRJNA481090) | Marine sediment metagenome, whole genome shotgun sequencing project. | biome: marine sediment; feature: ocean; material: sediment; isolation source: Sewage treatment plant 13A marine sediment (STP13A) ...
CCTCCGGTAAAATTTTTCGAAAGCCTTGATCTCGACCCAATTTGCCTATTTCTGGACGGACACTACTTACAGTCGGTTTACCCTAAAAGGCATGGGATTTCAAACCACTGCTTTAACATTCGGTCATTTGGGTGCTGGGTGGGATGAAAAAACAGGTATCGGGTGAACGTGGTGATGAGCGAGCCGGGATCCGCCCAATGGAGTAAATGCGTTAGTGGAATCCACCAATGAGGCAGTCCGCAGAAAAAAGCCGGTGGAGGATTGAATGAATCCTCTACCGGCTTAGATTTAGACAACCATTGAACCAGTCCAATCACAGGATCGACAGCACCTACTGACCGGGAACGTATGGAACGTCCAATCCCCACCATTGTTGGTCAATTGATTTTTGCAGATCTTCGCTCGAAGCATTATCCGGGCCGAACAAGCTGAATTTCATGTGATCCCAGTTTTTGTACAATTTATCGTGCTGCAAATATTCTGACCTGCTCATTAAAGAAGATTGACTGCAACTCACCAAAAAAAGCACCATAAAAATCAGAACAACTAATTTTTTCATCTCCTCATCCTCCTTTTTAAGTTCAAGTATCGATCGAACAACGGGAACCCCTAAACGCAGGTATAATATGCAATTGCTGTTAAATGTCAAGAATGACAATTTTTTGTCACCGCAGGTGCCCAGAAATGGCAAATCCGATTTCAATTTCCTTCAGCAATCATTTAAAAAATTGTAATCGTTGGTTATTTTAGTTTTTTGCATTGGTCTGAAATTTGCTTTATCCAGACTATGAATGACCTGACAAAGGATCTTAGTCACGAGCCGCCGATGCAAAATCTTCAAAAAATGATAAATTTTAGCCGATCCATCCTGTTGGTGGGTTTGCTCGGTCTTTTCGTTTCCGGCTGCACCTACTCCTCGGAGCGGCTTCATCCCGAATTCCCAAACTATCGGCAGGCCATGGGCGTGATGCTGGTGTTGGTGCCCGAAATCGGCATTTTTGAACAAATGCCCGATGGCAGCCGGCTTTTTCAGGATATCCAGAGCCAGGAAGCGCAACGCAAGGCGCAACAATCCATTGTCCGGCAACTGCAGGAGCGTCACTATGCGGTACAAACCGCCGACGCCCAGACAATGCTTTCATCAGAACTTCTGAGTGTGACGTCCCTTTTCAGATCCGTGAACCGTTCCATCCAGTTGCACACTTTCGGACCTCAACTCTATCCGGCCAAATTAAGCGCCTTTGAATACAATCTGGGACCAGTGGCCGAAATCCTGAAGGCCAACCGGGCAGACGGCCTGGTTCTGGCCCTTGGACATCAAACCACTTCCGTCCAGCCCACCAAAAACTGGCTCAGCATCGCCGTTGTCGAGCCAGAAGGCCGTATTATCTGGTACGGCCTGCAGGGAGACCACAAAAAATTCGATCTTCAAACCGCCGAAGGTATGACAGCACTGGTGGCAACCACATTGGCCAACTTCTGTGAGCAAGGTTCATGACACCTCAACGGTTCGTGATGGCATTGATGATTTTGCTGCTGACATTGGCGACGCCGGTGATCGCGGCGCATGCGGCGGCGCCAGACCAGACAACCCGTTTGTGGCGGCTTGCCGCGCAGGAACAAGCGGCGCTTGAACAGCGCGGTGTCGTCCTGCACGATGCGTCTTTGTCGAGTTATCTGCAAACGGTGGCCGAGCAGCTGTGGGAACAGGTACCCACCGATTTAAATACACCGACCGTTAACGTTGTCATGGATCCCCGGATGCAGGCCTATGCTTACCCCAATGGGTATTTTTTTCTGTCTACCGGCATCCTCAACCGGGTAGAAAACGAAGACCAACTGGCCATGATCCTCGCCCACGAGATGGTTCATTATCTTCGCCAGCACACCGCCGCGCTTTACGATCATTTTCAAATGACCTCCCCTAGCACCGGGTTACCGTACGCCGATCAGAGTCGGGCGGCGGGTGAGCTGGCCATGAAACAAAAGATCGATGCCGCCGAAAACCAGGCCGACGATGAAGGGCTGGCAATACTCAAAGCAGCCGGTTATTGCGAAACAGAAGTACTGTCCCTCATGTCCAACCTTTTAAACAGCCTGCAGGATCAGGGGTCGGCTGAGACAGTAGGACGGCTGGAAAGCCGCCTTAAAACGATGAAGACCCATATCGGCCAGACCCGGGACCGCGTTTCCTGCAGGTCGGGAACCGATGGCGACCCAGATCTTTTCCTTAACCGCATTGCGCCGGCCATGATGGCCAATGCACAGGCCGCGCTCACTTGCGGTGACTGGAACCAGGCGGATCAAAGTATCTCCAAGTTTCTGGCGCTGAAACCGGATGATGCCCACGCACACTATATCAAAGGGGAGGTCCTGCGCAGACGAAACGATGGCGATGGAAAAAATCAGTGTATTGGATCGTATTTAAAGGCCCTGAAAATCGATCCGGCGTTCCCATCGGCCCATCGTGCCCTTGGCGAGCTTCATTTTAAGGCCGGCCGGTTTCAGAGGGCCAAACCCTATCTCGAAGCGTTTCTCAGCCTGGCTCCCCAGGACGGTACAAAAGAATTTATAAAAGGATATCTGCGTCAATGTCGGGATTAAACATCAACAGACCCGTGATCGTCGTCTGGGTTATGGCGACACTGATGCTTACCGCCTGTGCCGGACCGTGGAATACGGCCCCGGTTCAACTCAGCGAGCCACACTGGTCGATCACATCTCCCGAGGGATGGATGCATCTGAACACGCAGGAATCGGAAATGCTGTCCAAGGATGGTCCCTATCTGGAGTATATTCTGATTCAATCGCGGTCACTGGCACAAGGGTTCCGTTTTACGCGTCAAAAACTGGGACCTGATATGCTGCCCCATGAAGCCGCCCAGGTAATAACCGACAACATGCGTTCCGATCCGCTGATCCGGCAATTGCGTTGGCTGGCCAGCGAACCGGCCATGGTAGGCGGTCATGCCGGTTTCAGGCTGATTTACAGCTATCAGGATCCATATGGTGTAACCATCAAAACCATTTATTACGGCGTTATTTTGCCGAACCAGTTCTTCAATTTACGATACACCGCTGCCCAGCGCTATTACTTTGAAAAAGAACTGCCTGCCTTTAATCAGGTATTCGACAGCCTCCGGTTCGTTACGGATTTGAGTTCATGACCGCCGGCAAGAGCGCCTGACTCTCCGGTATTGTCAAAATTTCAACATTTTCATTCATTTATACCATCCCATCGAACAGGACGCGCTTCATGCTAAACTCATGGCGCAGAGTCCGGAAAACCTTGATCAGATCGATCTAAAGGAAAATATTCGACGCATTTTGAAAACACCGCGATTAGATATCAGGTCATCGAAGTGAGTTTGGGAAGAACAGAGAGCTAAGCCGATTGTTGAAGACGGTGTGTGTCCAGGGCCTTGTGCAGCGTTTTTACGGCCAGTTGGATGCAGTGGTGTTTTTTTACGGGGATTTCCTGCAGTACCTTGTAGACGGTACCGTCATCGATGGATCGGGCATAATCCAAATCCTTGCCCTTGATCAGATCCACGACCGCCATGGCGGCGGATATGGCTCCCGCACATCCCATGACCTGGTATTTCGCATCACCCACCACACCATTTTTCATCTTGATGTAAATACCCATGGTGTCGCCGCAGGTGCCAGTCATCTCCGAGGTGATGTCCGCATCGGGAATCTGACCCATGTGCGGTTTGTCAATGTAGTAGTTGATGGCCGTTTTGGAATAGCCGGATGCGGTCAGCATTTCTTCAATGGTATTGGTTTCAGCTGACGTTGCGTCCTGGATTGATGTCATGTCCCGTTCCTTCACAATCATAGTAATGGTTACTTATGGAAATGAAACGAATAAACCTTTCTGCTATCAGTGTCAAGATTTGGCCATAAATTAAGGAGGATCATATCCCGATTAGTTGTAGTTAATTAAAACATAGGCTATCTCCAATTGAGCAGGCGTGATCCCAGAGGGTCCAAGGATTCAAGGGTTCGAGTGAAATGATAGAGAATTACAAAGAATGGTTCTGTTTGCGAATTGGAAACACAGATATTAATAGCAGGGGATTTAGACTTACTTGAAAAATGTGAATTGGGCACACTAAAAAAAGACCTATCAGAAATCGAAAGAATGTTAAAAGCGCTGATAACGTCTATAGAAAACAGACCCTTGAATCCTTGACCCCTTGAATCCTTGACCCCTTGAATCCTTGGACCCTCTTCTCCAACTAAATTGGAGAAGAACTATTAAGGACAAACCTGATTGCGAAAAGCAAACCGATCACCACAAAGCTATATTCCCCACGATAGGGTTGCCGGGTGAAGATCGGTTTCAGGCTTGTCAAAAGCGGCAAAAGTCGATAACAGTTCGATTAGTCGATCCCCTGACAACAGGACGAATAACCGACTTGAAAGGTTGATTCCATGAACTGCCGGCGAACCGTTGGGTTTTTATTATTGATTGGGCTGGCCCTGTGGGGCTGCAGCGGGGTTCAGCCCCCATCCAATGCGGCTTGGATTGCCCAGCCTGAATTTGTTGAAGTGGACAATCATCTGCTCACCGCCAGGATCACGCCTCAAAAAGGGGAATACCCCTACTATGCCTTTTTTCTTCTCACGCTGACGAATAAAAGCTCCGCAGACCTGATTGTCGATTGGAATGCAAGCCGGTATCTTTTCAACGGCAGGCCTCAAGGGGTGCTGGTGTTCGAAGGCATAGATCCGGCAGCGGTAAAAAACGCAAGGGTTCCGTCGGAAACAGTGGCACCCGGAGCTGTCTTTACGCTTGAAATCATGCCCATGCGGCTGATTGCCTGGAGCCCGATCAAAGAGAATACGGCAGGAGACCGGAGCATTTCCGCCGGGATGCTGCCCGTCGGGGAAAATGGCATCCACCTGGCGGTTCGGCACGAGAACGGACACATCACCATCCCCCTGTCCGTGCGCATTTTCAGAGAAGGCTCCCCCTGAGCCTTCCTGACAGATCGCCCTTGTACGCACATCCGGCCGCTTCAGCCAGGGTTCAATGCATCACGCACGCAGACGAAGACGCTCCTGGTCCAGAATGCGGTTACCGATGCGGGTCACCAACTTCAATCCCAAACCGGTGTCATCCTGTCGAACCACTTTGCCGGTGACCTTCACCGGCGACCGGCTGGGAAAAGCGATGACACCCCGAACAATGCGCGAACCGACCATGGCAGCATCCGATTCCAGGCGCATGCCTGCGGTGCTCAGGTCAAGAATGGGAATCGTACGACCGTCAATGGAAAGCAGGGGGCACTGGTCGACCGGGTAGATGACACGATGGTGTTGCCGCCGCTCAGCATTTGGATCGGCGGCACCTGGTAATGCATCCCCGCTATCATGGCCCGGCATCGGATCGCGTTTTCTGGCATTGAAGGATGCCTCGATTTCCAGCAAGTCGGACATGATCTGCTGCCGGGCAATCGATTCCCCACCCACATTCTGAGTTGAGGGGAAACGATCGTCAGACACTGCGGCTGGCTGGATATCCACGTCGACATCCTGATCTTCAATCGCTGCGGTGGTGCGCTGGAACATCCTCATCCGGCTGCGGGTCTCTACCAGGGTGTGGGTCAATGCTTTCAGCCGAACCTTTTCCTTTTCCAGACAGTCTTCGGCACAAACCGCTTCTGCGGCGGCTGTCTCTTCTGATTTTTTGACACGGCTGGCCTTTTTTCGGGCCTTGTCCGCTTCAGCGGCGGCATTCTTGGCCGCCTGCCTGGCCGCGACGACCCGGTCCCGGGCCTTTTCCGCCACGGCAATAGCGTCCTGCATGGCCCGCTTGGCTTCGATCTCCAGCAGCATCGCCCGGTTTTTTGCTGACGTGGCGGCGACGACGGCAGTCAGACTTGCCTGCCTTGCCCGTTCATATCGACGGTTGGCCGCATCCAGCCCCGTCGTGGCCGATTCCACAGCCTGTTGGACAACCGGAAGCGCCGATTCCGTCTGCTGCATCCGCCGGGATGTAATTGAGATGGCATCTTCCACGGTTCGGGTATTCGGCTCGGACAAGGAGGGGACGTCGCCGGGAGACGGATTATTATCCGCCTCAGCGGACACGTTGAGGATCACGTGAAGGTCTGTCGATGAGTGCCCATCGACGACCGACGATCGGGATGGCGCGATTGACAACGCTGGCACATTTTGAGAATTCCGGTCAGATAAATAGGCCACCGCTTTTTCATAGGCACAGACCAGCAGGTCCAAGTCCTCCTGCCGGTCTCCACGATCTCCGGCACCGGCATCCTGATGAAACAGGTCGATCATCTGGTGGAGATAGGCATATGCCTGGTTGGCGTCATCGACGGTGGCACCCGGCGGCAGATCCAGCAGCTTCAGGCTCGATTCCAATCCCATATCTTCCTTTCCTTTAAAAAACAGCATAGCAGCCCCACGTGGGTCGAGTCATCGTTTGAACGACAAGGAGTATCGGATACCGGGACTACAAGTTCCGTGCCACAGGAATGGATTGTTCCGGGGAAGAAAACGACCGGTTTTTAACATGAACGGAAGGCAGCGGCCATGAACGGACGCTGTTCGGTGTCAAATAGATGGCAAGAGAGTCAAAAAAGCGGGACCGGTCAGGTCACCCACACCGACAGTCTGCTGACGGGTCAAAGGGGTCAGGGAATGCGTTCATAGGTTTCAAGGCTGTGCTCGCCGGGAAAAGTCAGAGTCAGTCGTTCACCCGCTTGGATGACCCTGGCATCGATGGTCTCGGTCTCCTCTCCGCCATGCCGGATCTCGAACCTGATGCCGTCTGCCCCCATCAACCGGTAATTACCGGAAACGGGCATGCCCTGGTTATCAACGGCATGGAACACGCCATCGGCGGCGAATCTCACGCTGGCGGTCCCATCCACAGCCTTCCAGTTCCCCACAATAGTTGGCCCGGAAGCACAGCCATAAGCGACCATGGCCATCACGATCAGGGCAATCAAGTGCCTGCAGCGACAAGGTATGCGACAAGAGATGATATTCATTGAGGGCTCCCTGTTAATTTCATCGGGTGTGGTGAGGTTAATTGGAAGCATTAGGAAAATCAATGGAAAAGCTTGATACCGCTTGCCAACTTGACAAGAATCGTCGTGGCTGTTAATCAAAAATGTTGTACGTATTGTGACAACAAAAGGACCTGACATGCAGAAATCTTATAATCTGGTCAACATCGGCCTGTCTGACTATGCGATACACACCTACCTGTCACTCCTTCAACACCATCCCGTCAACGGATCTCAGTTGAGCAAACAGTCGGGAATCCCCCGCGCGAGAATTTACGACATCCTGCGCACGTTGAAAAAGCACGGCTTTGTGGCGGAAGCCAGCAAAGGCATATTCGTTCCACTGCCGCCCGATGAGCTGATCAAACAATTGCGGAGGAACTATGAAGCGGACCTCCATCGTTTCGAAACCCTGGCGAAAGAAATCCAGACGCCTGCCGACCATGACTTCATTTGGACCGTCTCCGGGTATCAGCGGGTCATGGACAAGGCCAGGGAAATGATCGATGGCGCCCGTAAAGAGATCTACATCCGCCTTTTCCCACAGGAAACCGAAACACTGGTGCGGTCCCTGAAAAAGGCTGAGAAAAGAGCGGTGCCGGTGAAATGCATTTTCATGGAGCCGTTTCCAAAAACCTTTGCCATTCAGGTGATACACCCGCAGCATGAAGAGGTGGAACGCAACCTGGGCGGGCGCTCCTTTGATCTGGTGGTGGACAAGGAGGAGTTTATCGGCGGCATGTTCACCACCGAAGACACAGAAGCGTGCCGGATCAACTGGGGCCGCAACCGATGGTTCGTCACTGCCGGCCGGGACAGCCTGCGGCACGATTTCTTTCACTACTTCCTATATAAGACCCACACGCTGCAAGAACCGCTGGATGAAAATGAGAAAAGGCTCTACGAAATTATTTTAAATGACATGTAGGGCTGTTCTGGCTTCAAACCGCTGCCTTCAGTCGTCAGGCAGCAGCGATGAACCGTGATGACGCCTGAAATGCGTGGAGGCGTATTTTTCCAGCTTCCACTGGGGCACGCCGCAGGCCGGGCAGACCCCCTTGAACCACTTGTTGCGCAGCCATCGGGCCGCCCGGCTATTTCTGGAGTTGTTGACCATGAAGGTTTTGTTGCAGTGGGTGGTAATGCGGGCCTGGTCACCCGTGATTTCGATGGCCTTGATGCCGTGCAACAGCCCTTTGCGCGACGGCCAGATCTTGATCTTATCGATCAGCCGGAACAGCTCCACCCGTTTGCGATAGAAGCGTCGCTTGGGCGGCTTGGCTGAGGATGGGCTGTCGTTCATTCAGATCCTCCATGATGTGCTGTCGGGTTCAAGGACACCGGTCGCTCATGTACGATGCGTGCGGCTTGGCAGGCCATGGTCGCCACGCCGATCTGCAAAGGGTCGTGCAAAATCCGGTCGGCCAGCTTCTCCCGGGCGCGGGGGGTGACACCGATAGGCATCCCCGGAGCGGCGACATGGGTGTTGGCTGTGACGTGACGCGCATGAATCACTTCCGTTGCATTGGTGGCATCCACGATGAGATGATGGGTCGACAACGCCTGTTCCAAATCAGGGCCCACCTGGAGGTCCGTTTGGAACGCACTCCGTGCCCATCGGGACAGGTTCTCGGCCTTTTCTGCCGCCTGATCGACCACACAGACTCTCGACTTGCGCTTCAACAACACTTCGACCGCCCAACGCCCCACGGGTCCACAGCCGATCACCAGCACGCCTTTGCCGTTCAGGCCGCCGGCCATCAGATCGAGGCCGGCCACAAATCCATTAGCCGTGGCGCGGGAATTGTCCACGGTTTTTCCCTGGCGGGGGCAAAAGGCCACGAAACGGTCGTCATCGGCAGCCAGGATCACCTGGGCCCCCATGTCCAGGGCATAGGCAAAACCGGCCACATCCGAACACCCGGGAATCATTGCATCGAAACCTAAATGCAAGAGGATACCACAGACCGCCTCAGCAAAACCGGAGATGACGCCAAGGCCGCTGTGAATGGGCACTACGGCCATTTTAATCCCCGGGGCAAGGCGTTGAAGATGACCCTCATCCTCAAGGCCCGACGCCCAGGCACCGATTCCTAGGAGGGTCCGCCCGGTGACCGAGACCAATTGTCGATCGTACTGGACCAGCTGGGCACGGATTCCTTCGATGTCGTCTACAGTCAGCCGGGTCATGCAGTGTCTCCCGGACCGCGGTCTACGATTTTCTCAAGGTTGAAACGACGCTGGATCGATGCCAGCACACGGTTGCGTTTTTCCGCGGCGCGCTGTCGGGTATCGCCGGTTATGATCAGTGTGGCCACCCATGCGGGTGTCCCTTCCCGGTAACTGGTGATGGCCTCGTCGGCCCCAAAAAACCCGGGCACCCGGTCAAGGGGTCCCGCATCGGCCATGATATGTTCGCCTTCGACGACAATTTCCCGGGGTGTGACGCGGATATGTTCGAGAATGGCGCCCCTGACAGACGCGGACGCCCTCAACGGAGACGGTTTTCCGGACAGAAAGAGGTCGGCCAGCAACTCGAACATGTTGCGTCCCGTGGAAGCGAATACGCACAAAGGCGTCTGGCTGGGAAACCGGGCATCGATCTCCAGCACCTTGAAGCGCCCGTCGTGAAGGATCACTTCCACATCCATCAGCCCCATAAGCCGGATGGCCTCGGCAATTTCAACGGACAGCGTCTCGATTTCACTGATCTGCCGGTTGGTCAATCGGCACGGTGCAGCAACCGCCTTGCAGTCGTAACGGGTGTCCATAAACAGCTGAGTGATCTGAAGCGGCACGTAGTTGCCCGGCCTGCCGATCAGCTCCAGGGAGAAGGACGGCCCCTGAAGATACTGCTGGAACACCCACCCATCATCCGGAAACCCCTTCGGGAACCGTGCCTCGGCATCACCTGGGCGTTTCAGGATCACCACCCCGTCGCTGCCGCTGGCATGGCTGGATTTGGCCACCACCGGGAACCCGCACTGGGGCCACGGTTCGGGAGCGGGAATCCCGAGGGATGCAAACAACCGGTCCGAGTCGATTTTGGAACTGGAGACGGCATAGGCCGCCGGGTCGAATGCAATCGGAACCCGCCGATCCCGGCACCATTCCACCAGACTGACCAAGGCCGCCTGATCCTCCAGGGCGGGAATCACCAGGTCAACGGTCTTCAATGCATCGTCTAAAGTGGACCCTTGTCTGACATCCAACTGCAGGAACCGGTCGCACAGCCGACGGGCCGGAACATGGGCTTTTCGGTCGACCAAAAGCGTCCGCCAACCGGCATGGTGGGCCAGGCAGGCCAGTTCCACCCCTTGAAGCCGGCCGCCGATGATGGCTGCTAACATGCCTTGGCCAACCTGCGATCATGAAAGCAGGCAATCCGTTTTCGTTCAGCGATCCAGTTCCGATATTGATCAGCCGTTGCCGGCTGGAGCCCGCAGGTGCGCAGTATCGGTGCAATGCCTTTCACACTGCGCCGGCCGTCTTCAATATCCAGCGCGCTTTGGGCCACACCAGCCAGTCCCTGACCCGGAGGAACCAGCGAGGTCACCACATTGGCACCGGCTTCCAACCGCAGTCTCAGGCCGGCCAGCCCATCCACATCCAGTGAGGCCGGGATGAGCAGGCCGGGAAAAGCGATGCGCATAAGGGCGATGGCGATACATTCCCGCAGGGAGGATGCAGGTGGGTAGTCTGTCATGGGGGTCCCTGCCTGGGGAACGAAGGTCATCACCCGCACCTGATCTGCACCCAGGCGGGCCATGGCGTTAAATGAATTGACCAGGTCACGCGAGGTTTCACCCACACCGCAAAGCAGCCCCTCCTCGACGAGCATGCCTCTGGCTTTGGCCGCCACCTTGCTCCGGCAGCGGGCCTCGAAGCTTTGCCCCACACGAAGCTGATCGAAAAGCTGTCGGTTGTGGGTCTCCTGGTAGCAGGCGTACCAATCCGCGCCGGCTGCGGCAAGCCTGTCGAGAACCGCGTCAGGAACCACACCGACGGAAGCCATCACCGGCAGGTCGGTATCCGCTCTGATGGATCTTACCGTGTCGATCACTGGGTCAAAGCCGTTCTCATCATCCGTGAAAAAACAGGGGTCTTCACCGGCGGTCAGGTCGATGAGATGGACGCCCGATCGGGCCAGTTGTCGGGAGGAATCGGTAATCTCGGCCCGGGTCTTGCGGTATCGGACCGCTCGGGTGTTTGTCTTGCGGTAGAAACAGAAGCTGCATCGATTGCGGCAGTGGGTGCTGATGTACAAGAACCCATAGAGAAAAACCCTGTTGCCGAAATGGCGCTCGCGTTGCTGTCTGGCAGCAGCAAACAGTTTTTCCAGCAGGCTCGGTGCCGGTGAATCCAGCAACCGGATCATGGCTGCCCGTGAAATGCCGGCGCTGTCCGCCGCCTTTTCAACGATGGCCTCAAGCCCTCGCCGTCCATGACGATACGCGCGGATAACCGTTGCCAAATGATCGTTGTTCACGTTGGTCTGACCTTATCTTGTCATATGTTGATGAATTCGAAAAAAGTCCCATTTCAGACGAGTCGCAAAAAGTTCGAGATCAAGGCTTGCGAATCCCGAGGAATGAGGCGTACTTATGGTACGCTGCAGTGACGAGGGATGAAGCGTAACGCAGATATCGGACTTTTTGCGAACCCGTCAAATGTTCAGGCGGATACCATCCAGGTAGGAGATGCTCCGGCCGAAACGGGACAGATGGGCGCCACCCTCGGCGGCCATGAGCAGACGCTCCAGCCCAAAACCGATGCCCACCCAGGTATCGGTAATGCGCCAGGCCCGGTCAAGGGGATGGGGGCCCATGGCGCCGGAACCCAGTTCCAGCCCGTCGGCGTCGGATACCACGTCAATGGTTTCACCATATACCGCCGACCTCTCCGATTCCAATCGATAGCCGTCGATACCTGCGCTGTCCATGATCAGGGCGGCAAGATCTTCCAATCGCTGCCGGCGCTGGTCTTCCGGCAATCCGAATTCGCAGAGGTTCAGCATGGTAAACTCGGCGGCATGCCTGGTGCCCTCGGTCTCTTTGCGAAAGCAGGGGCCCACTTCAAAGACCCGGACCGGCTTGGCCCACAAACGCAACAGGTCCTTGACTACATAATAAAGGTGGGGGGCCAGCATCGGGCGCAGGCATTTATCCCTGTCGACCCAATAGACCTGCTGGAACAGGGGGTGTTCGGCCGTGATGGACATCCTGGCCAGCAGCCCCCTGGACATCAGCACCGGGGTGGATATCTGAACAAATCCGTGGGACACCAGCGTTTCAATCAGAACGGTCTCCAGCCGGCACAACCGGGGCCGCCGGGCGCCGTTGCGCAGATCGTCAAGGTGACGGCGATGGGCCGCGACCCGCTCTTTTTCCAACGTCTGGAATGCCCGGTTACGCCGGACGGTATCGTCGAATGTCCGAGCCAGGGTCGCAGCGTCCACATCCAGTTCCACCAGACGCTTACTTTGGATATCCGTCCAGTTAAGGTTCAAAGTTCGTCGCCGCCCCTTTACCCGGCCGTGGGTCTTCTGATTTCAACCAGTAGTGTCCAAAATACCCGGTTTTCCATAGCTTCCTAATCCGGAAAAACCGGTGCTGTTGAAAAGGCGTAGGCCGTAAACAACAAATCACAAGCACCAAATTTTAAGTAAACTCCATTGAATCCGCGAACGGTTACCAATGGCGGGGAGTCCCGGAGTCGCACCGAGCTACGTGGATTTAGAGTCCACGCGATCACCTGTCGATCCACCCCCCGAAAATGGCGGTACCGTTTCACACCTTTAACCGTTTTTCAACCCATATGAATCGAATGGTCGCGGGTCTGAATTTTCTTGACACCATTCCACCGGACTGATAATTGTTGTCCTATTTATGGCAACAAATTACGGCAAGTTATAAACCCCTCTATTTAAAAATTAATTCTTTTCCGTCCGGTCTGTTGACCAGGACAAACGGGACCGTATGGGGGATCCGATCATGAAGCAGATATTGATATTGGGTGCCGGCCTGGTGGCACGACCTGCGGTTCGTTACCTGCTCGAAAAAAGCGGGCTGCAGGTGGTTCTGGCCGATCAGGCGGTGGACAAGGCCGAAGCCATCATCGCGGGGCATGTCAACGGCAAGGCCGTTCGCATGGACGTAAAAGACCAGACTCTGCTGGCACAGCAGGTCTCGAAGGCCGACATTGTGGTCAGCCTGCTGCCATGGACCCTGCATCCGGTCATCGCCCACCTCTGTCTGACCCACGGCAAACACCTGGTCACCGCCTCCTATGTAAAAGACGAGATGCAGGCCCTCGACACGCCGGCCAAGGAAAAGGGCCTGATCTTTCTCAATGAGGTGGGTGTGGACCCGGGCCTGGATCACATGTCGGCCATGCAGATCATCGATAAGGTCAAAAAGGACGGCGGACGCATAGATAGTTTCTTCTCCTATTGCGGCGGTCTGCCGGCGCTGGAGAGCAACAATAACCCGTTGGGTTACAAGTTCTCCTGGAGCCCCGAGGGCGCCATGCTGGCGGCGACCAACGACGGGCGCTACATGGAACACGGCAAGGTGATCGAGGTGCCCGGAGACGAATTGTTCAGGCATTACTGGCTGAAAAGCGTTCCCGGCGCCGGCGTCTTCGAAGCCTACGTCAACCGCGACACCCTGCCCTATCTGAAAATTTACGGCATCGAGGATGCCACAGGCATCTATCGCGGGACCCTGCGCAACATCGGCTACTGCGAAACCTGGGATTTCATCAAGCAGTTGGGACTGCTCAATCAGAAGATGAAGTTCGATTTTGATGAAGTCAGCCCCCGCGAGGTGCTGACCAACATCGTCAACTGCCGGGGAAAGGATCTCCGGGCGGGCGTATCCGCCTACCTCAACATTCCGGAACACTCCCTGACCCTCAAAAAACTGGAGTGGCTGGGGCTGCTCTCGGACCGCAGGTTGAAAATCGGCACGGCATCGGTCTTCGAGATGTTCGCCCATACCCTGAAAAACCGTCTGGTGTACGACGAAGGCGAAATGGACCTGCTGGTGATGCACCACGAATTCGAAGCCATCTATCCCGACCTGCCCCGCCAACGCATCCAGTCCACCCTTATCGACCGTGGCATACCCGGGGAGGACAGCTCCATGTCGCGCACCGTGGGATACCCGGTAGGCATCGCCGCCAGCCTGCTGGCCCAGGAGAAGATCACCCTGACCGGTGTGCTCAGGCCGATCCATCCACATATCTATGAACCCATCCTGGCGGAATGCCAGCGCATGGACATCTGTTTCAAGGAACAGAGATCCGACCTGGATTCCGACGAACGCAGTTATTGGGGAGATTGATGATCATGAAAACACTGTTGATTCGTGCCGAAGACAAAAACCGCTGGGAGCGCCGCGCGCCGGTCGTACCGGCAGACCTGGAAACGATCCTGAGCGACACCGGCGCTAAAGCCTTCGTGGAGAAATCGGACAAGCGGTTTTTCAGTGAAGACCAATACACGGCCGCAGGGGCCGTCGGCTGCGAGGGCATGGCGGATGGGGATGTCATCATCGGCGTGAAAGAGATTCCCCTTGAAAAACTTTTAGCGGACAAGACTTATCTCTTTTTCTCCCACACCATCAAGGGCCAGTCAGACAACATGCCCCTGCTGCAAAAAATCATCGACAGCGGGTCCACCCTGATCGACTATGAAAAGATCACCGATGAAAAGGGCCGCCGCCTGATCTATTTCGGCCCCTATGCCGGGGATGCCGGGGCCATCGACATCCTATCGCTCATGGGCGAGCAATGGGCCGACAGGGGCATCGACACCCCCTTTGCCGCGGTCAGACGGGCACATCAGTACGACTCGGTCGAAGCGGCCCGGGAGCACCTCACAGACATCGGCCATCAAATCTTACGGGATGGGTTGCCCGCGGAATTGAGCCCTTTTACCGTGGGCATATTAGGCTACGGCAATGTTTCCGGAGGCGCCCAGCAGATCTTCGACTGCCTGCCGACCGAGCGCATCCCGGCCGACGAGATCAATGCCTTTGTCTCTGAAGGTCGTGGCAACCGCCACACCGTCTACGTGACGGTTTTTAAAGAGAAGGACCTGGTCAAACCCGTCGCTGCCGGGGCGGCCTTCGACCTACAGGACTATTTCAATCACCCGGAACGCTATGAGAGCCACTTCGAGCAGTTCCTGCCCAGCATCACCCTGCTGGTCAATGCGGTGTACTGGGACAAGCGCTACCCCCGGTTTGTCACCTGGGATGGATTGAAACGCCTGAACGAAACAGACCGGACACGTAAACTCAGCGGTATTGCCGACATTACCTGCGACACCTCTGGTTCGATCGAGTGCAATGTCAAGTCAACCGACAGTGACATGCCGGCCTATCGGGTGGATCCGGTCACAGGGACCACCCAAGACGGCCATCTGGGAGAGGGGATCGTATTGTTGGCCGTGGACAACCTGCCCTGCGAACTGCCCAAGGATTCCTCGGCGTTTTTCAGCAAACAGCTGAAGCCATTCGTGCCCGGCCTGCTGGCGGCCGATTACGGCAGTACACTTGAAGCGTCGGGTCTGCCCCCCGAGATTCAAAAGGCGGTGATTGTTTACAATGGACGGCTGACCCGGGCGTATGGGTATCTGAACTCTCATCTACGCAAATAAGTAACAACAATAAATGACAATGGCCAAAAGACAAATGTCAAATACATCACAATGACAAAATTCCAAACAAGTGTTTGTCCAGAAAGGGTAGATTGTGGTTCAGGCCAAGGCCGCAGCGACGTTGAACCCGCAGGCGTAGCAGCGCTACGTCGAGGAATTCCACAGAGCGAGAACACCGACCTGGGCCGCAAGATACCTTCTTGTGGATGGGCGCTAACAAGGTAATCTGCCTATGAAACGAAATATACACACAGGCAAGCAGCGCAACGGAGGCCTGAGCCTCGACATCCTTACCGAAGAGGAGCTCAAGGAGATCCATCTGGGAACACTTGATCTGCTTGAAACAACAGGCATCTATGTAGAAGATGCGACCGCCCGGGACCGCTTCGAAAACGCTGGCGCCCGGGTGGATCGGGACAGCCGGATCGTTAGGATCCCTCCCTATCTCGTTGAGGAGGCCATCCGTTCGGCGCCTTCAAGAGTGATCCTGGCCGGCCGGGACCCCAGGCACGACCTGGTACTGGAAGGCAACAGGGTGCACTTCACCAATTTCAGCGAAGGGGTAAAGATCAATGACCCCCGCACCGGTGAGAACCGGACACCGGTAAAGCAGGACCTGGTCGACACCGCCCGGGTGATTGACTACCTCGACGAGGTGGATTTCTGTGAAAAGGCCCTGGGTGCCCACGACGTCAACCAGGCGGTGGTCCCCCTGCACAACGCCGAAGCCTACCTGACTCACACGACCAAACACTGCGCCTTCGGCCCGGGCAACGGCCGGCTGCTGAACAAGATCCTGGAAATGGCCGCAGCCATCGTCGGCGGGGTCAAGCGGCTGAAGGAACGGCCCATCGTTTCATTCACCACCTGCCCGGTCAGCCCGTTGAAACTGATTACGGACTGCTGCGAAATCATCATGGAATCGGCCCGCAACAATGTGGTGTGCAACATTCTCTCAATGGCCATGGCCGGCGGTACCGCACCGGTGACCCTGGCCGGCACCCTGGTGACCCACAATGCGGAACTCTTGGGCGGGATCACCTTGAGCCAGCTGACCCGCAAGGGAGCGCCGGTCGTCTACGGCAGTTCGACCACCGCCATGGACCTGAAAATGGCCGCGGCGACCGTGGGGACGCCCGAATGTGCGCTGATCAGCGGGGCTGTGGCGCGACTGGCGCGCTATTATGCCCTGCCGAGCTATGTCGCCGGTGGCTAGGGCGATTCAAAAATATCCGACGTCCAGGCAGGCCACGAAAAGACGCTCACCGGACTGTTGCCCGCATTGGCAGGTGCCAATATGATCTACGGTCTGGGAATGCTTGAAAGCGGCATCACTTTCGATTACGGCCAGCTGGTGTTAGACTGTGAATTTGCCCGCATGATCAAATTTACGGTACAGGGAATCCCGGTCAATGACGAGACCCTCGCCGTGGACGCTATCAGGGAGGTCGGTCCGGGCCGTGACTTTCTCATGCACCCGACGACCTTCAAGGGTATGAGGAACCAGTCGAAACCGGAGATTATCGACCGAAAGATGAGGGACGTATGGGAAGCGTCCGGCGCCACCAGCGCCTACGAACGGGCCATTGAAAAGGTACGCTGGATCCTCGCCAATCACCACCCGGAACCGTTGCCTGACGAGGTGCTTGACAAGATCAGGGGCATCGTGGAACAGGCCGAGGCGGAAATGGGAATCGAGACCAAAATCGAGATCGGAGAAGACAAATGAGTAATGACATCGTAACCCGAATGGGAGACGGCGAGCGGGTGCAGCTGTTGGCTGAGGAGATCCGCGAGGACATCCGGGCCGGTACCGCCGATGCGGCCGAACGCGCCGGCGTCCCCGAGTTGACGGCAGAGGAGCAGGAACGGCTTTTCGACATCGTGGCCGACCCGTCCCGCATCGTCAGCGTCAAGCCCGGAGAGGAGGTCATTGTCACCGATGACGGCTGCACCATGAGTTTTTACTCCGGCCAGGACGGCGGCGGGGTAGGGGTGCCGCTGAGCCGGATGCAGGCGGTGCTGACTTACGAGCGGGCGTGCGGGGCGGACACCACCTCCCTGGGCCACAGCGACTACAGCTACAAGCCCGTCAAACCCATTATCAACTTCGAAGCCAACGACTACTACAACACCTCCATGATGACAACGGCACCTTTTTTCTACGGGGCTCAGCCCAACCTGGGGCTTTACTTCCAGCCTGACGGTCCCTGTCCCAATGCTGCGGAACTGATGCCCATGGGGAAGATCGACGAGGCCCGCCGGGCCCAGGAAGAGGCCGCCGGCCATCTGACTAAAGATCTGGTGTTTGTGGGCCGCCGGCTGGCGGACGTGGGGCTCGAAGGCTTGAACTTCGACACCAGCGGGTCTGCCGGGGATGCGGATTTTATGGCCGCCCTCCAAGCGGTGGCCGAGCTGAAACGAAAGGTGCCGGACCTGCCCATCCTCATGGGCGCATCGGGAGAATTCGTTCTCGGAATGCACGGCGAGGTGGCGTACGAGGGCACGCGCTTGGCCGGGCTATATCCCCAGGATCAGGTGAAGGTTATCGAAACGGCCGGCGCCGATATCGCCGGGGTGGCCATCAACACCGCCACAACGGAATCGCTGCCGTATAACCTGTCCCGGGCGGTCACCTTTGTGAAGGCCGCATCCGAGGCCTCCCACATTCCCGTCCACGCCAATGTGGGCATGGGAGTGTGCGGGATACCCATGATGGAGCAGCCGCCCATCGATTCGGTGACACGGGTGTCCAAGGCCCTGGTGCAGCTTGGAAAAGCGGATGGGTTGTAGATAGGCGTCGGCGATCCCATGGGGATGCATATCGCCCATATCATGGCCTCGTGCATGGGGGGCATTCGGACTTCCGGAGATCTGGTAGCCTGGATGCAGATGACCCGAAAAATGCGAATCCATGAAGCCAAAGCATATGTGGCGGAAAAACTGGAAGTGGGCATCATCGACCTGACGGATGAAGAGATCATGCGCGAGATCAGGAAGGACCTGGGAATCGGCACGGTCACGTCTGTCGCGGGCGGCCCCAAGGGTATCCGGGCAAAATGCAAGGTGGCGGAACTTCTTGATATCAATATCCGATCTGTGGCCTTGTTCAAATCCCAAATGGGTTTTCCCGGGAGCTGAGGTTCGGCGCGTTTCATTTGGTTTACCCGCTGCAATGAATAATCGGTCACGAAATCCGAGCAAACTCATGGATAAGGGCTCGTAAGCAAAAGAACGGTAAAGGAAATGATAACCATCTGTTGGCCTTATGCCGAACCTTATGTGCGATCGGCCACATGTTGCCGGTTCGTTGTTCTTTTGCAACGATTCCGAACCCATTCAAACAATGCCCGGTTTTCGTGACCGATCATTCATTCCCGCTTTTTTTGGGGGGGTTGAAAAAAAGACTCCCCGACCTCTGAATTAATTTTTACACAAGCCCTGAGGAGATCAATCATGCGCAATGACATATTCGAAAACGCCGCTGACGCCATCTTGAAAGGCGATTCCGACAAGGCGGTGGAGACAGCCAAAAAGGGCCTCGGAGAGGGGCTCGACCCCGTGATACTGATTAACGAGGGATTCATCCCGGGAATCAACAAGGTCGGCGACATGTTCGGGTCCGGGAAGCTGTTTCTGCCGGAACTGGTTCGATCGGCGATTGCCATGCAGAATGCCACGGACGTCATCAACGCGGCGATCCCCGATGGAAAAGAGCAGTCCCGTGGACGGTTCATCATCGGGACGGTGGAAGGGGATGTCCATGATATCGGCAAGACCATCGTCGTCTCCCTGATGAAAGCCAACGGGTTTGAGGTCATGGACCTCGGTCGGGATGTGTCAACGGACCGGTTCATCGAAGAGGCCGACAAGTTCAACGCCGATATCATTGGTGCCAGTGCCCTTTTAACCACCACCATGGAAGGTCAGCGCAGGCTGGTAATCGAATTGAAAAAAGCCGGCCTCAAGGAGCGGTTCAAGACCATGGTGGGCGGCGCCCCGGTCACCCAGCGGTGGGCAAAACGTATCGGTGCCGATGCCTTTGCGGAAAATGCCTCTGTAGCGGTTGAGCTGGCCAAGGCGCTGCTTGCGCGTAATCCATAAACGTAGAGATCGACTTAAAATCTACCTCCTTTCTGTTTTCAATAACATAAACATTCTCAAGATCTGCCATGCAAAGGGTTCGCGAAAAATTGTGAAATCATTTTTTTGCGAGCCCAAAGTACTATCAATGCCAAAATCATTTGGATGCTTGGGCTTCAGGGAAATTAGCTTCAGTCTATGCATCATGAAATGTGGCGTCAATTTCTCCTTCCGGCAATGGAATAATAAAAACAGGTTTTCTCACTCGGCGTAGAACCTTCCGGGCCGCACTTCCCAAAAAGCTATGTCTTATGATTCCCTTCCCATGGGTTCCCATGACGATCACATCACAGTTTAACTCATCCACCTTTTTAAGAATTTCCTCTGGTGGGTAGCCCTGACATACTTCTATGGATACAACTCTATCTGCACTTTCAGAATCGTCCTTAAGTTCCCTGTCACAGAATATCTTTAGCCGCTTTCTGATTCGATCCATCGCTTCGGCCATTTTATTTTCTGAAATCGCTTTCAGTCGCTCCTCATCAAAGAAGGGAGCCATTTCCTCAACAACGTGTAAAATGATGATGCTGGCATCGTGTTTTTTTGCCGAGTTTATGGCATAACGAAGCGCATAAGCAGAATTTGGAGAAAGATCAGTCGTATACAGAATCCTTTTGATTTCAGGTATCATAACATTACCCCCTTTTTTATATTTGATATTTCATAAATTGCCTACACGCCTGCTGTTTTTCGGTTTTTGAGATTTACATGGGCATCAGGCATTAGTAACTTCTAATTTTGAAAATGGGCAAATAAAAAATTGCATATTTCGATCTGATTTTTTCATAGGTTCCGTCTTTTCTGATTTCAAATAGCGCTTTTTTACATTTTTCCACCATCACATCCGGTGTTTGTTTGCTAAAGGCCATATAGAGATCCGCCGACATATCCTTTATATACATAGCCTTATCCAAATCATTGAAAGCGCGACCCTCTTGATGAGCAATATTGTAGGCCACAAATTCACCTATGGGAATAATGTCAATTTTGTGACCAAAAAGGTTCCGCATATTTTGCCTGTCATCCGGTACCAAGGTCAGCTGATCTTTAATTCCCTGTTTCATCAGCCACTGCGCCCGAAAATCATCCTGAACGGCGCCTATTTTATATTTTTTTATATCATCAAACGTTTTAATTTTAATATCCGTCCGACTTTTCAACTTATAGAAATACACCTCGGTTCGGGCGATAACATCCACCCATTTGAACAAGGGTTCCCTTTCCACATTCCGTCCGATGGAATAAATGAGCACATTGGGTTGAGTCTGCGCTATCTTGTAAGATTCAGCCCAAGGATATGAATGAATCGAATGCTCCACATCAGCTCGTTTTAAAATTTCCTTGACAACATCCGTACAGAATCCGACAACCTTGCCATCTTCCGAGTAATTATACGGTGGATATTCTTCGGTTACGACCTGAAGCGATTGTCCGAATACCGGCGCACCGACAAAAATGCAAATGAGAAATAAAGTGACGGATGCCCAAAACATTTTTTTTGAATACATTGTTGTCTCCCCCATATTTTTGTTTATGATTGATCTAACCATTAAAGATAGAATTTCTTGTTTTATCTCATAAAATCAGAGTTAAAACAGCCCCAGTCCGTGTAAGAATACGATGGCTATGACTATCGGCGCCACAAACTTGGACAGAAACATGAAAAGCGGCAAATATCCGGCTTTCAATTGACCCTCATTCGTAACTTCCGCTTCTGTTTTTTCACGACCGAGATACCAACCGACAAAGGCGACAATTAATAATCCGCCCAACGGAAGCATAACGTTTGAGGCGATAAAATCCAGCCAATCAAAGAACGTCTTGTCCATAAATTTCACTTTGGACCACACGCCCATGGATAACGAACAGGGGATTCCCATGATTGTGATGGCGGACGCGGCCATAATGGTGGCAGCGCGCCTTGCAAGTTTAAGCTCTTCAACAAAGTAGGCCACTACAACTTCGAGAATGGATATAGATGACGTCAACGCCGCCACGGCGAGCAACAAGAAAAACAGGATACAAAAAAAGTATCCGCCGGGCATTTGCTGGAATACATTGGGCAAGGTGATGAAGACCAATCCCGGCCCTGCGCCCGGCTCGATGCCAAATGCGAATACGGCCGGAAAAATGGCGATGCCGGCCAATAGCGCTATTCCCGTATCGGCGATGGTAACCTGAACGGCGGTTGTGGCAAGATTCTCTTGCTTACTCATGTAAGAACTGTAGGTGATTAAGGTGCCCATGCCCAAACTTAATGAAAAAAACGCGTGTCCCAGGGCGTTCAACATCCCTTCACCGGTCAACTTGGAAAAATCGGGTTTGAACAAGAAAGCTAAACCCTCGCTGGCTCCTGGCAGTGTGACCGCACGAATGTCCAGAATAATAATGATAACCAATAAAACAGGCATCAACAATTTCGAGGCTTTTTCAATACCCCCTTTAATGCCGGCCAAAACAATCCAACAGGTCAGACCCATAAATATAAATTGCCAGAAGATGGGTTTGGCAAGCTGGCTGATGAAACCCCCGAACATTCCCTCCAGGTCAGCTGGATTTTTCCCTACAAACGAATTGGTAATCGCTTTAAACAGGTACTCCAGGGTCCATCCAGCCACGACACCATAGAAGGCCAGAATCATAAAGGCCGCAACAAGCCCCATTAATCCGGGAACAAACCAGAGGGTGCCGGGCGCCAGCTTTTTGAATGAACCGATTGCGTTTTTTTGGGCTTTACGGCCGATAATAAATTCGGAAAGCACAATCGGCAATCCGATCAAAACAATACATATCAGATAAACAAGAAC
>RCNC010000635.1_pt1 | contig 22643 bp, 25 predicted proteins | sample 2041301 | NCBI WGS metagenome assembly RCNC01 (sample SAMN09708231, study PRJNA481090) | Marine sediment metagenome, whole genome shotgun sequencing project. | biome: marine sediment; feature: ocean; material: sediment; isolation source: Sewage treatment plant 13A marine sediment (STP13A) ...
GGCTTTTCTGCTGGGTGTAACCGACATCGTTGTTCCATGGGAAACATTACTTCTCTCAGTGGTACTTTACGTCGTCATTCCATTGGCTGCTGGTTACGTGACTCGAAGGCTGATCGACAGTTCCGGAAACCCTGAGCGAATTGCTGAATTCACTGGAAGGGTCAAACCCTTCTCTGTCATGGGCCTTCTCGCCACGGTCGTTTTGTTATTCGGCTTTCAGGCCCAGACGATTATCGACAGACCCTTGGTGATCGCACTAATAGCTGTCCCGCTTCTGATTCAAAGCTACGGAATATTCGCTATAGCTTACTTTTGGGCATATATGTGGCGCGTGCCGTTCAAGACGGCCGCACCCGCTGCATTGATCGGCACCTCAAACTTTTTCGAACTAGCCGTTGCGGTTGCGATCAGTTTGTTTGGCCTGAACTCCGGTGCGGCTCTGGCCACAGTCGTGGGCGTATTGGTCGAAGTGCCCGTCATGCTTTCCCTGGTGGCCTTCGCCAATCGAACGCGAGGGTATTTCGCTTAGTGCTGCAGTACACAATCCGATTCTAACTTCATGCCGATCAAGGGTATTTGGCCGCTGGACTGATAAACTTCAGACTATCTTCCCGCTAAATTGCAACCAAAACGCCTTTTCGCGCGTCTAATTAGTACAGAAACCCTAATTGACTAAGGAGACGGCCATGCGCAGTCTTATCGTAATGGCGATGTTCGCCAGCAGTTTGACCTATGCCGCCTGGAACGGATACACGGAAACACGTGACCTCGAATTATCAACCAGTGGCGTAGATATTCTTGAGATTGACGCCGGTGCCGGCAGCATCTTGGTGAATGGCGTCGCCGACGCGAACAACATCACGGTCAAAGCAATCATCCGCGTTGATGACGACGACGATGATGCAATTAAATTGATTGAGAAAAGGCTTGTGTTGAAGCTCGAAAAGAAACGCAGCAAAGCGGTGTTAGAGGCGTACTTTGAGAATAGCGGATGGCAATTCAGCGATTCTGCCGCCGTAGATATTGAGGTCAGTATTCCTCAAGGACTTGCGATTTTCGTTGATGACGGATCAGGTCCGATGCAAATCGATAACGTCCATGGCGAAGTGCGAATTGATGACGGTTCTGGTTCGATTGAAGTTTCGGGGGCCGCCAGCGTGTGGGTTGACGATGGTTCGGGTTCGATACGGATCAAGGACGTTACCGGCGATGTCGAAGTCGAAGACGGATCCGGCGACATCAAGATACAAGCCGTCGGTGGCACGGTGACAATCGATGATGGTTCTGGTGGTATCGACGTGCGCGACGTCGAGCTGGACCTCGATATCGTGGACGACGGCAGTGGTTCGGTCCGTATCGCGGATGTGCGTGGCGTTGTTTCTCGAGACGACTAACCGCATAAAGCGTTGATTTTATTGCTCTTTCTCTACCAGCGTCTGGTACTGCTAGAATAAAAACAGGCCAGCTTTAAGGGGAGTCAGTGTGAAACTAGTCAAACACCTGCTAGATCGAAAAGGTCGGCACATAATCTCTGTAAAACCGGACGACTCGGTTCTCGACGCAATTCGCGTCATGGCAGAGAAAAACATCGGCGCAGTCGTCGTCATGCAAGGCGATGAATTGCTCGGGATCATGTCCGAGCGAGACTACGCACGCAAAGTGATTGTTAAAGGTCGCGCCTCCGACAGCACCCCCGTCGCGGATATCATGACCGCTGATGTGCTCACAACTTCTGGCGCTGAAACCGTCAACGCATGTATGGGCGTGATGACCGAGAAAAAAATAAGACATTTACCCGTTGTCGAAGACGACACTGTCGTCGGCATGATTTCTATTGGCGATCTGGTCGTTGCAATCATTGCGGATCAACAAGAAGAAATCGAACATCTGGAACATTACATCAGTGGTCAGTAGCAAAGACTACGATCAACGTATTCTTAATCTATTCGACGGTTACGTGCATGGCACGTTGAGTCGACGACAGTTTATCGACAAAGCGGCGGCGTTTACGGCAGTCGGGGTATCTGCAGCGGCGGTCTTTGCGAGTCTGAGCCCAAATTACGCGCTTGCTGAGCAGGTTAGTCCGGACGATAAGTCGATTATTACTGGCTACAAAAAGTATGCGTCACCACAGGGTGCGGGCGAGATGTCCGGCTACTACGCTCGACCGGCTGTGTTCGAACACAAATTGCCTGGCGTCGTAGTCGTACACGAGAACCGTGGATTGAATCCTTACATCGAAGATGTTGCACGACGACTTGCTGTTGCTGGTTTTATTGCATTTGCTCCGGACGCGCTTGCACCGCTCGGTGGTTACCCGGGTAACGACGACGAAGGCAGAGCAATGCAACAGAAACGAGATAGCGACGAGATGGTCGAGGATTTTGTAGCAGCTGTCGAGTACCTGCAGAAGCATCCGGACTGTAGCGGTAGCGTCGGCGCCGTCGGTTTTTGTTTCGGCGGTGGCATGGTCATGCGTTTGGGCGTGAGAATTCCGAGTCTCGCAGCTTCCGTGCCGTTTTATGGTCGCCATCCGGCACCGGACGAGGCTGCCAGCATCAAGGCTGCACTCATGTTGCATCACGCAGGACTTGATGATCGCGTTAACGCTAGCTGGCCGGCCTTCGAGGAAGGGCTGGACGAGGCAGGTAACGACTATGTCGCTTATACCTACGCTGACGTCAATCATGGGTTCCACAACGACACCACGCCGCGCTACGACGAGGCCGCTGCAGAATTGGCATGGCAGCGAACGATTCAGCACTTCACCGAACATTTGTGAAATCTGCGCCCATAGTCGCTTGTCTGTGTTTGCTTGCGACGAGCGTTTCAGGGCAGGACAATAAAACCGTTTTAGGCACCGCAAATTCGCCGCTGTACAAAGGGGCTCAGGCGCTAATGGTTGGAGATGCCAGGGAGGGAGTCAAACTGACCTTGCGTGGCTTGAGTCAAGCCACTGATTCACGCGAGCGGCGAACCGCCAAATCAAATTTATGCGCCGGATATGCGCTGCTTGAGAGTTATGCGACGGCACTCGAGTATTGCAATGAGGTTCTGACCGACGACGACAAATACTGGCGGGCCTACAGTAATCGAGCATTGGTTTATATCAAGCTGCGACGTTTCGATGAAGCAGAGCAGGACCTTCTAAAGGGTGAGGCACTCAGTCCACACGCCAAGTCATTGAAGTCCGTTCGGAAAATGTATCTCGATGCGACGGACCCGGTTGCGCCGAGTGTCATTATCGACGACCGGCAGGGCAGCGAAAACGAGGAAGGCGATGCTGACTAATTCGTGCCACTTGCTCCGTGTTGCGTTGCTATTACTCGCGCTGCCAGTGTCCGCACAGGACGATTCGAGCATCACCCACCTGCTTGATCCGGCGGGAGACAGAAAGCCCCTGCAAACCGTTGTTCCGGTGTACCCGGAACGTGCTTTGGACGATCGGGTTCAAGGTGATGTTGAAGTGTGTTTTAACATCGACCGTGAGGGTCGAACGTCACGGATATCCGTTCGCAAGAGCAGTCATCGAATGTTCGAAAAACCAGCCATGCGCGCTGTGCGCGCCTCAAGCTACGTGCCGTTGGACGAGAATAAGACTCTCAGCGGCATCAAGACCTGCAGAATATTTCGATTTCGACTGGATCCGGTCGCTATTGAAGATCCGAGCGACCTAACTGATTCATTAATCGGCAGCGAGCCCTGAGGACAAGCGTGCTGCTCGTAAAGTGTTTGCCATCAACATGACGATTGTCATCGGGCCGACACCGCCCGGAACCGGGGTTACCGCCGCAGCGACTTCACAAACCGAATCGTAGTCAATGTCACCAGTGAGCTTTGACTTCGTTTCGCCATCCACTGTTACTTCAATTCGATTAATACCAACATCGATAACTACCGCGCCGGGCTTGATCCATTCGCGAGTGACCATGTTGGGTCGACCAACCGCGGCCACAACGATATCGGCTTTGCTAACGACGTCGGACAAGTCTTTGGTTCGACTATGAGTCACTGTGACGGTCGCGTTCGCCTGCAGTAGCAAACTCGCCATCGGTTTGCCGACGATGTTGGAGCGGCCGATAACGACAGCATTCATGCCAGACAGATCTTTGCCGAGCTGCGTTTCTATCATCACCATGCAACCCGCAGGTGTGCAAGGTACGAACGCGTCGGCTGTATTGCCGGATGTAAGTTTGCCGATGTTGATGAAATGAAATCCGTCTACATCCTTACTTGGCGCAACCGCCTGAGTCACCGTTTGTTCATGCAAATGTTTCGGCAAAGGTAGTTGAACCAGGATGCCATGGATGCTGGCGTCGTTATTGAGATCATCGATCAGCGCGAGGACATCGTCCTGAGACGCGTCGATTTCAAGCGTGTGCTGGACCGAATGAAAGCCGCAGGCCTCGGCCGTACGCTTCTTGTTACGAACGTAAACCTGGCTGGCGGGGTCTTCCCCAATGATGACGACAGCGAGGCCGGGCGTCAGATCATGCTCTTTGAGCAAAGCTTCCGTCTCGCGTGTGATCTGCGCAGATAATTCTGCGGCCATTGCCTTGCCATCAATCCGGACTGCGTTTGTCATGTGATCCACTGCCTCGCTGTTAGGCGGCGGATGTTACCGGTGCTTTAATCCTAGGTAAATAGTCAGCGGCGCTTGAATAGGGCATATAGAAAAACGGCTGGGGTTATTGCGGCGGCGACGTGTTTGAGCGAATGACCGCTGATGAGGTAGCCGAAGGAGAATAGGTCGGCGTCAAGAAATTCCAGCAGTTTGGCCGAGATGTAGAAGGCCAGCATCCACCAGAAGTACCGCGCTTCGCCGATTACTGGTTTGTGCGTCAGCAGGATCACGGGAATCAACAGCATCGGCAGAAACTGAAAAAGGGCGTAGGGACGTAAGTCGCCAACACCGTGTGATTCCGTCCAGGCCCAGTACTCGACCGACACAAAGCCGGCGACTAGCAATGGCACCAAGAGCACCCTTGCTGCACGCGCAGAGACGAACTCGGCGACGATTATCGTCACCAGACCCGCGAAACCGATAGTCATTGGCAGTCGGTCCCAGAGCAAAGTCTCATTGCTTGGTGCGAGGTGATAGTAAGAGGAGCCGAAGGCGGTCAGAAGAATGCCTATGAAGAAAACGTGATACGCCATTTCGTTTGTGCTGACACAGACCGTGTCTGCATGGCGTTTCACAAATATCAGTCCGACTACGCCGACGATCAGGAACGGCAGGTTTGAAAAAACGTTCCAAAAGTTCGATACGCCGAGCAACGGCCGAGTATCGCTGAACTCATGGTATGCAGGATCCTGTGGTACAGCCGATGTGAGTAAAAATACGGCTGCGACCACAAAGACTGCGAACGCGATGACAAGGACCGTGCGTGGTGACATTGAGCTTGGCTTCCACATAAATTCACCGTACTCCCTGGAGCAAGTCGCGACAAGCAGTCCGATGACGTAAACTGGGGATGTATTCTTTTATAAGGTAAGACGATGGCCGACAGCCGCCAGTACGATACAGTCGCATTCGATGTCCGTGATAACGCAACCATGCTGTTTTTCGCGAAAACGACGCCCGAGGGCGATATCAATGATTATTTGCTTCTAATGCGGACCATCGAAGACGATTTTGATGAGTCGATGTACATTGAGATCAATGAAAATCAATTTGGCGGACACGACTTGATTAGCGAAGCAGCATTGATGGGTAATACGCTTACCTTGACACTGCACGAGGCCGCAAAGGAGTTGGACGGCGCTACGCAGATCGTTCTTACTTTCGCCGACACCCCGGAAAACGCTACCAGCATCGAACGCGGTGCGTTTCGTGTGCTCGGAGACACGCTTTCCGGCGGTCATGCTTGAGCTAAAACCCGAATGTGAGAATTGCAGCTAGCTCGAGCGAGTGAAGGCCGAAATGTATAGCGTCTACATGTTGCGCTGCGCAGACGGCAGTTTGTATACGGGCATAGCCACAGATGTCTCCCGGCGTCTGCAGGAACACCAGTCAAGCCCGCGTGGCGCGAAGTATCTGCGCGGTCGAGGTCCACTCACACTTGAGTTTCAACAGACAGTGGGCGACCGCGGCGATGCGTCGAAGGTGGAATATTGTCTAAAGAAGCTGGCGAAAGCAGACAAGGAAGATCTAGTGGCGGGGCATAAGTCGCTGGCTGAGCTTACCGTCGGCCTGGCACTTGATCAGGCGTCTGGCGCCGGTGGTGGATAGAGCACCAGCTGTTCGCCGAAGACAGGAAGATGCAGCCGTGCATCGTTGTCCCAGGTCTTCCGAATTTCATCCAGCCACTCGGCGGTGTCGACAAAATTATCGATAATTCGCGGGCTGAGTTCAACGCGGCCAAACGGTCGTGTGTAGTCGTCGAAATGAACCGGAATGACGCGCTTGGCGCCGGTAGACGTGACCATGGACAACCAATATTGCTCGGTATACTCGCGGCCAAAATTCTCCAGCCCGAAAGTACCGAGCATGACAACATCGGCAACCACGTCATCCAGTGCGCCGGGATGAAATCCTGCGCTTCCCTGTACCAAGGTCGTACCCTGTGGGTGCATTACGACGACTGAATACGATTTTCCTTCTCGCCACGCACTGACGGGCGCAGGTAAGTCCAGCGGCGCATCGACCGTACCTGGATAAGGAACCGAGGCACCCCAGCCAAGTGGGGCGTGAGCCGAGTTGATAATTCGTACCGAGAAATCGCCAAAGCTGTAATCGCTACCACTCTGGGCGATGACGATCTGGTCCTCAGGCACTCCGGCGCCGCGTGCAATATTTGCGGTCGTTTCTGAACCGATTATCGAAGCGCTGCTCCGATTCGCAATAGCGCCGATATCCATCGCGTGATCGAAATGTGAATGTACTGGAATGATTGCAGCAAGCCTGCGCATTTCATATTCGTCCAGCACACGATTGATCTTAGCGGCGTCGCTCTGCACGTCGGCGGAAAATACGATGTCGGCGATCGAAGGGCGAGAGAAAAAGCCATCAATGAGTACTTGGGTGTCGCCGTCGTCGAATAGCAACGTTGATACGCCAAGCCAGGTCACTGTCACCGCGTCGGGTTGTGATTCATACTCCGGATACGGCGGCCAATCGATCTCGCTCAGCTGTGGTCGGTCGCTCCACAATCCCGCAACAATTACGGACGCGACCACAAGTAGCGACGCTATGCCGATAGCGACTCGTCTTGCCCAGATTTCAAGCTGCTCCCGGTTGAGTTTCATGGTGCGATACTACTGTCCGGCGACGATTTTTGCGGCGTAACCGACGAGCGGCGCCAGGTAATTTCCCATGGCGTAGCCCAGCAATGCCATCAGAATTGATGCGGGTACCAGATTCGGGCGATGGTGTGCCGCGACGATAGGCGCAGACGCCGCGGCGCCTATATTGGCGGCGGATGCAATGGCGACACTGTGAATATCGACCCGAAACAACCAGGCGCCTGCGAGGCAGAATAGGCCGTGAATAAAGATCCAGATAAACGCACCGAGAACGAACATGGGTGCTTCCGCTAAACCCGAAATCGATGCTCTGGCGCCCATGCCGGCAACAAAGACGTATACGAGCGCGGTACCCAGCGCTGTTGTGTTGGGTAAATTGGATACCGGCGTCGTTGATAACAGCAGCGCGGCAGTAGTTACCAGCAGTATGCGCACGGTAGTTGCTGAAAAAGCGGTCTCAAGTTTAGGGCTAAAGCCGGCCAGCGCTTCAGCAATGCCAGGCGCCAGCGCTGTCGCAGCCCAGGTGACGCCGATCGCAATCGCTCCGATAAACAAATACTGCGGCATTGTGGGTGCGTGGTCTTCCTCAACATGCATCTCGGCAGCAGCATCCATGCTGATTAGCCGATCTTGCGGAACGCGCGCCCACTTGTTGAACTTGTCGGCGAAGTCACGAGACATCAACAGCAACGGCAGCCAGACAATGTAAATGACGTTATCTGCGAGCACGGCAAGTCCAAACTGCTCTTTGGAAGTTCCCAGCATTTCTGCCGTCGCAGCCATATTCGCTGTGCCGCCAATCCAGCTGCCGGCAAGTGCGCCGTAACCGGCCCATGCGTCATCTGACAAAGAACCATGTACGACGTAATACGCGACCACACCGCCGACCATGACGCCTGCGGTACCCATCAACATGACGAGCACGCCTTTGCCCATTACGCGAACGACGGCGGGAACATTCACCTTAATCAGCATCAAGACAATGAAGACTGGCAATGCAATAGCGCTCAAGCCCGAATAGATAGGCGACTCGCTGGGTATAACTCCGAAATTGTTCAGGAATACTGGTGTGGCATAGATAAAAAGCAACGGCGGCAGGTAGTCGAAAAACTTCGCCTTCGTACGCTGTTGCAGCGCGAAGAAAAACGCAGCTACAAATACAAGTACCGCGAGAACACCTAGAGGCGAGCTAATTAGAGCTTCGGAATTTCCCATCGTCTGCAGACTCTTCGGAGCAATATGATCGACCGAGTATAAAGGAATCGACTAAGCGATTTGTGCCTGCAGGTCCTTGCGTGTTGCTTCATCTGTGAGGGCAGCTGACTTCACAGTCAACCATACTGCATCCCAGTCTTTGATCTTGCTGGGCCCGAACACAAATTTGGCAATGTAAGTATCGAGCTGCGCAACGCCGATGACGTTCTTCGGCGGCGGCGTCGGAAAATCGACCTTGCCGGTGAAAACAATCAGGTTCGCGACCGGCACGTCTGGCAGGACATTACGCAGTGCGCGGGTGCGGCCTTCATTCTGAATGAGTGGGTTAAAGAAGCGGCGTTTAACGGTGCCGTCAACGTTGTTCCATTGAGCTTCGTCTTCATCCCCGAACACGATGCCGTTGTAGTGCTTCGTTTGAATACAAAGAATGCCGCCGGCGGTCAGAATGGCATGATCGATCTTGGTCAGGCCGCCATAGGCGCCAGGTAAAATAAAGTCATGCAGGACATCCGGACTACGCTTGTCGAGAACGCGTCGGATGCGAAGCGTGCCAACCCAGCGCGTAGTGATGCTCATTAAATGGCTGGCGGTAGAGCGAAAGATCAGGGTGAGCAAGAGGGCGCCGGCAACCGTAAAAATGAACGCAGCAGGCCCAACATTGGTGATGCCGGTCGTCAATGTAGGCTCAGCCGCAAGCGCGGGTAGCGCGATAAGCGGCAGACTGGCAGCGAGGAGGCGAATTAGCACTATCATGTCCCAATAATAATAAATTTTAGCCGCGAAGAATCGTAGCAGATCACGTTTTGCGGAACTGCCCTTAACTTAACCCGGATAGGCCAGATAATGGCCATCCATACGACCTACCCGAACAGGTGTGTCGTATACATCGCTGAGCAAATCGTCGGTCAGCGTCTCAGCCTTGCTGCCGTCAGCGACCACAGTGCCTTGCTTGAGCAAGACGATCCGATCGACTTCGGGTGGGATCTCGTTGAGATGGTGGGTGACGATGACGATATTCTGGCCCTCATTGGCCAGGCGGCTGATCTGCCGTAAGTAGTCAAAACTGGCTGAAATATCCAATCCAGCCGTAGGCTCGTCCAGTATCAGCGTTGCCGGCTGGTGCACAAGGGCGCGGGCGAGCAGACAACGCCGTTGCTGGCCGGTCGACATGTATTGAAGCTCTGTAGCAACGAATTCCGCCATTCCCAGCGTCGCAAGAATCGCCCGGGCGCGGGCGATGTGCTCGGCGCTAACGCGATCGGCTAGCAGGCCATGGATCCCGATGCTGGACTGAAAACCCGATACAACGACCGCCAAAGCGCTTGTCGTCGGCGGGTAGCGGTTATGCAAGTCGTGCGATACCGTGCCGATCTTTTTGCGCAGTTCCCAAACGTTCCAGCGATCGCGTCCGAGAATGCGCACCCATGAGTCTTCTCTAACAACCGGGTACAACTCTCGATTGATCGTCTTTAGCAACGTGGTTTTTCCGGAGCCATTTGGCCCCAGAATGGCAATTCTCGAGTGCTGGGGAATGACGAGGTTCAGGTTTTCGAAGACACGGGTGCTGCCGCGCCAAATGGTCGCGTTGTGAAACTCTATAAGAGCGGGTTCAGACACGTTCAAAGCGACTATATTTCGTTCGTTAGTCGAGCAGGTCTCCACGACTTGTGTGCAATGAACGCCGGTTGCTCGTCAGGATCGGCGAGTTCTTCGAGCCGTTCTGCAAGCCATTGAAACCACTCGAATGCTTCTTCATTGCCAACTTCTTCGCGGAGTTCGTAAACCCAGTGTTCCAGTTTCTTCCACAAGATTACGGCGCTGGCCCCCATCAGATTCTTAACGACAATGTAGGGCACGATGCGCTGGTGCGTCATTACGCCGATATTCTCCATGGTCGTACTGATCTGCATGGCGCATTTCTCCAGGCCCTGCTGGCGGATTCCGATCTCTTCGGTAGTCAAGCCGTCGGGAAGCTTTAAAATGCGTTCATACGCTCTGTTAAAATCCGGGTTGCCAAAAAATCGAAACAACTCGATAGCAGCCAATTCGCGCCGCTGCTGGCGAATATTGCGCATTTGCATAATCGCAAATATCAGGCCTCCGATGACAACCAGTGCACCCAGAATTTCGGCCATGTCGGCCAACCGTGACAAGTCATTCATCGAATATTCTCCGTTCTTATAAGCAACAACATACTAGCTAACCTCATGTGCCTGTATCAGGCAGTGTGCAGTTTCCACTTGCCACGGCGAAACACAAGAACGCTGAATACCGTGACCAGCGATTCCGACAAGACAATAGCGACAAATACACCATTAGGACCTGCCTCCATCTGCGTTGCGAGCCAATACGCAAGCGGAATTTGCAGAAGCCAGAAACATACAAAATTGATAATCGTCGGTGTGAAAGTGTCGCCGGCGCCGTTCAATGCTTGAGTCAGTATCAGGCCTACCGCGTAAATGGGGAAGCCGATCCCGAGGATCCGCAGACAACTGACGCCATAATAGATGACCTCGGCGTCGTTGGTAAACAGGCCAGTGATCGCCGGTGCGGCCGCAATGATCGAAAACCCGAGGATCGTCATAAAGAAAAAGTTGTACTTTGCCGCGCGCCAGGCTGATTGTTCAGCACGCTCTGCGTGTCCGGCCCCGAGGTTCTGGCCAACCAGGGTTGCCGCCGCATTACCGAGCCCCCAAGCGGGCAGCCAGACGAACTCGAGCATGCGCAGCGCGATCGTGTAGGCCGCTATCGCGTTGCTGCCGTAAAGCGCGATGATGCGCATAACGATGATCCAGCTCGAAGTGGCAATCAAAAACTGGCCAACGCCGCCAATCGATATGACCAGCATACGATTGAACAACTTTGGCACGAGCCGGAGATGCCGAAAGTGAAACTCGAGTCGACCGCGACCATCAAACAAGTACCAAAGCTGATACAAGACGCCGACTCCGCGGCCGATAGTGGTTGCGACCGCAGCGCCGGTTACACCCATCTCAGGAAACGGCCCGAGACCGAAAATAAAGCAGGGATCGAGGATAATGTTGAGGCCATTCGCGATCCATAAGGACCGCAGCGCAACGGACGCATCACCGGCGCCGCGAAATGCAGCATTGAGTATGAACAGGTACAAGATAGTCACGGCGCCGCCGAGCATGACAGCAGTGAATCCGGTGCCTGTTTCGACAACGCTCTCGGATGCGCCCATCAGGTACAGCATCTCTTCCGCGTACATGACACCGACAACGCCGATGACAATTGACAATATTGCGCCCAGCCACAGAGCCTGACCGGTAACGCTGGCGGCTTCCTCGATATTTTTGGAGCCAACACGACGGGACACCATTGCGGTGATGCCCAAACCGAGTCCGACCGCGACCGCATACAACACCGTAACGAGCGCTTCTGTAATGCCGACGGCAGCAATCGCATCGGTGCCGAGTTGCGCCACAAACGCTATGTCCACTACGGCGAATATGGCCTCCATCGACATTTCGAGCATCATTGGTATTGCTAGCAATCCCAATGAGCGCCCAATCGGACCAACGGTGTAGTCGGTGTCGTTGTCCTGTAACGACAATCGAATGAAAGCTACGTATCGCTGCCAAAGGGACGGATTCGGGTTGAGCCTGTTCATTTCAAGCGAGCGTCAAACTGGAGGACTGACGATGGTAAGCTCTGCAAGCGAGTTAATCGACTTTGATAGACAGGAATCGCCAGATGCCAGACGGATTGCTATACGTACTCATTATCATAGCGGGCGTGATTGTCTACGTGATAGCCAAGGTGATGGAGAACGTCCGCAAGAGCGCGAAGCAGTGGGAGCAGGTCGACAAGAGCAAACTCAAGGAATGGGATGACGACGAGGACGACTAGTTACGCACGTCATCCTTGAGTAAAAGATCCAGTTCCGCCGCAGTATCCCGAGCCGACTGAAACAATTTTTCTTCTGACTGGTGAAACGCATGCTGTTCTTTCAGCAAGCGTTCATCACGTTCGCGAAAGGAGTCCGTTGCCATCGATGTATCTGCTGCGCTCACACCCAAGGACGTAAGAACTTCTTGCGAAATCGCGAGGCTTGATAGAAAAGTCTCGCGGAATATGTGCTCAATGCCAAGGTCCATCAACTTATGCGCGTGCCGTCTATTGCGGGCGCGAGCAACAATCTTAAGATGCGGGAAGTGCTGACAGACAGCTTCAGCGGTTCGCACAGATGCTTCGACGTCGTCAATAACAAGAACAAAAATCTTCGCATGTTCGGCCCCGGCGGCACGCAAGATATCCAGTCGCGACGCATCGCCATAGTGCACAACACTGCCGTAGCGACGCACAACATCGACCTGCGAGGAATCGATTTCCAGTGCTGTGAATGGACGCTTAACAACTCGCAGCAAGCGGGCAACGATCTGACCGACGCGACCGAAACCGGCGATGATCACAGCGTTGTGTTCGCCCTCCATAGCATCGTATTCAGGCTCGACCGCCGCGGCCTTGCGTTTGCCGTAGCGCTCAGCGGCCATGTACGCGAAAGGGGTGATTAACATCGATAGCGCAACTACGAGAATGAGTTCATCGATTAATGGTGCCGGTAGCAGTGCGTTGCCAGCCGCGATACCGAACAATACGAATGCGAACTCACCACCTTGCGACATCGATGCCGCAAGACTCCATGCTGAGCGCGCATCACACATACCGAATTTGTGTGCCAAGGGGACGAGTGCCGCAGCCTTCGCTGCCATAAGCAACACAACCATGATCATGATGCGTAATGGAGACTCGAGCAGTAATCCAATATTGACCGACATTCCTACTGCAATAAAAAATAAGCCGAGCAACAGTCCTTTGAATGGACCGATATCGGCCTCGAGCTGATGACGAAACTCGGAATCGGCTAACAGCATTCCTGCGATGAAAGCACCGAGCACCATCGACATGCCGGCGAACTCCATTACCAGCGCGGCGCCGATCACTACCAGCAATGCGGTAGCCGTAAAAATTTCGGGGATCTTCGACCCGGCGGCGATCTGCAAGATGGGCCGGAGCAGATATCGACCGACCAGGATGAGGCCGCCTATGGTGAGCACCATAATGCCTACCTGAGTCATGCTCATGCTGCTATCGGCATTTGCGCCAAGCATGGGCAAGATGGCAATCAGTGGAATGGCGGCAAGATCCTGAAACAGGAGTATTGAGAAGGCAGCACGGCCGTGTGACGTCGTGAGTTCTTTCTTCTCGGCGAGCATTTGCAGGACGAATGCAGTTGATGAAAGCGCAAGAATCAATCCGACTATTACTGCTGGCTTCCCATCGAGACCCAGCATCCAGGCGACCGCCGCAATGATTGTTGCACTGAGCACAACCTGAGATGAGCCGAGCCCAAAGACCATTCTTCGTAGTACCCAGAGCCGTGACGGTTGTAATTCAAGACCGACGATGAATAACAGAAACACCACGCCCAATTCTGCGAAATGCAGAATATGCTCCGGGTCATGAATCAGCTTTGCACCGAATGGGCCGATAATGATTCCGGCCGCCAGATAGCCAAGAATTGACCCGAAGCCGAGGCGACGACTTATCGGCACCATGATGATCGCGGCGAGCAGATAGACAATCGATTGCTCTAACAAGCTCATGTGTTCTCCAAATAGCTGATATCGGCTGTGGAAGCATAGTCTAGTCTGCGGTCGATAGGTGATCGACCCGTATGCCCATTTTCGATTAAACTATGCCGTCAACTAAAAGTGTCTGCTGCGTCAGACTGATCTCACTCAGGATATGTTCATGCCTAAACGTCTAATACTCGGCCTTAGCCTTACTGCTGTAATCCTTGGCATATTATTGCTCGTAGCGGGTTGGTATACGGGTAGTTTTGGCACTACATCTGAGGAATATCCAGCAGAGCGCGAGAATGTCGAAGGCGTGGATCAGGTGCCTGCAAACGACACCATAGACGCGAATGCAGCATCACAAACTGAGCCGCAACAGAGCATAATTTCTGAGCGGCTTCCCTACGGTGAAGTTGGTGACCAGTTGGTCTACGGGCACTTCGTGTTTCCAGCTGACATGATCGAGCCGCTACCTGCAGTCATCGTCATCCATGATTGGTGGGGCCTTAATGACAGTGTCCGAGCAATGGCGGACCGGCTCGCGGCGGAGGGATATATCGTTCTAGCAGTTGACTTGTATGACGGTGATACGGCGACTACTCCCGGCGGGGCCGGGCAATATATGCTGCGTGTCGTCGAGCATCCGGAAACCGTGCAGGAGAATATTCGCAAGGCGTACGAGTTTGTTAGCGACATTGCCGGTGCTCCGCACATAGGCTCACTCGGCTGGGGGCTTGGTGGTGGTTGGTCACTGAATACTGCTCTGCTTTTTCCGAATGATCTTGATGCGGCAGTTATCTATTACGGCCAGCTTAGTTCCGACGAAGAAGAGCTGCGTACTCTGGATGTTCCAATCTTGGGACATTTTGGCGGTGCCGATGAGGGTATCTCAGTGGGATCAGTCAGGAATTTCGAGGACGCTCTGGAGCGTCTTCGAAAAGACCACGATATTCAGGTTTACCCAGGTGCGAAGCATAGGTTCGCCGATCCAACAGGCGATGCTTATAATGCCAAGGCTGCGGAAGAAGCGTGGGAAAAAACTCTGGAGTTCTTCGGCCAAAAACTCGCTGCGCCGGTTTCTACTTTGGCGGAGCCCGAAGTTGCTTCGCCTCAGTGAGGAGATAGTTCCGCCCGGTCGCTGCCAGTAATTCCGCAGCGTCCTCGGGTACATAACATTGCAATTCGACCTCCAATGCGACTGTTTGGTAAGTCATCGACTCTCGATTGTCACCGCTACAATGCAACGATAGTTGTGCGCTAAGGGCATCGCGTAACTTCAGTTGTTGCTCAGAGTTAAGGTCATCATCCGCAATGCAAAAGTCGCTAACTGCTATCGGCCCTAACTGTTTCTTGGGCACGCGTATCGTTTTCTCAATAAGGCCATCGTCAGCTGCTTGTACATTGATTCGAGTATCGGCAATGCTGATGGATATCGACCTTGCTTCAAGCGCGGTCGGACACGATGCCTCGATCCGGACTGGAAAGGTCAAGTCAGGTAATTGAATGGGTTCACTGGACGATCGCAGTTCGATCTTGGCGATTGCGGCATCGAACTCAACCAACAACCGGCTGTCTGCGTCTTCACCACGCGAGTCAGCACTGATCAGCACGGCAAGTGCCGCATAAAAAAAGAGTCCACGCATGCAACGAAGAGTACGACATAGCGGTCAAAAAACAAACGAATTGATGGTGTAAGCTGAGCAAATGATAGCTAGTACGGTAAACAAGACTTACAAATTGGCTCGCCGGATAGCGGTAGCCGTTGTCGGCAGCACGGTACTTGTGATTGGCATCGCACTTCTCGTGTTGCCAGGGCCGGCAATAGTCGTCATACCTATTGGTCTGGCGATACTAAGCGTGGAGTTTGCATGGGCCAGACTGTGGCTGAAAAAAATCCGACGAACGATAAGTGGCCAAGGTGCCACGTCGAGGGGCGCACGCGCCGAGAAACACAGGGAGCGTGCCGCTCGATAAAAAAAAGCGCCGGAGAACTGAAATCTTAGAATCATTCAGTGAGCCGATCCGACACGGAACGGTCTCCGGCGCTCAGGTACTAGCGGCACGGGGGAGTGCGCCGCTATTCCCGGGTATCGCCAATCAGTCTATCGGGGGGGAGAGAGCCTGATCTTGCGGCGTGCCCGGCAATTCTGTTACCTGGTTGCCCTTAAGAACCGGCAACCAATGTTGATGTATAGCCCGGTGTGGGAAAATCAAGGTTGAGCTTGCCGTCTAAGACTGAATTGGCTGCAAAAGCGACCGCGATCATGATTAGCAGCGCTCCCATCAGCGCGAGCCCATTTTCTACGTACTTGGTGTTCATGTCCATTTCCTTAAAAATTAATTTGTTCTGCGTATGCGTTCCATATTGCACAGACCGTGCCAACTTTGAATATTCAATAAAAACAAAGACTTAGATTAAACTGAGGATTACGGAATTTCGGGAATTACGAAATATCGTAATTACTATTTACGAAATTTCGTATATACTCTCGCGATGCTTAAGAATGCCGACTATGAATGGCTGTTTCGAAAGTCGCCTGCAATGGCAACTTCGATAGGCCCTGATGGCAGCTATGTTGATGTCAACGACGCGCTGCTAGATCGACTTGGCTATGCACGCGACGAGATGGTCGGGCGCCGGCCTACCGATTTCGTAACGCCAGAGTCGGCCGAACGCATTGAAACGGAGTTTCTACCGGCATTACGCCGCACCGGGAAGCTCGAAAATAAACCGATCGCGTTCGTGGCAAAAAATGATGAAATCGTCGACTGTTTGACTAACTCTCTGGTCGAGTACGACCCAGACGGTGAATTCGTGCGTACCGTCGCCATGTACACCGAAACCACGGATGCAGCGCGCGCAAACTTCAAGTACCGCAATCTATATCGCTCGACTCCAGCGATGTTGCACTCTGTCGATGCCGACGGAAACGTGGTGACTGTTACAGATCATTGGCTGCAAAAAATGGGCTACAAGCGCGAGGAGGTGTTGGGACGACCCATCTCGGATTTTTTCGCAGCAACCGACCGTGCAGCTCTAAGCGGTGACAAGTTGCGGGCCAACGTCAAACGCGGAGAATTCAACAACGAAGAGCGGCACGTACTGACGAAGGACGGGCGGGTTCTTGATCTGATCGTTTCTGCAATCTCAAGTCGTGATGAAGCGGGCAATGTTGAACGCATGTTGATCGCCTCAAAGGATGTCACCAAGCGCAATCGAGCCGAACAAAAACTTCGGGATACACTGGCCGAGAACGCACACTTGCGCGAAGAGCTAGAGCTGGAACGCGACTATTTACGCGAAGAGGTTAATGTCGCGATGAACTCGGGCCAGATCGTTGGCAGCAGTCCGGCCTTGATGCAAATGCTGAAGCGAGTTGGAGCAGTGGCGGAGACACCTGCGAGTGTGTTGTTGCAGGGAGAGTCCGGCGTCGGCAAGGAGCTCGTTGCACATGCGATCCATGCGCAGAGCCCGCGTGCGGAAGGGCCGCTGGTCAAGGTGAATTGTGCTTCTATTCCCAAAGAGCTTTTTGAAAGTGAGTTCTTTGGTCATATCAAAGGCGCGTTTACCGGGGCATACCGTGATCGCGTTGGCCGCTTTCAATTGGCCGATGGCGGTACCATTTTTCTCGATGAGGTCAGCGAAATACCACTTGAGTTACAGAGTAAGTTACTGCGTGTATTACAGGAGAGCGAGTTCGAACGAGTAGGTGATGACGTTACGCGGTCAGTAGACGTGCGGGTAATTGCAGCGACTAACCGTAATCTCGAGCAGCAGATCGTTGACGGACAGTTTCGCGAAGATCTGTTCTATAGACTCAGCGTGTTTCCGATCGATGTACCAGCGCTACGGGAACGTGGTGAAGATATCATTCGATTGGCGCGCCACTTCCTCGCAAAAACCTGCAATGATTTCGGGCGTCCACCAATGCAGTTGACGCGGACCCAGGCGGACATGTTGTTGCGCTACAGTTGGCCCGGCAACGTTCGCGAACTTAAAAACGTAATCGAGCGGGCTGTTATCTTGTCACCACGAAATGTATTGCGCCTTGATCTGTCTATGTCAGATCCGGGAGCAGACGTGGGTCAGGATAGCTCCGCAGAGGGTTTGCAGAATAATTTGTTAACAGAGACCGAAATGCGTGAATTTCAGAAGAATAATTTGTTGGCTGCTCTTAACCAGGCGGACTGGAAAGTATCGGGTCCCGGTGGCGCCGCCGAGTTGCTCGGCGTGAAACCAACGACTTTGGCAGATCGCATTCGAACTTTTGGAGTGCGTCGAGGTGACTAGAAGAATCCTGGCCGCACTGGTCGCACTTATTGCAGTTGCTGGATTGCAGGCGGCGGAGCCCGAGCTGCCACTGCCTGTTCGTACCTCTCTCGATATCCGTCAAGTTCCGCACGACAGTTTAAGCCTGTTCGTGCAGGATCTGGACAGCGGCGAGGTCATATTGAGTTGGAATGATCAGGTCGCACGGAACCCTGGTTCCACCATCAAACTACTGACGACCCTGGTCGCGCTCGACATTCTCGGCCCGGCGCATACCTGGAATACGGATGTGTTTGTCATGGGCGAGGTCGAGAATGGCCGCCTGGATGGCGACTTGTTACTGAAGGGCTATGGTGACCCGTTCCTCGTTACAGAGCGCGTTTGGCAACTATTGCGCCAGGTTCGGCAGATGGGTATTCGGGAGATCAACGGCGATTTGCTCATCGACGATAGCTATTTCTACCTGCCCGACTACGATCCGGCCGCATTTGATCGCCAACCACTGCGCGCTTACAACGTTGCGCCGAACGCGTTACTCATGAATTTCAAAGTTGTACGCTACTGGTTCGAACCCGAACACGACACCGATAGTGTGCGTGTTTGGCTCGATCCGCCACTGGAGAATCTGGACGTCGAGAATGAGTTGTCGCTGACCGCGGGTAGCTGTCGCGGCTATCAGCGTGGCATCACAATTTCCGCGAACGAGGCGATCGATCGAATGACCTTCAGCGGTAAGTTTCCCCGCGGCTGTGAGGTCTATGCAATGGACCGAACCGCTTTAAGTCACAACGAATTCGTTTACGGCCTATTTATCTCTTTATGGCGAGAGTCCGGCGGAGAGTTCTTCGGCGGTTGGGAAAACGTTGTTGTTGCGGAAGATTTAGAGCCGTCGATGAGCTTTCCGTCACTGCCGATGGCGGATGTGATTACACGCATCAACAAATTCAGCAACAACGTCATGGCACGGCAGCTGCTATTCACGCTCTCGTCCGAAGTGCTCGGCGCACCCGGCACTGAAGAGGGTGGGCGTGAGGTCATCGCAAACTGGATAGCAGATGTGGGACTGGATCTGGACGGCTTGATCCTCGAAAACGGTGCTGGGTTGTCGCGTGAAGCCCGCATGACGGCCGCAGGAATGGGGGCGCTGCTCGAGTTCGCGTGGCGTCAGCCTTACATGCCGGAGTTTGCGTCATCATTATCGCTGACGGGCAAGGACGGCACTCTGCGGCGGCGATTTGATGACGCCAGTCTTACTGGCATCGCGCACCTAAAGACCGGGTCATTGGATGATGTGGTTGCGATAGCCGGCTACCTGCAAGCGCGTTCTGGCCGCCGTTTCGCCGTGGTCACAATGCAGAATCACAAGGATATCCACCGCGGCCCGGGTCAAGAGGTGCAAGAGGCTCTGTTACGCTGGGTCTACGACCACTAAGCCTGTATAAGGCTGTAGTAGACTGGCAGGTGAGCAGCTTGGGAGGTTACTCAGTGACAATCAGAACGCGTCTTGTATGTGGGGTGATCGTGCTCTTGCCGTTACTGGCAATGGCCGAAACCGCCTATGTAACCGATAACTTGCGCCTCGGGCTGCATCAGGCCGCAGATACGAGCGATCGAGCATTTCGAACACTGGATAGCGGTCAGGAACTCGAAATCCTGACTCGCGACAGAAACTACGCGCATGTTTCCCTGCCCGACGGCGTAAAAGGCTACGTCAAGGCCGCCTATCTCGTTGACGAGAAGCCCGCGAAACTCATCGTTGCTGAGACTCAGGCCGAAGTTGAACGTCTGCAAGCGGAGCTGGACCTGCTTCGAAGCCAATTTGCGGGGCCTGCAGCGACGATTAGCGCGCTCGAACAAGAGACCAGTGTGTTGCAGACACAGGTTGATGCCAACGCGGTGCAAATATCAGAACTCAGTGATGACAACTCTGATTTACGACATCGGCAGTCGCAACAGCAATACAGCCTCCCATTAGTTTGGGTCGGTGGCGCGACGGCCGTTTGCCTTATCGGTGGATTTTTACTCGGACTCTGGTGGATCGATCGGCGCAGTCGTGCACGTCATGGCGGCATTCGTATTTACTGAGGCCGATCAGGCGATCGACTGCAGAAGAGCATTGCCAGGTTCGCTATTTAATTCGCCGTTTCTTGTCGGAATATGAGCGTCGATGAATAGCTTGTCGATCTCGACCTGAGATCGGGCATGTCGAGTTTTTTCCAGTTGATCGGCGGTAATGTGCGGAGCGAACAGTCGCACGAATTCCAACATATATCGGCGTAATACTACGTCCTTGCGAAATCCTATCCATGTAGTGCTGCGAGGAAAAAGGCCAGTCGCCGAAATTGCGGTCATATCGTCGTCCTCATCATCGTTCGCCATGCCGGCAACGATACCCACACCAAGCCCCATGCGAACGTAGGTCTTTATGACGTCGGCATCGCGTGCAGTGAAAACGACATCCGGGTTGAGGCCCTGTTCAAAAAATGCTCGCTTAAGTGATGATTGACCGCCGAAACTAAACACGTAGGTAACCAACGGAAATTCTGCGAGGTCCTGAAGCGTAATCTGACGATCAAGCTTTGTCAGGTCATGGTCGTTTGGAACGATAATTTTTCTATCCCAGCGATAGCTGGGTACGAGTAACAGGTCCCTGAATAAATCGTGCGCCCCGGTCGCGATCGCGAAGTCTATGTCGTTCACTCTAACCATGTCGGCAATCTGCTCAGAGGTGCCCTGGTGGAGATTCAGAGTGACCTGCGGGTAGCGCTTGCGAAATTGACGGACCACATCCGGAAGTACGTAACGCGCTTGCGTATGCGTCGTCGCGATCGACAACGTGCCTTCCTCTTCCTGAAAGTAATTTGAGGCGAGAGTTCGAATATTCTCGGCTTCTGCCATGATAAAACGAGCGCGCTCGATAACCTGTTCGCCGGCAGCAGTGACGCCACCGAGGCTCTTTCCCTTGCGCACGAACAACTGCAAACCGAGTTCCTCCTCGAGCAGTTTGAGTTGTTTACTGACTCCTGGTTGCGACGTAAATAGCTTCTCGGCGGCTGCCGTAATGTTTAAGCCGTTGTCGACGATCGCAAGCAAGTACTTCAGTTGCTGTAATTTCATCCGGTGCCCCCACAGTTCTTAGTGTGACCACGGTTTTAAGAGTTCGTTTCAATTGGCTGGAAGAATATTGCAGGGTGCATATAACAGTCGGTTATACGCTCAAAATAAGCGGTGCTAATGCGACTGTGTTCTAGCTGTCATACTCTTCTCGTTGCAGTAGCAACGGTTGCGTTGGCAACTAAATCTGCTATACCCATGAATAAAACTAAAAGAACAAGGGGATCGCCTAATGATTTACGACAATATTCTGCAAACAATCGGCAATACACCGGTAGTTCGTCTCAATCGAATGGGACCTGACCATGTTGAGATGTTCGTCAAGGTCGAATCGTTTAACCCGCTGGCCTCTGTCAAGGATCGACTTGCCTACGCTATCGTGACGGATGCGATGCAAAAGGGTGAGTTGCAGTCGGGCGATACCGTTATTGAGGCGACCTCCGGAAATACCGGCATCGCGTTGGCGATGGTTTGTGCTGCACTCGGGCTGTCATTCGTCGCAACAATGGCGGATTCGTTTTCAATCGAGCGCCGCAAGATCATGCGCGGTCTGGGTGCCAAAGTGATTCTAACGCCGGCAGCGGAGCGCGGTACTGGCATGGTAAAGAGAGCTGAGGAACTTGCCGCGAAGCACGGCTGGTACCTGGCGCGGCAATTTGAAAATCCGGCGAATCCTGCTTATCACGCAAGTACGACAGGCCCAGAGATTCTGCAAGACTTTGCCGGGCGCCGTCTGGACTACTGGGTAACGGGTTACGGCACGGGTGGAACGATGACCGGCGCCGGGCGCACCATTAAGTCGGCGCGGCCTGAAGTTACCATCGTGGCCACGGAACCAGAGGCTGCCATGCTGCTCGCCGGCAAAGATTGGTCACCACACAAGATTCAGGGTTGGACGCCGGATTTCATTCCAGAGGTACTCGATCGAGAGATCTACGATCAATTGCATTCGGTTAGTGACGATCGTTCGATCGCTGTTTCGCGAGAATTGGCAGCAACTGAAGGCATATTTACCGGTATATCCTCTGGTGCCACGCTGGCTACAGCATTGGATGTAGCGGCCGATGCGCCTGCAGGCTCCGTCATTCTTGCGATGTTGCCTGATACTGGCGAACGCTACCTGTCGACGCCGCTTTTTGAGGGTGTTAATGAGGGCTCAGATGACGAGTGGTTAGATTCGCTCTAACTCGCTGAAA